>Ga0116226_10001173_pt1 | contig 22718 bp, 20 predicted proteins | sample S1TSphfallax_FD_89692 | JGI IMG/M metagenome (GOLD analysis project Ga0116226, IMG submission 89692) | Host-associated microbial communities from peat moss isolated from Minnesota, USA - S1T2_Fa - Sphagnum fallax MG | ecosystem: Host-associated > Plants > Peat moss > Unclassified | place: USA... | reverse complement strand
TTTCACGCATTCGAGGCCCGACTGGCCCGCCAGCTTCAAATCCACCACGGCGAAGGCCGGCGGACCCGCCACCAACATCTCCCGCACCGCCTCGATGCTGGCGTGCGTCACCACCACATAGCCGCGCCGTTCGAACGAGCGACCCAACGCCTTGGCGAACGCCGCATCGTCCTCGACGATCAGCAGGGATGGTCTAGCCGGCATAGTTGGACTCCACCGCCAGTGCGGCGATCGGCAGACGCAGTTCGACGCAGGCGCCCCCGCCCGAAGGGTTCGACGCGGTCACCCCGCCACCGAGCTTGCGCAGCACGTTGATCACCAGGAACAGGCCGAGTCCACGCCCTGGCTGGCCTTTGCTGGAGCGGTAGGGCGTGCCGAGCTCAGCGAGCATCTCGGGCGGGAAACCCGGGCCGCTATCATGCACCGCGATGCGCAGCAGATCATCCTCCTGCGCCACCTCCACCACGATGCGATCGGTCGAGGCCTCATAGGCATTGTCGAGCACGTTGAACAAAATCTGCTGCAGCAGCACGTCGGCGACGATTTCGACGTCGCGATCCAGCGCATTGGTGTAGTCGAGCATCGGCGGGCCGCGACGGATCTCCCAATCCGCCACCACGCCGTCGATGAAGGCGATCAGGCTGGCGCGCTCGGCGCCCTCCCCGCGCGCCTCGCCCGACGAGCGCAGGATGGCCGACACGATGTCCTTGCAGCGGGCGAGCTGGGTTTGCATCGCCTCGATGTCGCCGGCCAGTTCCGGGTCCGCCTGCAGGACCTGCATGCGTGCCCAGTCATTCAGGATTACCGACAAAGTGGCGAGTGGTGTGCCGAGCTCGTGCGCGGCGCCGGACGCCAGCAGGCCCAGACGCACGATGTGCTCCTCCTCGGCGGACTGCTGACGCAACGCGGCCAGTCGTGTGTCCTGTTCGCGCAGGTTGCGATTGATCCGGGTGATGAACAGCACCAGCAGCACGGAGGCCAGCAGGAAGCAGATGAACATGCCATCGATATGCAGATCGAAGAAGCGGTTCTGGCGGTAGGCCACGGCCGGCATCGGCATGCTCAGGCCGATGTCGTTGCTGGAGGACATCAACCAGACGAAGCAGCCGGCGGTGACCGCGACCACCGTCCAGGTCGACCACGAACTCAACAGCACGGCGCCCAGCACCGCCTGCAGCAGGAACAGCGAGACGAACGGGTTGGTGGCCCCGCCGCTGAGATACAGCTGCACGGTCAGGGCCGCGACATCCAGCAACAGCTCCACCAGCAGCTCGATGCTGGTCACCGCCGCACCGCTACGATACCGGTTCAGGGTGGCGAGATTCAGCACGATCAGAAACCCGATGACCCCTGCCATCGGCCCGATCGGGAGCTGGATGTCCAACAGCAGAGACGCCGTGATGATCGCGGCAATCTGACCTGCCACGGCCAGCCAGCGCAACGTGACCAGCAACAGCAGGTTTTTCCGGTTGGTGATGTCCTGGATGGAAACCTGCCGTTCACGCATCGACCGTCATCGCCCCCTCTATCTCGCTAGACGGAAGAAAGGCGTTCTGTTTCGCAAACAAGAACCAAAAAACTTTTCCGGATAAGATCAGGAGATTTTGTGGGCGAGCTCTTTGTTGATTCCCAGGGCTACCAGGGTGCCGACAGCGCCGGACAGCAAATAGCCGCCAGCCGCCAGCAGACCGAAATGCGACGCTAGAAACAAGGCGACCAACGGCGCGAAGCCGGCGCCGACCAGCCAGGCGAGATCGGACGTGAAGGCGGCCCCGGTATAGCGGTGGCTGGTCGGGAAGTTCGACGCCACAGTGCCGGACGACTGCCCGAACGACAGGCCAAGCAGCGCGAAGCCGATCACCACGAACGCGATTTCCCCAACTTTGCCACCAGCCAGCAGCTGCGGCGCGAACCCGCTATAGGCGGCGATCGCGGCGGCCGAGGCGCCGAGCAGCAGGCGACGACCCAGCCGGTCGGCCAACAGGCCAGACGCGATGATCGCGAGCAGGCCAACGACGCCGCCGAGGATCTCGACCAGCAGGAAGCCGGTCGGCCCCTCGTTGGTGAACAGGAACACCCAGGATAGCGGAAACACGGTCACCATGTGGAACAGCGCGAAACTGGCCAGCGGGGCGAAAGCGCCGATAATGATATGGCTGCCCTGCAGACGCAGCGTGCTGAGCACAGGCGAGGGCTGCAGGTCCCGGGTCTCGAACAGCTGCTTGTAGCCGAGCGTGGAGACGATGCGCAGCCGCGCGAACAACGCCACCACGTTGATCGCGAACGCCACGAAGAACGGGTAGCGCCACCCCCAATCCAGGAAGTCGGCGGTGGACAGGTTGCCCTCGAAGAACGCGAACAAGGCGCTCGCGACGATCAGGCCCAGCGGGGCGCCGAGCTGCGGGATCATCGCATACCAGCCGCGCCGGTGTTGGGGGGCGTTCAGCGCCAGCAGCGAGGCGAGGCCATCCCATGCGCCGCCGAGGGCCAGGCCCTGACCGATGCGCAGCCCCGCGAGCGCGATGCCGGCCGCGACGCCGATGTCGGCATAGCCCGGCAGGAATGCGACGGCGGCAGTCGAGCCGCCAAGCAGAAACAGCGCGATGGTGAGCTTGATCCCGCGACCATAGAGCCGGTCGACGGCCATGAAGATCACCGAGCCGAACGGGCGCGCGACGAACGCCAGCGAGAAGATCGCGAACGAATAGAGCGTGCCGTCGAGCGGCGAGCTTTGCGGGAAGATCAGCTTCGGGAATACCAGCACCGACGCGATCGCATAGACGAAGAAATCGAAGAACTCCGACGCCCGGCCAATGATCACGCCGATCGCGATCTCACCCGGCGCCACGCTGTCGTGGCTCACGCCATAGGGGGCGCCCGGCGTGACACGGGCTCGGGTTGGCTCAATGGTCGTCGCCATGGATCAGTCGCTCCTCGATCTTCGGCTCCGCCGAGCCTGGCGGACAGCAACCTGGCAGGTAGTCCGAACGTCCAGTCATTGTATCTATGCGCGCAGACATACCTGCCTCGCACATGCGGCGTGATTAGACAAAATGTCCAATGTCCCAGCGCGCTAGCCGGTCATACGTCGTTCGCATGCGCACAATATCCCTCGCCAAGGCCAGTGTGTTCCCGCTGCTGGTCCTCCTCGCCGGCTGCCACGCGGTGGTGCTCGATCCCTCGGGGGACGTCGCCCTGCAGCAGCGTAACCTGATCCTGATCTCCACCGCACTCATGTTGGTGATCATCATCCCAGTGATGGCGCTGACGGTGCTGTTCGCCTGGCGCTATCGGCACACCAACAAAAGCGCCACCTATGACCCTGAGTGGCATCACTCGACGCAGCTTGAGCTGGTCATTTGGGCCGCCCCCCTGCTGATCATCATCTGCCTCGGCGCACTGACCTGGATGAGCACGCATATCCTCGATCCCTATCGCCAGATCGCCCGTGTCGGGCCGGACCAGGCGCTGACAGCGGGGATCAAGCCATTGCAGGTGGATGTCGTGGCGCTCGATTGGAAATGGCTGTTCATCTATCCCGAGCTCGGCATCGCCACGGTGAACGATCTGGCCGCCCCCGTGGACCGGCCGATCGACTTCCGCATCACCTCGTCGACCGTGATGAACTCGTTCTATGTGCCGGCGCTGGCGGGGCAGATCTACGCCATGCCCGGCATGGAAACGAAGCTGCACGCGGTGATCAACAAGCCCGGCGAGTATGAGGGGTTTTCCGCCAACTACAGCGGCGCCGGCTTCTCGGGCATGCATTTCCACTTCCATGGCCAGAGCGAGGCGGAGTTCGCCGCCTGGGTGCGCCATGTGAAGCAGAGCGGCGAGACCATCGACCGCGCGCAATATCTGCGGCTCGAACAGCCCAGCGAGAACGATCCGGTGCGCGACTACGCCGCGGTCGCGCCGGATCTCTATCACGCCATTCTCAACATGTGCGTGGAGACCGGTAAGATGTGCATGGATGACATGATGCGCATCGATGCCAAAGGCGGTTTGGGTCTCGCCGGCATCTCCAACGTGATGCCGCTGGAATACGACAAATACGCCGGCCGGGGCTCGGTGGTGGCACCACACACCACCTATCTGGCGGCGATCTGTACGCCGATGGATCACCTGGGCGTCGGCACGAGTGAACCTGCGCAGCCCCTTGCCAGCCAGCCCAGCAGGCCCTTGTCCACCGCGCCGGCGACCAGCCCTGCCGGTTGATTTCACCAGTTTCAGACGGTTCAAGAACATGTCCCTTCCCGCCGTTGCGGTCAGCCCGATCTTCGGCCGCTTCACCCTCGATGCGCTGCCACTGAACGAACCGATCGTCGTCGCCACCTTCGTCGCGGTGGCGATCGGCGGCCTCGCTTTGCTGTCCGCCCTGACCTATTTCCGCGTCTGGGGCTATCTGTGGAAGGAATGGTTCACCAGCGTCGACCACAAGCGCATCGGCGTGATGTACATGGTGCTCGGCCTGGTGATGCTGCTGCGTGGCTTTTCCGACGCCATTATGATGCGCGCGCAGCAATCCCTGTCGTTCGGCGATCAGCAGGGGTTTCTGCCGGCGCATCACTACGACCAGGTGTTCACCGCGCACGGCGTCATCATGATCTTCTTCGTCGCCATGCCGTTCGTCACCGGCCTGATGAACTTCGTGGTGCCGCTGCAGATCGGCGCGCGCGACGTGTCGTTTCCGTTCCTCAATAATTTCAGCTTCTGGATGACCACGGCGGGGGCGGTCGTGGTGATGATCTCGCTGTTCGTGGGTGAGTTCGCCCGCACCGGCTGGCTCGCTTATCCGCCCTTGTCGGGCAGCGGCTACAGCCCCGATGTCGGCGTCGATTATTACATCTGGGGTCTGCAGGTGGCCGGCATCGGCACGCTGCTGTCCGGTGTCAATCTGGTCGCCACCATCATCAAGATGCGCGCGCCCGGCATGACCATGATGAAGATGCCGGTGTTCACCTGGACCGCTTTGTGCACCAACATCCTGATCGTCGCCGCCTTCCCGGTGCTGACCGCGGTGCTGGCTCTGCTGTCCCTTGACCGCTATCTCGGCACCGACTTCTTCACCAACGACTTTGGCGGCAACCCGATGATGTACGTGAACCTCATCTGGATCTGGGGTCACCCCGAAGTGTACATCCTGATCCTGCCGGCGTTCGGCGTGTATTCCGAGGTGACGTCGACATTCTGCGGCAAGCGCCTGTTCGGCTATACGTCGATGGTCTACGCGACCATCGTGATCACCATCCTCGCTTACGTGGTCTGGCTGCATCACTTCTTCACCATGGGCTCGGGCGCCAGCGTCAACTCGTTCTTTGGCATCACCACGATGGTGATCTCGATCCCGACCGGCGCGAAGATATTCAACTGGCTGTTCACCATGTATCGCGGCCGCATCCGCTTCGAATTGCCGATGATGTGGACGATCGCCTTCATGCTGACCTTCGTGATCGGCGGCATGACCGGTGTGTTGCTGGCCGTGCCGCCCGCGGACTTCGTACTGCACAACAGCCTGTTTCTGGTGGCGCACTTCCACAACGTCATCATCGGCGGCGTGCTGTTCGGTATGTTCGCAGGGATCAACTACTGGTTTCCGAAGGCGTTCGGCTTTCGGCTGGACCCGTTCTGGGGCAAGATGTCGTTCTGGTTCTGGACGGTCGGTTTCTATTTCGCCTTCATGCCCCTCTATGTGCTGGGACTGATGGGCGTCACCCGCCGGCTGCGGCATTTCGACGATCCGTCATTGCGGATCTGGTTCCTCATCGCGGCGTTCGGGGCGGCCCTGGTCGCGATCGGCATCCTGTCCTCGCTGATCCAGTTCTATGTCAGCTTCCGCAACCGCGAGGCGCTGCGCGATCTCACCGGCGATCCCTGGGATGGCCGGACACTCGAATGGTCCACCTCGTCGCCGCCGCCCATTTACAATTTCGCCGTGACGCCGATGGTGCATGACGGCGACGCGTGGGATGACATGAAGAAACGCGGCCACGTGCGCCCGGTGGATGGCTTCCGGCCAATCCACATGCCGAAGAACACCGGCACCGGCGTGATTCTGGCCGGCCTCAGCACGATGTTCGCGATGGCGATGATCTGGTACGTCTGGTGGCTGGCGGTGGTGAGCTTCGTCGCTATCCTGGCGGTCGCGATTGCCCACACATTCAATTATCACCGCGACTATCACATCTCCGCCGAACAGGTCGCGGCGACCGAGGCGGCACGCACCCATCATTTGACGGCGCGGGTGTAAGCAATGTCGGGTCACACCGCGCACGCACGCGCCACCCACGCTCACCCTCACGGTGACCAAGGTGCCGCGCCACAATTCTACGTCCTCGACGAACACGATCACGAGGAAGGTGCCAGCACTCTGCTGGGCTTCTGGATCTACCTGATGAGCGACTGCCTCATCTTCGCGATCCTGTTCGCGGTCTATGGCGTGCTGGGCGCCAACTATGCCGCCGGGCCATCGCCAAAAGCGCTGTTCGAACTGCCGCTGGTCGCGGTCAACACGTCGATGCTGCTGCTGTCCTCCATCACCTACGGCTTCGCCATGCTGTCGATGAGTGACGGCAAAGTCGGCAGCACCCAGATGTGGCTCGCTATCACCGCAGTGTTCGGCCTCGCGTTCCTGGGCATCGAGCTGTCCGAGTTCCACCATCTCATCGCCGAGGGCGCCACGCCGCAGCGCAGCGGCTTCCTGTCGGCGTTCTTCACGCTGGTCGGCACGCACGGGCTGCACGTGACGTTCGGCACCATCTGGCTGTTCACCCTGATGGCGCAGGTGGCGCGGCACGGGTTGATCCCGGCCAACCGTCGCCGCCTGATGTGCCTCAGCCTGTTCTGGCATTTCCTCGACGTGATCTGGATCGGCGTGTTTACCTTCGTGTATCTGATGGGAATGCTGCGATGAGCACGAGTTCCGAAATCCATCCCAACCCGCACGCGCCCGACCCGCACAGCAGCGCGTCCCACGGGTCGCGAAAGACCTATCTGACCGGCTTTGGCCTGTCGGTGCTGCTGACCGCCGTGCCGTTCTGGCTGGTGATGACCGGCGCGCTCGGCAGCAACCAGGCGACCGCCTTCGTCATTGTCGGTCTGGCCTTCGTGCAGATCATCGTTCACATGATCTACTTCCTCCACATGGACACGAAGTCCGAAGGCGGCTGGACCATCATGGCACTGATCTTCACCGTCGTGCTGGTGGCGATCGCGCTCAGCGGCACGCTATGGGTGATGTTGCACTTGAACGACAACATGATGCCGATGTCGGTCGACGAAATGAGCAAGATGCCGTGACCGAGGCCGCAGCCGTTCGGCCGCGAGGTCGCCGGCTCGCGGGCCTCATGATGATCGGCGCGCTGACGCTGATCGCCGTCGCGGGATTTACCGCCCTCGGCGTCTGGCAGGTGCATCGGCGCGCCTGGAAGCTGCAGTTGATCGCGGAGATCGACAGTCGGATCCACGCGACCCCCGTCCCGGCCCCAGGGCCCCCGGCGTGGCCCGCGATTGACGCCACTCACGATGCCTACCGCCGGATCACGGCCAGCGGCGTGTTTCTCAACGACCGCGCGACCTTGGTGCAGGCGGCAACCGATCTCGGCAGCGGTTATTGGGTGATGACGCCGCTGCGCACCGACGCGGGCTTCACGATTTTGGTCAATCGCGGCTTCGTCCCGCCGGATCGGCCGAACCTGATCGATCTCGGCGAAGGCCCCGACGCACCCCGCGCCACCGTCATGGGCCTGCTGCGCGTCAGCGAACCCAAAGGCGGGTTTCTGCACAGCAATGACCCCGCCGACAACCGCTGGTATTCACGTGACGTCACCGCGATCGCCGACGCGCGCCATCTGCAGAACGTAGCGCCCTATTTCATCGATGCCGAAAAGACACCACCCGACCAGCCCGGCCCGGTCGGCGGCCTCACGGTCATCAATCTGCCCAACAACCACCTGGTCTATCTGCTGACCTGGTTCACCCTGGCCGCCATGTCCGCGGGGGGCGGTATTGTTGCCGGTGTGGAAGCAAGCAAGGGCTGGGCGCTGCCCAGACCCGCCAGGGGCCAAGCCCCTGCCGGGTCTGGGCGGAGGTAGCCCAAGGTTCTGCTCGACGGCTTCGTCGAGTGGAATGGCCACCGGAGGGAGCGCCCAGCCTTGCTTGCCTTCCTCACGGCAGCAACACCGTACTCCCCGTCGTTTGGCGGGCTTCGAGTGCTGTGTGTGCGGCGGCGGCGTCGCTGAGTTTATAGGTTTGATTGACGCGGATATTCACCACCCCTTTCGCCACCACGTCGAACAGGTCCGTGGTCACGCGTTCGAGGTCGGCGCGTTTGCTGGTGTAGGTCGCCATGGTCGGGCGGGTGATGAACAGGCTGCCTTTGGCGCTGAGCATGGCGAGGTCGACGGGTGGCACCGGCCCCGATGAATTGCCATAGGTGATCATCATGCCCAGTGGCGCGAGGCAGTCGAGGCTGGCGGCAAACGTATCCTTGCCGGTGCTGTCATAGACCACCGGCACCATGGCGCCGCCGGTCAGGCGCTTGACCTCGGCGGCTAGGTCGTTATGGCCGATAATGACGTGCGCGGCACCATGCTCACGGGCGAGCTCCGCCTTGGCTTCGGTCGAAACCACGCCGATCACGGTGGCGCCGAGATGCTTGGCCCATTGGCACAGGATCAGCCCGACGCCGCCCGCCGCGGCGTGCACCAGAATGGTTTCACCGGGCTGCACGGGATAGGTGCGGCGCAGCAGATATTGCGCGGTCATGCCTTGCAGCATCATCGCCGCCGCGGTCTCGAAGCTGATCGCCTCGGGCAGGATCACCAGCCGATCGGCGGCGATCACCCGCTCGGTGGCATAGGCGCCGATGGCGCCGCCAGCATAGGCCACCCGGTCGCCGGGCTTGACGGTGCTGACGCCATCCCCGATCGCGATCACGGTGCCGGCGCCTTCCATGCCGAGGATCAGCGGCAGCGCAGCCTTGTAGAGGCCAGTGCGGAAATACACGTCGATATAGTTCAGCCCGACCGCGCCATGTCGGATCAGGGCCTCACCGGGTCCTGGCTCGGGGGTGGGCACGTCTTCCCACTGCATCACTTCGGGACCGCCGTTGGCGTGGATGCGGATGGCTTTCGTCATAGGGGATCCATTTTGCTGATCGGCATGAGCTGGCGGGTTTCGAGCGCGAGCAGGAAGCGTTTGGTGGCAAGCCCATCGCCGCCGGAATAGCCGCCGATGCCATCGCTGGCGACGACGCGATGGCAGGGGATGATGATCGGGATCGGGTTGGCGCCATTCGCCCCGCCAACCGAGCGCGGGCTGCCACCTGCGGCACGCGCGATATCCACGTAGCGGCGGGTTTCACCGGAGGGAATGGCCATCAGGGCCGCCCAAACCCGCTGGCGATAGGGCGTCCCGACAGGGGCCAGAGGCAGCACGAAATCGCTGCGCTGCCCGTCGAAATAATCCTGCAGCTGGCGCCGTGCCTCGATCAGCAGTGAGGTTGGCGTCTGATCGCGGCCCCACCCCCAGTCGACAGCGACGATGGCGCCGCCTTCTTCCGAGACGGTCAGGTCGCCTACCGGCGTGTGCAGCGAGAGCTGGGGCAAACCGTGGAATTCCAATGCAGCGGCGTCCACCCCACCGCCAGGCGATGGGTTGAAGGACGGAGAGATGCCACCCCCGGCGGGGCCGGCTGTCAAGCGGGCGCGCGTATACGTAACAGGTTCGCGAGCACGGCGGCATCGGTGATCGGCAGGCCACAGACGCCAGCGCGGCACAGATAGGCGGCGGCACTGCTGTCCGTTGCGGTCTTGCCGTGAGCCGGGTGACCCGGCGGCACCGCATCGGGCGTAGTCGCGCGCAAAACACAAATGGCCGGATCGGGGGCGGCAAGTGCTGCCGCCAGCAGGGCGGCGGCGCCGGGGTCCGTGGCGGGACCGGCCACGACGACAGTGGCGGCATTCTCCAGCAGGTCGGCCGCGGCCAGCAGCGTGGGGGCCGCCGACAGGTTTTCCTCGAGACCTGAGAAGGCGGTCAGGACGGCGTCGGCCCGGGCGCGCCAGGAGGGCTCGCCGGTCAGGTGATAGAGACGCGCCAGCACATCGGCCATCACACCGTTGCCGGCTGGGGTGGCATTGTCCGCCGGTGTGCGCGGACGACCCTCAGGGCCGAACGGCACGTCAGCGGCATCGCTCGCGGTCAGGAAATAGCTGCCTCCCGCGTCGGCGAACCACCGGTCGGCGGCCTCGACGAGGTCGCGGGCCTGGGCCAGCCGGCCGGGTTCGCCGGTCGCCTCGAACAGCGCCAGAGCGGCCCGCGCCATCCCGGCCTGGTCGTCCAGCAGGCCGGCTGCGGTAACCCGGCCGAGGCGCCAGGCATGCTGGATACGGCCATCCGGCGCCACGAGTTCGGTGCGCAGGAAGTCGAACACGGTGGCGGCCAAAACGAGCCAGTCCGGCCGGCCGAACACCACGGCCGCGCGGCACAAGGCGGTGATCGCGAGCGCGTTCCAATCAGCCAGCACCTTATCGTCGCGGCCGGGCCGAATACGGTGCGCGCGGGCGGCCAGCAGCGTCGCGCGGGCGCGCGCCAAGGCGGCCTCCTCGGCGTCAGTGCCGGGCGGGGTGACGCGCTGCAGGATCGTATGGCCTTCCCAATTGCCGGCATCGGTGACGTCGTAGGCCGCCTTGAAGCTGGCGGCGTCCGCCCCGAGCAGCCGATCGATCTCAGCCGCGGTCCAGACGTAGAACTTGCCCTCCACACCTTCGCTATCGGCGTCCTCGGAGGCGGCAAACGCAGCGCGGCCGGCGCGCTCGGCGGCGGTCATGTCGCGGATCAGCCAGTCGACCGTCTCGGCGGCACGCGCAGCGAACAGGGGATCGGGCGTGTGAGCGTGCGCCAGCGCCAGCAGGTCGAGGATCTGGCCATTGTCGTACAGCATCTTTTCGAAATGCGGCACCAGCCATTCAGCATCGGTGGCATAGCGGGCATAGCCGCCGCCGAGATGATCATAGATGCCGCCGGCGGACATGCGGCGCAGCAGCAGAAACACCGCGTCCCGCCCCCCCTCGGCGCCGGTGCGAAACGCGTTCTGCCACAGAAACCGGAAGATCGGCGGGTTGGGAAATTTCGGCGCCCCGCGCATGCCACCGCGCACCGTGTCCGTCATCCGCAGCAGGGTGTCGGCGGCCTGGTCCAGCGTGTCCGGTCCGATCGCCTCACCGGGACGGGCGGCGGAGGCTGCCGCGAGCGTGCCACGCAGGGCCGCGACGTTGCGACCGATCGCGTCATGCTGGGAGTGGAACGCCTCGGCCACCCCATGCAGCACCTGCCGGAACGAGGGGCGGCCCCAGCGCGGTTCGGGGGGAAAATATGTACCACCCCAGAACGGGTCGCCGTCCGGCGTCAAAAACATGGTCAGCGGCCAGCCGCCTTGCTCGCCCAGCGCATGCAACGCGGACATATAGAGATGATCGATATCCGGCCGTTCCTCCCGGTCCACCTTGATGTTGACGAACAGCGCGTTCATCTCGGCCGCGGTCGCGGGATCCTCGAACGATTCATGCGCCATCACATGGCACCAGTGGCAGGCGGCATAGCCGATCGACAGCATGATCGGCCGATTGGTGCGCCGCGCCTCGGCCAGCGCCTCCGGGCCCCAGCCGCGCCAATGCACGGGATTGTCGGCATGCTGCAGCAGATAGGGCGAGGTTTCCCGGTGCAACAGGTTGGCGGCCGGCGCGTCGGGAACCGGTTGGTCGATGGTCGTCATGATGGAATCCTTAGCACCGCTCGCTTGGCGTATAGAGAAGTGGCGCCGCCGAGAACATCCACCGTTCGTGGCCCGCCCCCGTCGAGCTCGTCGAGGCCTCAAAAGGATGATGACATGATCAATGCACGCAACGAGAGCGACCCGCCTTTGTATTTCGACGCGCATCTGTTCGTGTGCTGCAACCGCCGGCCGGACGGGCACGCACGCGGCTCGTGCGCGGCCAAAGGCTCCGAAAAGCTCCGCGATTATATGAAGTCGCGTGCCAAGGAGATGGGACTGACCAACATGCGGGTCAATAGCGCCGGCTGCCTGGACCGCTGCGAGCTGGGACCTTGTCTGGTGATCTATCCCGAAGGGACCTGGTACAGCATCAATTCGACGGCCGATGTCGATGCTATACTGCAACGACATGTTCGTGATGGCGGTCGCGTGGCGGAGCTGCTGCTGACGGCATGAGTAAGATGAGGTGGAAGAAAGATTCTTCTTTTTCTGAAGAAAAAGAAGCAAAAAGACTTTTGTCCACGCTGGGTGGCAAGTGCTCCCGCACGTGAACAACGCATCCGGTGATACAATATTCGCCGTCGCGTCCGGCGCGGGACGCGCGGCGGTGACGCTGCTGCGGCTGAGCGGACCGGACACTGCGCGCATGGTGGCAGCGCTGTGCGGGCGCCTGCCAGCCCCCCGCACCGCCAGCCTGCGCGCCCTGCGCGACGCCAGTAGGGCGGTGCTGGATCGGGCCCTGGTTCTCTGGCTGCCCGGCCCGGGCAGCTACACCGGGGAGGACAGCGCCGAGCTGCACCTGCATGGCGGGCCGGCGGTGCTGGCTGGTGTGTCCGACGCGCTGGTGGCGCAAGGCGCGCGGCCGGCCGAGGCGGGCGAATTCACCCAGCGCGCCTTCCATAATGGCCGGATGGATCTGGTCGAGGCCGAGGCAGTGGCCGATCTGGTCGCCGCCGAGACCGCCGCCCAGCGCAGCCAGGCGCTGCGCCAGATGGATGGCGCCCTGGGCGACCTGTATCGTGGCTGGGCGCGGCGGCTGACCGATCTTGTCGCCTGGCACGAAGCCTTGATCGACTTCCCCGACGAGGACCTGCCGCCGACCATCGAAGCCGCGATGCTGCGCGACATCCAGGCGCTGTGCGGCGAATGCCGCGCGCATCTGGACGACGGTCGGCGTGGCGAGCGGCTGCGCGATGGGCTGGTGTTCGCGGTGACCGGCCCACCGAATGTCGGCAAATCGACGCTGGTGAATGCGCTGGTGGGGCGGGAGGTCGCGATCGTGTCGGCCACGCCCGGTACGACGCGGGATGTGCTGGAGGCGCGGATCGAGCTGGGCGGCGTGCCGGTGACATTTTTGGACACCGCCGGGCTGCGCGAGACGGACGACGAGGTCGAGGCCGAGGGCGTTCGCCGCGCCACGACGCGCTCCGCTGCGGCTGATCTGGTGCTTGCAGTACAGGACGCCTCGCCGGGAGCCCTCGAAGCGCCGCCGACAGGCGGTGGTCGCGTGGTGCAGGTGGTTACCAAGATCGACCTCGACCGGTCGACGCTCAGCGGCAGCGATGCGCTAGGGGTCAGCGCCCGAACCGGCGAGGGGATGGCGGCGTTGCACGATCGTCTGGCTTATCATGCAAGGTCGCTGACGCAGGCCAGCGGGCCGCCGGCGCTGACCCGACCGCGCCACCGCGCCGCCCTGACCGAGGTCGTCGCCCGCCTCAACGCGGCGGCCACCGCAACATTGCCGGAGCTGCGCGGAGAGGATATGCGGATGGCGCTGCGCGGTATTGGCCGGATCACCGGCAGCGTCGGCGTCGAGGACGTGCTAGACGCCGTGTTCCGGCAGTTTTGTATCGGCAAGTAGAGACGTGCCGGCCGTCTCGGAGATCGCGCGTGGACCAGTCTTTCGATGTCATTGTGGTCGGTGGCGGCCATGCCGGCTGCGAGGCGGCGGCAGCCTCCGCCCGGCTCGGCGCGCGTACCCTGCTGCTGACGCATCGTCTCGCCGGGATTGGCGAGATGTCCTGCAATCCGGCGATCGGCGGCATCGGCAAAGGCCATCTGGTGCGCGAGATCGACGCGCTGGATGGGGTGATGGCGCGCGCCGCCGACCAGGCCGGCATCCATTTCAAGCTGCTCAACCGCAGTAAGGGGCCGGCGGTGCGCGGACCGCGCGCGCAGGCCGACCGGGCATTGTACCGGCAGACGATGCAGCATCTGCTGGCCGAGCAGCCGGGCCTCACCATTCACGCCGCCCGCGTGGAGGATATCGAGCTCGGTCCCGACGGACGGCTGCGCGCACTCCTATGCGCCGACGGCGCGCGGATCGCCTGCGGTGCTGCCGTGATCACCGCGGGCACGTTTCTGCGCGGCATGATCCATGTCGGCCATGCCAGCCACGCCGCGGGTCGGATCGGCGAGGCGCCGTCGATCGGGCTGGCGCTGGCGCTCAGCCGGCTCCGGCTGCCGATGGGCCGGCTCAAGACCGGCACGCCGCCGCGGCTCGATCGGCGCAGCATCGACTGGGCGGGGCTCGCCGAGGATTGGGGGGACGCCGTTCCCGAGCCGTTCAGCCTCCTCACCACGGGGATCACCAACCGCCAGGTCGCCTGCCACGTGACCGCGACGACGCCGGCGACCCACGCGGTGATCCGGGAAAATATCGAACTATCCGCAGTGTATGGCGGCCAGATCGCCGGGCGTGGACCGCGCTATTGTCCCTCGATCGAGGACAAGGTCGTCCGCTTTGCCGAGCGCGACCGGCATCAGATTTTCCTGGAGCCCGAGGGTCTCGACGACGACACGATCTATCCCAACGGCATCTCGACCAGCCTGCCCGCCGACGTGCAGGCCCGTATGCTGGCGACCATTCCCGGCCTTGAGCATGCGCGGATCATTCGCCCCGGCTATGCCGTCGAGTACGACTACATCGATCCGCGGGCGCTCGACGCCACGCTGGAGGTGAAGTCGGTGCCCGGCCTGTTCCTGGCGGGCCAGGTGAACGGCACCACCGGCTACGAGGAGGCGGCGGCCCAGGGGCTGATGGCGGGGCTGAACGCGGCACGGCGGGCCGGCGGCGGCGGGGCGATCACGCTCGACCGGTCCGAGGCCTATATCGGCGTTTTGATCGACGACCTGACGACGCAGGGGGTCAGCGAGCCCTATCGGATGTTCACCTCCCGCGCCGAATATCGACTGACGCTGCGGGCGGACAACGCCGACATGCGACTGACCGGGCGGGGGATCGCATGGGGCTGCGTGGGCAGCCCGCGGGCCCGGCGGTTCGCGGCGGACGAGGCGGCCCTGGATGCCGCGCGCAAGCGGGCCGCGACCGACATGGTTGGAGCCGCTTCGCTGCAGCTCATGGGCGGGTCGATGCGAGCGGACGGTGGAGCGCGCACCATCATGGAGGTGCTCGGCCATCCGCAGATCACGCTGGACGCCGCCAAGGAATCGATCCCATGGCTGGCGGACGTGCCACCCCGCGTGCTCGGACTGCTGCAGACGGAGGCGCTCTACGCCGGCTATTTGCCACGCCAGGCCGCGGATATCCGGGCATTTCAGCGCGAGGAGGAGGCGGCGTTCTCGCCGGAGATCGATTATGCGCGCGTCGGCGGCCTATCGGCTGAGCTGGTCGAGAAATTGTCGCGTGTGATGCCGCGGTCGCTGGGCGCGGCGGCCCGCATCCAGGGCATGACTCCGGCGGCGCTGGCCACCCTGGCGGCCCACATAAGGCGGCATCCGGCGACGGCGGCGGCACGCGTGGCCGGACAAAGCCGGTGACAAAGGCCGGCGGCGACGGCGGCCGCGGCGCGTGTTTCACGTGAAACAGGCGGCGGATCCGCTGGCCAGTGTTTCACGTGAAACAATGGCTCGGCTGACCAGCTACGTCGACCTGCTGCTGCGCTGGAACCCCACCATCAATCTGATCTCACGACGCGACGAAAAACACGTCTGGACCCGCCACGTCGCCGATTCCCTGGCGTTAGTGCCCGCCTTGCCGGGCAGCGTCTCCCGGGCCATCGACCTCGGCTCCGGCGCCGGCCTGCCCGGACTGGTGCTGGCGATCGCGACCGACATCCACTTCGATCTCGTCGAATCCGATCAACGCAAGGCGGCCTTCCTGCGCGAAGCCATCCGCGCCACCCAAGCACCCGCCCACGTGCACGCCGTGCGCATCGAGGCCCTGACCGTTCCACCCGCCCCGCTGGTCACCGCCAGGGCGCTCGCCCCGCTCACGACCCTGCTCGCCTGGAGCGCGCCGTTTCTGGCGGCGGGCGGCGTCTGCCTGTTCCCGAAAGGCCGCACCGCCGGTGATGAATTGACGCAGGCCGCGGCACAGTGGCACATGCGCGTCGAGACCTTCCCCAGCGCCACCGACCCCGACGCGACCCTCCTCCGACTCAGCGAGATCACCCGTGTCCGACCCACATCATGAGGTGCCGGCCATGGCGACGGACCTGACGTCCGGCCGAACCGCGGGCAAACCCACCATCCTGGCGATCGCCAATCAGAAAGGCGGCGTCGGCAAAACCACCACCGCCATCAATCTCGCAACCGCCCTGGCCGCCAGCGGCGAGAGCATCCTGCTGATCGATCTCGACCCCCAGGGCAACGCCTCCACCAGCCTCGGCCTGCGTCGCGCCGACCGCGCCGCCGGCACCTATTCCATGCTGATCGACCGGTCCTCGCCAGCGTCGGTCACCCAGCCGACCTTTGTGCCTAATCTGTCGATCATCCCCGCCGATCCCGATCTCGCCGGTGCCGACGTCGAACTGGTCGGCGAAGACCGCCGGGAATTCCGGCTGCGCGACATCCTGGCCGCAGACGGCGACAGCCCGCACAGCTTGATCCTGATCGACTGCCCGCCCAGCCTCACCTTGCTGACACTCAATGCCCTGGTCGCCGCCGACGCCGTGCTGGTGCCGCTACAATGCGAGTTCCTCGCACTGGAAGGCATCAGTCAGCTCACCCGCACCATCGAGATGGTCAAGCACAACCTAAACCCCGCGCTGCGGCTGCACGGCATCGTGCTGACCATGTTCGACCGGCGCAACAACCTGTCCGAACTGGTGGAAGCCGACGCACGAGGCTTCTTCGGCGATCAGGTTTATGACACCGTCATCCCCCGCAACATCCGCGTCTCCGAGGCGCCCAGCCATGGCAAACCCGTGATTCTGTATGATTACCGCTCCCCAGGGGCCCAGGCCTATGTGCGCCTCGCCACCGAATTCCTGCGCCGTGAGCGCGGGCTCGTGGCCGGCCTGACATGAGCGCGAAGGAGGTGAGTCCTCGGCTGGGCCGCGGCCTGGCCGCCCTCATGGGCGACGCGCCAAAACCCGCCTTGGCATCATCGCCAGGCAAAGACGGCGTCACGACCCTGCCGATCGAAAGCTTCGAACCAGGCCCCTTTCAGCCACGCGGGCCGATCGACGCCGCCGGCCTCGCCGACCTGATCGACTCCATAAAAGCCAGCGGCATCCTGCAGCCCCTGCTGGCCCGACCCCACCCGAGCCTGCCGGGCCACTACCAGATCATCGCCGGCGAGCGCCGCTGGCGCGCCGCCCAAGCCGCCGGCCTGCACGACATCCCCGCCTTGGTGCGCCCACTCAGCGATCTCGAGGCGATGGCCGCCGGCCTGGTCGAAAACCTGCAACGCCAGGATCTCAACCCCATCGAGGAAGCCGAAGGCTACCGCCGGCTGGTCAACGAGTTCGAGATGACCCAGGAAACCCTGGCAAGCTCCGTCGGCAAATCCCGCAGCCATATCGCCAACACCATCCGGCTGCTCAACCTGCCCAACATTGTCCAAGGCGAAGTGAAAAAAGGCGCCCTGACCGCCGGCCACGCGCGCGCCCTGCTGGCCGCCGCCGATCCCGCCAAAACAGCCCTCGACGTGATCGCCCGCGGCCTGAGCGTCCGGCAAACCGAAGCCCTCGTCGCGCGCAAAACCCCGGCCAACCCAACCACCGCACCGGACAAAGACCCGGAAACCCTGGCACTCGAACGCGACCTCACCGAACGCCTCGGATTGAAAGTGGATATCGGCTTCGACGGTAGAGGCGGCACCCTGCGCATAAAATACCGCTCCCTCGACCAACTCGACGGCCTGGTGACGCTGCTGTCCCGGGAATGAGTGGCTGAGGGGAAGGAAGCAAATAGAGCATGATCGCATAAGGTTGACCCACCTGGACTACAAACATGCTCGATAAAACAAAGAGCTAGAGCGTGATCGCTTCGCCTACCAGAAGCGATCACGCTCTAAGCCGGGCCTTCCTTGCTTCCCGCCCCTCAGCCACCCATCCGGGCAGCGGCCCCATGGCCGAGGTAGGCCTCGATCACGGCGGGGTTGCCGGCGATTTCTCTCGGTGTTCCCGCGCCGATCAGCGCGCCTTCGGCCAGCACATAGACTTTATCCGCCAGGGCGGTCACCGCCTGCATCACGTGTTCGATCAGCAGGATGGTCACCCCGTCCGCCTGCACCTGCCTGATCAGGCCGACGATTTCGTTGATTTCGGTGGGATTGAGGCCGGCCATCACCTCGTCGAGCAGCAGCAATCGCGGCCGGGTCGCGACCGCGCGGGCGACTTCCAGGCGCTTGCGGCCGGCGACGGTGAGGGCGGCGGCGGGGCGGTCCAGCATTGGCCCGAGGCCGAGGCGGGTGCCGACGTCGCGCGCGGCCTGTGTGGCGGCGGCGCGGTTGGCGATGCGCAGATAGGCGCCGACCCGAATATTCTCCATGACGGTCAGGCCGGCGAATGGCTGGGTGATCTGGAAGGTGCGCACCATCCCCGCGGCGGCCACCTGGTCGGGCCGCCAGCCCGTGACATCCTGGCCCGCGAGACACACGCGCCCGGCATCCGGGCGGATGAAACCGCAGATCATGGCGAAGCTGGTGGTCTTGCCGGCGCCGTTCGGGCCGACCAGGGCGACAATGCCGCCCGCGGGCACGTCGAGTGCCACCGACTTCACCGCGGCGAGACCGCCGAAGGTTTTGCTGAGGCCGCTGACGGCAAGCAGGGGGGCGTCAGGCACGGACGAACCAGCCTTTCAGGCCGGCCACGCCCTTGGGCAGAAAGCCCACGATCAGCAGCAGGATCACGCCGTACAGCATCGGCGCAAAACCGGGGGCGTCGATCGCGATGCGCGAGGTGTCGGCCACGACATGCAGCAGGATGGCGCCGAGCACCGGCCCCCACACGGTGCCAGCCCCACCGATCATGGCCACCAGCAGCATCTCGACGGTGCGGTCGGCGCCGAACGCGATGTTGGGATCGACATACAGGAACATCTGCACATACAGCACACCGCCCAGCGCGGTCAGGCCGCCAGACAGCGCCAAAGCAGCCGACTTGGTGCGGACGATCGCAACACCCAGGGCGCGCGCCGCGTCCTCGTTCTCCCGGACCGCGGCGAGTTGGGTGCCAAAGCGCGACATCGTCAGCCACTGGGCCACCGCCATGCTGAGCGCCAGCATCAGGAAGGCCAGCCCGTAGAACACCCGGTCGTCAGAAAATTGGAAATTGCCCGGCGTCACGTTCAGCTTGATCAGGATGCCAAGGCCGCCTTGGGTGATCGGGCTTGCCGAGGCGATCACCCGCAGCACTTCGGCCACCGCCAGCGTGACCAGTGCGAAATACGACCCGCGCAGCCCGGCGCGGGACGCGGCAAAGCCGATCGCGGCACCCAGAACAGCCCCGAGCACCACCGCCAGCGGCAGGCTGGCCCACGGGCTGATGCCCCACCTTGTCTGGATCACGGCATCGGCGTACGCGCCCACGCCAAAAAACGCGGCATGACCGAAGCTGGTCAGCCCCCCGAAACCGCCGGAGATGTTCCAACACTGGCCCAGAAACGCCGAAAACACCGTCAATGTCGCGAGATTGACCAGGAAATGCGAATGCGCGACCAGCGGCACGCAGGCCGCCAGCACGGCGATGAGGACGGGAAGCCAATGTCTCATCCCGAGGCGCGTCCCAGCAGGCCGGCGGGTCGCACCAGCAGCACGATCACGAACACCGCACTCACGCCCAGCTGGCCCAGCTGCTCACCGAACAGCACACCCCCGACGCTTTCCGTCACCCCGATCAGCAGGCCGCCGGCCAGCGCGCCGGGAAAATTGCCCATGCCGCCGAGCACCACGATGGTGAAGGCCACCAGGGTAAAACTATCGCCCACCTGCGGCGACACATAGAAGGTCGGCAGCAGCAGGCAGGCCGACGCCCCCACGCAGGCGATGCCGATCCCGTAGGCGAGCGCGAACATGCGCTCCGGGCGGATGCCCATCAGCCGCGCCCCCTCCGGCTCGCGCGCCACGGCGCGGATAGCCCGCCCGGTTTCCGTGCGCGACATGAACGCCCACAGCGCGCCGGCCAGCACCAGCGCGCAGGCAAACGAGATCAGCCGCGGCACCGAGACCAGCAGGGGTCCGAGTTCCAGCGTGCTGAAGGAATAGGAGGTATCGATAGTCCGGCCGTCGCCACTGAACAGCACCAGCGCGAGATTATTGAGAATCACAGAAATCCCCAACGTCGCCAGTAGGATAGCCTGATCCTGCCCACGTGAAACCCGCCCAATGACGCCACGATACAACGCCCACCCAATGCCGAACATCAGGACGCCGACCAGCGGAAGCGCCAGATAAGGGTCGATCCCGGCCCAGGTCGCCAGCATCCAGGCCGCGTACATGCCGACCATCAAAAGACTGCCATGCGCGAAATTGACGATGTGCAGAACGCCATAGATCAGCGTCAACCCGAGCGCCACCAGCGCATACACGCCGCCGGTCAGCAGCCCGTTGACCACCGCGGGCAATAGCAGGTCGAGACTCATCTGGCCGCCAGCCAGGCCGCCTGCTGCCCGGCGATCCGGCCGAGCACCACCGCCGTCACCAACCCGTTGCCCGCCAGATACCCCCAGGAGGCCGGGCCGGACACGCCACGCGCCGCCCCACCGCCGGCGAACAGGTTGGGCAGCGGCGTGCCATCCTCGCGCAGCACCCGGGCCGAGCTGTCCACCACCAGGCCACCCTGGGTATGGAACAGCGCGCCCCCGGTGCGCATCGCCCGATAGGGCGGCGCCAATGCGGGCTTGCCCGTGAAATCGCGCCCGAACCGATCGGCCGACTGACCCGACGCGCACGCCGCGACATCCCGCAGCGTCGCGGCCAATACCGCCTCCGGCAACCCCGTCACGGCCGCCAGGCCAGCGACATCATCGGCCGATTTCACCGCCCCGAGCGACGCCAGCTCGCGATATTCCTCGAACGCCAGCGCCGGCCGTTCGCAGCGCGCGTCATACAGGCTCCACGCGACCTGCCCAGGCTGGCGCAGCACTTCCAGGGCGAACTCGGAATAGCCGGTGGACTCGTCGGCGAACCGCTCGCCCGCGCCATTCACTTGAATGCCGCCCTCGGTCACCACCGCCCAGGTCAGCAACGCGCCATAGCCCTGCGCCACCGAGCCATGTCCCTGATAGGCGCCCATGTCCGCAGTGGCCGCGCCAAGCCCGGCACCCCAGACGACGGCGTCCCCCTCATTGCCCGCATGCCCCCAATAGTCGGCCTCGGCGATCTCCGGGATATGCCGGCGCAGCATCTCGCGATTGGCACCAAACCCGTTGCAGGCCAGCACCAGCGCGTCGCACCCAATCGTCTCCAGCGTGCCATCCGGCCGACGAAACCGCACGGCGGTCACGCGACCCTCCGGCGTCGCATACAGATCCTCCGCCCGGGCCGCGCGCACGATGTCGATCCCCAGCCGATCGGCCGCCGCCAGCAAGGCCTGTTCGAGCTCGCGGCCGGTCTGGTTGGGCGGCCCATGCATGCGGTGGCAGCTATGGCCCGGGTACAGGAAATCATCGACCACGTGCAGATCGAGCCCATACCGATCGACCAGCCAGTCGACCACGGGTCCCGCCGTCTCGGCGATCAGCCGGGCGATGGCGGGGTCGGTGCGCCCCTTCGCCTTGGCCATCAGGTCGTCATAGAACGCATCCACGCTGTCCTCGATGCCGCGCTCGCGCTGCAGCCGCGTGCCGGCGGCCGGGATCAGCCCCTGCGACAGGGACGTACTGCCACTCGGTACCGCATCACGCTCCAGCACGATGACATCGGCACCCGCCTCATGCACCGCCAGCGCCGCCGTCAGCCCGCAGGCACCGGCGCCGATCACCAGCACCGACACGCCATACTCGAACATTGCATCCTCGGCGGGCAGCAATGGCATGCGGCGGTCCCCTCGAAATGTCCTAATGAGAATACAACTATGCCCCGCAACCCGGCGCAAGGCCGCGCGGACCCCAGCCATCCGCGCCGGCGTCGCCGTTGCAACGTCCGTGTGCCGCGCTGTATGCACGATATTGCAAGCAGCCCCGCGCCGCGACACCCAAGGGCTGCCAGGGCGGCCCGAGCGGAGACAGACAGGCGTATGACATCCGGTTTGAAAGCCGCGCAGGCGACCGGCAAGCCGCCGCTGCCGCTGTACCACACCATCTATATGGTTCTGCACGAGCAGATCCTCGACGGACGCTACCCGACCGACCAGACCATGCCGAGCGAGCACGAGCTGGCCGGATTGTTCAAGGTGTCCCGGATCACCGTGCGCCGCGCGCTGGAAAAGCTCGCCGACGACGGCATGATCTCCCGCCATCGCGGCCGCGGCACGTTCCCCACCCCGCAACGCACCGCGCGCCCGCTGCAAACCTTCACCCGCGGCCTGTACGGCGACCTGCTGGCGGTCGGCGTCGGCACCACGCCCATGCTGCTGGCATTCGACTACATCACCGCCCCCGACGATGTCGCGGCCTCACTGGAGCTGCCGCCCGGCGCGATCGTGCAGCGCGCAATCCGCGTGCGCTTCTACAACGACACGCCGATGTCGCATCTGGTCACTTACGTGCCCGAGGATATCGGCCGCACCTACCAGGAAGCCGAGCTGAAAACCAAGCC
>Ga0116226_10001172_pt1 | contig 22719 bp, 23 predicted proteins | sample S1TSphfallax_FD_89692 | JGI IMG/M metagenome (GOLD analysis project Ga0116226, IMG submission 89692) | Host-associated microbial communities from peat moss isolated from Minnesota, USA - S1T2_Fa - Sphagnum fallax MG | ecosystem: Host-associated > Plants > Peat moss > Unclassified | place: USA... | reverse complement strand
CCGGCGGCGCGCAGGTCGCGCAGCAGGCGCAGCGGGTCGGCGTAGAGCAGCCTTATGTCCTCGACATCGGCGACCGGCAGCGCGAAGCCGGCGCGTTGCAGCAGGGCGGCGCAGTCGCGCAGATCGGGGAACGGCGAGACGCGCGGCGCGACGCCGCCGGACAGGTCCGTCTCGGCCTCGGTCAGGGCTGCGCGCAATTCGCCGAGGGTGCCGAGCGCCGGCAGGCTTGCGAGCAGCAGCCCGTCCGGCCGCAGCGCGTGGCGCAACTGGATCAGCGCACCCGGCAGGTCATTGACCCAGTGCAGCGACAGGTTGGCGACGACGAGGTCGAAACTCGCCGGTGCGAACGGCAGAAATTCCTCGTCGGCGGCGACGGCGGGGGCGCCGGCGCGGGCGGCCATCCGGGGCGACAGATCGCAGGAGAGCGTGGCGATCCCGCGCGCTTGCAGCAGCGGGGCGACGACGCCGCGCCCGCCGACATCGAGCGCGTCGGAGAACCGCCGAGTGATGTCGTCGAGCCGGTCGAGCAGCCGTTCCGCCGTGTCGCGCAGAATGTCGCTGACGGACGCAACCGTCGCGGCGGCGCGGTCGCGGTGGCGGCGCACGGCGGGACGGTCGAAGACGTGCATGGCCTCGTTCATGGCGCGGACAATAGGGGCGGCGGCGTTGCTGCCAAGCGCCGTTGCCGCCAAGCGTCGCGGCGGATACGGTGGGCGGATGTATGCGTCCGCACTCGCCACGCGCGTCGCGCCGCACCTCTCGCAGGCATTGCGGGCGGCGCTGGATGTGCTGCTGCCGCCGAGTTGCCTGACCTGCGACCGGCCGGTGGAGGCGCCCGGGCAGTTCTGCGCCGAGTGTTTCCGGGGTGCCGCGTTCATCACCGAACCGCTGTGCGTGCATTGCGGCGTGCCGTTCAGCCATGCCGGCCAGGGCGGGCCGGAGAGGCTGTGCCCGGCCTGTCGCCTGCACCCGGCGCCGTGGCGGCAGGCGCGGGCGGCGCTGCGCTATGACGGCCACGCCAAACGGCTGCTGCTGCCGTTCAAGCACGCCGACCGGCCGGAACTGGCGGGGGCGCTCGCGCCGATGATGGCGCGCGCCGGGGCGGCGCTGCTGCGCTCGGCGGACCTGATCGTGCCGGTGCCGCTGCATCGACGCCGGCTGTTCGCCCGCCGCTACAATCAGGCGGCGCTGCTGGCCCGCGCCCTCGCCCGCCTGTCCGGCGTCCCCGCCGTGCCCGACCTGCTGCGCCGCACCCGCGCCACGGTCTCGCTGGGCGACCTGACCGCGACCGCGCGGGCCGAGGCGGTGGACGGCGCGTTTGCGCTGCATCCCCGGCGGTCGGCGCGGCTGGCGGGGCGGCAGGTGCTGCTGGTCGACGACGTGATGACCTCCGGCGCCACGGCCGCCGCCTGCACCGATGTGCTGCTGGCGGGCGGGGCATCCTGTGTCGATGTGCTGGTCGCGGCGCGCGTTCCCGACCCGCGCTTGCGCTGATCCTCTTGCACGTCCTCTTGCACGGGCCTGCTCGCGGACCCACCCTGGTTCCCAGCGAAGGAGCAGCCGATGCCGAAGATCGAGATCTACACGCAGGACTGGTGCCCGTTTTGCGCCCGCGCCAAGCAGATGTTCGATCAGCGCGGTGTTGCCTATACCGAGATCGACGCGCCGAACGGGTCCGAGGCGCGGGTCGAGGCGGGGCGCCGGTCCGGCGGGCGCACCAGCGTGCCGCAGATTTTCATCGATGGCGCGCATATCGGCGGATGCGACGATCTTGTGGCGCTGGACCGCGCGGGCAAGCTCGATCCGCTGCTGAAGGCCGCCTGACCGGGACATCGCCGAGGTCGTTGCTGTCGCGACCTTTGCATTTCCGATAGCACTGGCTTGCCGCGAGTGCCAGAGTTGCCAGATACTGTGATGGTGACGGCTGGATGACACGCGGGACGGCTCGATGATCCACTATCAGGTTCAGTGCGCGCAGGGGCACGGGTTCGACGGCTGGTTCCGCGACAGCGCCGCGTTCGACGCGCAGACGGCGCGCGGCCTTGTCGAGTGCCCGACCTGCGGCAACACCGAGATCCGCCGCGCCCTGATGACTCCGGCGGTGCCGAGGAAGGGCCGCGCGCTGATGATCGCCGAACCGGCTCCGCCGCCCGCCCCGGTCGCCGAGAAGCCGGCCGAGACCAGTGTCGCCGTCGCCGCCGAGCGGATGCCCGACCACATCCGCGCGATGCTGCAACGGGTGCGGGCCGAGGTGGAGAAGACCTGCGACTATGTCGGGGCGAACTTCGCCGAGGAGGCCCGCCGCATCCATCGCGGCGAGAGCGACGCGCGCGGCATCTATGGCGAGACCACGCCCGATCAGGCGGAAGCGCTGGCCGACGAGGGCATCGAGGTCAATCGCATTCCGTGGGTGCCGCGGGCGGACGGATAGCCCGGCACGTCGGCGGCCTATCGCTCCGCCATCGCGATGTAGTTCACCGCCACGTCCCGGCTGGCGCGCCAGCCGCCGCGAAACGGGTCGGGCACCATGCCGGCGATGTCGGACAGGCGCAGGCCGGCGGCGCGCAGATGCGCGCTGAGTTCGACCGGGCGGACGAACCGGCGGTACTCGTGCGTGCCGACCGGCAGCAGACGAAGCAGATACTCGGCGCCGAGCTTCGCCGTCAGGAACGCGCGCGGGGTCCGGTTCAGCGTGGAGAGGAACAGCAGCCCGCCCGGTTCCAGCAGCCCGGCCAGCGTCGCCACGAACGTCGCCGGGTCGGCAACGTGCTCGATGACCTCGAGCGCCGTGATCACCGGGAATGACTTTCCGCCGGCCAGCAGGTCCTCGGCGCTGGTTTCGAGGTAGCTGAGCGGCAGGCCGCGCCCGTCCGCGTGGACTCGGGCGGCTTGCAGGGCCGCGCCGGCGGCGTCGATGCCCACCACCGTGTGGCCGCGCCTGGCCAGACCTTCGGCCGCGAGGCCGGCGCCGCAGCCGACGTCGAGGATGCGCGCGGGGCCGCCGAAGCGGGCATTCACCCGCGAATCGATCCAGCCAAGCCGCAGCGGGTTCATCCGGTGCAACGGCCGCATCGGCCCGCTTGGGTCCCACCACTGCCCGGCCAGCGCGTCGAAGCGCGCCACCTCGGCCGCCACGACGCTGCTCGGCCGCGCTTGTGTCATCTGCGTCGTTGTCATGTTGTCGCCATCCCCACTGGCCTCTATGTGTGCCGCCCCCGCGCCGGCCGCAACGCCCGCTCGTGTCGCCTGCCTTCCGAGTCGCCTTGTCCGCAACCTCGCCGGCCGCACGATCCGCGCCCGGCCGCTTCGCCCGGAACCGCCCGATGGCCCGCATCGTGATGAAGTTCGGCGGCACGTCCGTCGCCGATCTGGACCGCATCCGCAACGTCGCGGCGCGGGTGAAACGCGAGGTGGACGCAGGCAACGAGGTGGCGGTGGTGGTCTCCGCCATGGCCGGCGTGACCAACCAGCTCGTCGGCTGGTGCCAGGCCCTGTCGCCGCTGCACGATGCGCGCGAATACGATACCGTGGTGGCGACCGGCGAGCAGGTCACGTCCGGCCTGACCGCCATCGCACTCCAGGAGATCGGGGTCGAGGCGCGGTCCTGGCTCGGCTGGCAGTTGCCGCTGCGCACCGACAGCGCGCACGGCAAGGCCCGCATCGTCGGCATCGAGGGCGACGAACTGGTCAGGCGGATGGGCCGGAGCCAGGTTGCCGTGGTTGCCGGCTTCCAGGGCATCGCGCCGGACGGCCGGGTCGCGACGCTCGGCCGGGGCGGGTCGGACACCTCGGCGGTGGCGCTGGCCGCCGCGCTGAAGGCCGATCGCTGCGACATCTACACCGACGTGGACGGCGTCTACACGACCGATCCGCGCATCGTTGCGAAGGCCCGCAAGCTCGCTAAGATCACGTACGAGGAAATGCTGGAACTCGCCTCGGTCGGCGCGAAGGTGCTGCAATCGCGCAGCGTCGAACTGGCGATGAAGGAACGGGTCCGCGTGCAGGTGCTGTCGAGCTTCGATGGCGGCAACCTGCTCGGCAGCGACCTGCCCGGAACACTGGTGGTGGACGAGGACGAAATCGTGGAACAGGAAATTGTCGCCGGCATCGCCTATTCGCGCGACGAGGCGAAGATCACGGTGCGCCGGGTGCCCGACCGCCCCGGAATCGCGGCCGCGATCTTCGGGCCGCTCGCCGGGGCCGGCGTGAATGTCGACATGATCGTGCAGAACATCTCGGCCGACGGGATGACCGACATGACGTTCACGCTCGGGCGGATCGACCTGCCGCGCGCGCACAAGACGCTGGCCGAGAACAAGGGGGCGATCGGCTACACCGAACTGGTCACCGACCCGAACGTCGCGAAGATCAGCGTGGTCGGTGTGGGAATGCGCAGCCACGCGGGCGTTGCCAACACGATGTTCCGCACGCTGGCGGAGAAGTCGATCAACATCCAGGTCATCTCCACCAGCGAGATCAAGGTGAGCGTGCTGATCGGCGCCGACTATACCGAGCTTGCCGTGCGCGCGCTGCACACCGCCTACGGCCTCGATGCCGCCTGACATCACCCCGCCCGACGCGCGCCTGTTGGCGGCGGCCGGCGATCTGGACCGGTTGTGGAGTCGCGGCACCGCGTTCCTCGGCTGCCGCTACGCGATCATGGGCGGCGCGATGAGCTGGGTGAGCGAACGCCATCTGGTCGCCGCCATCTCCAACGCCGGCGGCTTCGGCGTGATCGCCTGCGGCGCGATGGGGCCGGACCTGCTGGAGCGCGAGATCGTCGCGACGCAGGCGATGACGGCGCTGCCGTTCGGCGTGAACCTGATAACGATGCATCCGCAACTGGACGAGCTGATCCGGGTGTGCATCGCGCACAAGGTCGGCCATGTCGTTTTGGCGGGCGGCATTCCGCCGGGCGGCGCGGTGCGGGCCGTCAAGGACGGCGGTGCCAAGCTGGTCGCGTTCGCCCCCGCGCTGGTGCTGGCCAAGCGGCTGGTCCGCTCCGGCGCCGATGCGCTGGTGATCGAGGGCAGTGAGGCTGGCGGACATATCGGCCCGGTCTCGCTGACCGTGCTGGCGCAGGAGATCCTGCCGCATCTGCGCGAGGTCCCGGTGTTCGTCGCCGGCGGCCTCGGCCGGGGCGAGGCGATTCTTGCTTATCTGGAGATGGGGGCCTCGGGCGCGCAGCTTGGCACCCGCTTCGCCGCCGCCGCCGAGAGCATCGCGCATCCGGCGTTCAAGCAGGCGTTCGTTCGTGCCAACGCGCGCGACGCGGTGCCCTCGGTGCAGCTTGACGAACGCTTTCCGGTGATCCCGGTGCGCGGGCTGGCCAACGCCGGGACGAAGCGGTTCCTGGCGCATCAGGCGGAGACGCTGGCCCGGTTCCAGTCGGGGGAACTGACCAAGGAGACGGCGCAACTCGCCATCGAGCATTTCTGGGCGGGGGCCTTGCGGCGCGCGGTGATCGACGGCGACGTGGAGCAGGGCAGCGTCATGGCCGGCCAGTCCGTTGGCATGGTGACGTCGGTGCAGCCGACCGGGGAGATCATCGCGGAACTGGTCGGACAGGCTGTCGCCGCGCTCGCTGCCCGCGCGGGGTAGCGTGTCCGCGCCCCGACGCCTGCTCGCCCGGCTGCGCCACATGATGGCGCACGGCGAGACGCCGTTGGCCGAACTGGTGCGGCTGGTGGCCGGCGAGCTGGTGAGCGAGGTCTGCTCGATCTACGTCGTGCGCCCCGGCGACGTGCTCGAACTGGCGGCGACCGAGGGGCTGCGGGCGGACGCGGTCGGGCGCACGCGGCTGCGGGTCGGCGAGGGCATCATCGGCCTGGTGGCGGCGACCGGCGAGACGTTGAATCTGGCTGACGCGCAGAACCATCCGGCGTGGGTCTATCGCGCGGAAACCGGCGAGGAGCCGTATGCCACCCTGCTCGCGGTCCCGGTGCGCCGCGCCGGCCGCTCGCTCGGTGTGGTCGCCGTGCAGAACCGCGCCCCGCGCAAATACGACGCCGACGAGGTCGAGGTCGTCGAAACGGTGGCGATGCTGCTCGCCGAGGTGCTGGCGGCGAGCAGCGGTGCCGACGCGGCGGTGGAGGACATCGGCGCCACCGTGCCGCGCCGCTTCACCGGCACGTCGCTCGTCGGCGGCATCGCGCTCGGGCCGGTGGTGCGGCACGGGCTGGCGCACGCCCCCCGCCGGCTGCTGGCCGACGATCCGGCGCACGAGCAGGCGCGGCTGGCGAAGGCGATGGAGACGATGCAGCGCGGGATCGACACGCTGATCAGCGCCAATCTGCCCGCCGGCGAGGCGCCGCGCGAGATCCTGGAGGCGTACCGGCTGGTCGCCGCCGACGCCGGCTGGCTGAAGAAGGTGAACGACGCGATCCGTGGCGGCCTTTCCGCCGAGGCGGCGGTGCATCGCGTCGGCGGCGAACTGCGCGACCGGATGCGCCGCGTCACCGACCCGTACATCCGCGAGCGGCTGGCCGACATCGAGGACATGGTCAACCGGCTGCTGGCAACCCTCGACGTCGGGGCGGCGCCCGTCGTGTCGCCGCCCGGCGCGATCCTGCTGGCGCGGCGGCTCGGCCCCGCCGAACTGCTCGACTGGCACGCACGCGGCATCGCCGCCGTCGTGCTGGAGGAAGGCAGCCCGACCGGCCACGCCGCGATCCTGGCGCGGGCACTCGGCCTGCCGACGCTCGCCGGCGCGCGCGGCGTGCTGGAGGTAGCCGACGACGACGACGACGCACTGCTCGACTCGGACGAAGGGCTGTTCGTGCTGCGCCCCGAGCAGGAGGTGCGGCAGGCCTATCAGCGCGAGATGGAGGCGCGCCAGGACCGGCAGGCCCGCTGGGCGGCGAAGCGCGACCTGCCATCCGTCACCGCCGACGGCACGCCGATGACGCTGATGCTCAATATCGGCCTGACGCTGGAACTGGCGCAGCTCGATATCACCGGCGCGGCCGGCATCGGGCTGTTCCGCACCGAAATCGCGATGATGGCGCGCGGCGCGATCGTCGACGTGGCCGAGCAGGCGGCCGTCTACGCGCGGGTGCTGGATGCGGCGGCCGGGCGGCCGGTGGTGTTCCGTACCCTCGACCTCGGCGGCGACAAGATGCTGCCCGGCAGCCCGCCGGCGGAGGAGGAGAATCCGGCGATGGGCTGGCGCAGCCTGCGCATCGGCCTCGACCGGCCCGCCGTGCTGCGCCGGCAGTTGCGGGCGCTGCTGCTCGCCGCCGCCGGCCGGCCGCTGAGCGTGATGTTCCCGATGGTCGCGACCGTCGCCGAGTTTCGCGCCGCGCGGGCGTTGCTGATCGCCGAGGCCGCGCGCGTCCGCCCGGCGCCGAGCAAGCTCGAGATCGGCACGATGCTCGAGATCCCGGCGCTGATGTGGCAACTGCCGGAGCTGCTGCGCGAGGTGGATTTCATCTCGCTCGGCACCAACGACCTGATGCAGTTCGTGTTTGCCGCCGACCGGGGCACCCCCTCGCTGGCCGGGCGATACGATTTCCTGTCGCCCGCGATGCTGGAACTGGTCGGCCAGCTCCAGCCGCTGGCCGCCGCCGCCGGGGTCGCGGTCTCGGTCTGCGGGGAGGTGGCCGGCCGCCCGCTGGAGGCGATGACGCTCGCCGGGCTTGGCATCACCACGCTGTCGATGCCGGCGGGCGGGCTGCCGCAGGTCAAGGAGGTGCTGGGCGCACTCGATCTGCCGGCGTTCCGGGCGGTGCTCGCCTCGATTCGCCGAACCGCCGGCGGCGCGGCCAGTCTGCGCGAACCGATCGCCGGCTGGGCGCGCGAGCACGGGCTGCCGATCTGACCAAGTCGGTCCAGGGACGCAGCAATTCCGTTCGTGTTTGTTAATAACAGGCGACTCGCCGAACCGGTTGGCAAGTGATGGTACGCGGTCTAGAAAGCCGGTTGTGAATACCGGATGTTTACCCGCTGCAGGGCGAAGTGAGCGTAGACTGCGGCCGCGACACGACGCGCCGTGCAACATGCCCTGGGGACCAGTGCCGCTATGCTGCAGGATCGAAAGTCCAATCTGGCGGAAGGCCAAGCCATGATGTCGTCCTATGACGACGAGTTCCGCAAGGGCGCGGAACCTTCGGCGGCGCGGGTTGGCGCGGACCTCAAGGCAGCCCGGGAGCGGCTGGGCTGGAAGCTCCCCGCAGTGTCCGGGCATCTCCGAATCCGGCTGCCCTATTTGCAGGCGATCGAGGACGGAAGGGTCGATCTGCTGCCCGGCAACGCCTACGCGATCGGCTTCCTGCGCACCTACGCGCAGGCGTTGGGGCTGGACCCCGACGAGGTTGCCCGCCGCTTCCGTGCCGAAGCCTCCGAGACGATTCGCAAGACCGAGCTGAATTTCCCGGCCCCCGTGCCCGAACGCGGCGTGCCTGCCGGCGCCATCGTTCTGGTTGGCGCCCTGATCGCGATCGGCGCCTATGCCGGCTGGTACAAGATGTCCGGCAGCAGCCGTTCGACCGCCGCGATCGTGCAACCGGTGCCGGAGCGACTTGCGCCGCTGGCCGACAAGGCCGCGCCGGTCACGGCGCCATCCGCGAGCCTGACCCCGCTTGGCCCGTCGCTCGCACCCGCGCCAACGCCGTTCGCATCGCGGCCGACGGCCTTTACCGATCCCCCGCCGCCGCTGCCGTCGGTGGCGCCAAGTTCCGCCGCCGCCGCGGTGGTGCCCCTCGTTCCCCCCGCCCTGGCGCCGGCGGGAGCGCCGCCCGGAGCGGCAGGGTCGGCCCAACCCTCCACGCCCACAATCGTGCCTGGCAGCGACGCGGCCGAATCGGCGGACCAGATCCCGTCACAGCCGGCAGCGCTCTCCGTGCCGCCGGGGCTCGTTCCCGCCCAGCCGCCGGCGACCGACGCCGTGCGGCCGGATGGGGCGCGGCCGGATGGGGCACGAATGGTGCTGCGCGCCAAATCCGATGCGTGGATTCAGGTGCGCGAAAAGTCGGGTGCCGTGCTGCTCAGCCGGGTGTTGCGCGCCGGGGAGACGTGGCCGGTGCCGGACAAGGGCACGCTGCTGCTGACCACCGGCAACGCCGGCGGCACGGAGATCCTGGTCGATGGCCAGCCGACCGGCTCCCTGGGGACCGACGGCGGGGTCCGGCGCGACCTGCCGCTCGATATCGACGCGATCAAGGACGGCAAGCTGGGCGTCGGCCCTTCCCCCGGCGGCGGGGTCACGCCGGTGTCGGCGGCCGGCTTCGGCGTGCTGCCCGCCGGGTCCGGGCCTGCCGCGACGAAGAAGCCATAGCGCTTCCGCCAGCCCACGCTATTTTAGGCAGACAAGGCGCCGCCGGGCTGTGCCCTGGCGGCTCGCGCATTTTGGAGCACGTCCCATGACCGGCTATCGCCCGTACCAGCATATCGAACGCCGGAAATCGCGACAGATCCATGTCGGCCGCGTTCCGGTCGGTGGCGATGCGCCGATCACAGTGCAGACCATGACGAACACGCTGACCACAGACGTCGCGGCGACGGTGGAGCAGATCAAGCGCGCCGAGCGTGCCGGCGTCGACATCGTCCGCGTCTCCTGCCCCGACCAGGAAAGCGCGCTGGCGCTGAAGCACATCGTTCGGCAGGTCGACGTGCCGATCGTGGCCGACATCCATTTCCACTATCGGCGCGCCATCGAGGCGGCGGAGAGCGGCGCCGCCTGCCTGCGCATCAACCCCGGCAACATCGGCTCCTCCGAGCGGGTGCGGGAGGTGGTGAAGGCGGCGCGCGACCATGGCGTTTCCATGCGCATCGGCGTCAACGCCGGCAGCCTGGAGAAGCATCTGCTGGAGAAATACGGCGAGCCGAACCCCGAGGCACTGGTGGAAAGCGCGCTGGAGCACGCGAAGATCCTCCAGGACCATGATTTCCACGAGTTCAAGATCAGCGTGAAGGCGTCCGACGTGTTCATGGCGGTCGCGGCCTACACGCAACTGGCCGAGGTCTGCGACCACCCGCTGCATATCGGCATCACCGAGGCCGGCAGCCGCCGCGCCGGGACGGTGAAAAGCGCCATCGGCCTCGGCAACCTGCTGTGGGCCGGGATCGGCGACACGATCCGCGTCTCCCTTTCGGCCGAGCCGGAGGAGGAGGTTCTGGTCGGCTGGGACCTGCTGAAGTCGCTCGGCATCCGCCATCGCGGCGTGAAGATCATTTCCTGCCCGTCCTGCGCGCGGCAGGGCTTCAACGTGATCCAGACGGTGCAGACGCTGGAGGAGCGGCTCGCGCATATCGAGACGCCTATCACCCTCTCGATCATCGGCTGCGTGGTCAACGGCCCGGGCGAGGCGCTGATGACCGACCTCGGCGTGACCGGCGGCGGCGCCGGCCGGCACATGGTTTACGCCGCCGGCAAGACCGACCACACGATGCCGGCCGACGGCATGGTCGAGCACATCGTGGCACTGGTGGAACGCAAGGCGGCCTCGCTGCAGGCCGAGCAGGCAGCGGCGAGGGCGGCGGCTGAGTGATGCATGGGGCTGCGGATCGAATACGAGGCCAAGGCACGCAAGGAGCTGCAATGGCTGCCGCAGGCGGATCGGCTGCGCGTGTACCGGAAGATCGTCGCATACGCGGATGATCCGGCATCGACCGCGCATGATGTGGTTCCATTGCGCGGGACCCAGGACGGATATCGCCTCCGCGTCGGCGACTGGCGCGTGATCTTTCGTTTATCGGCAGGGACGATGTATGTGCGGCGTGTGGTTCACAGGCGGGAGGCGTACCGATGAGCAATGCGACGAATGTCACCGCCGATGACATCGAGCGGCTCGAGAACAATCACGACGCGCTTCTGTTCAAGCTGGCGGGCATCGAGGCGGCGACGCAGGAATCGGTGCCCGGAGCGGTTGTCGATCGGTTGATGCAGGGAGTGGTGCCGCTGATCGTGTGGCGCGAGTATCGCGGCATCAGCCGCGAGGCGCTGGCGGAGGCATCGGGCGTCAGCGTCGCGGATATCGACGCCGTGGAGACGCACGGCGCTGATCTCGGCCTGCGCAAGATGGTGGCACTTGCCAAGGCGCTGCGACTCGACGCCGAGGACCTGCTCGCGTGGGTTGAGCCCGCGCCTGCGAACTGACGGTTTCGACGTGACCGACCTGCAACCCGCGCGCGGCACCCACGACATGATCGGCGAGGAGTATCGCCGGTTCCAGCACGTGATCGACACCGCGCGCCGCACCGCCGCGACCTATGGGTTCGAGGAATGGGCGACGCCCATCTTCGAGGACACGCGCGTGTTCGCCCGCTCGCTCGGCGATACGTCCGACGTCGTCACCAAGGAGATGTACACGTTTACCGATCGCGGCGGTGATTCGGTGACGCTGCGGCCCGAGAACACCGCCGGCATCTGCCGCGCGCTGGTCTCCAACGGGCTGACGCAGTCGCTGCCGCAGAAGGTGTTCTACGCCGGCCCGATGTTCCGCTACGAGCGGCCGCAGAAGGGCCGCTACCGGCAGTTCCACCAGATCGGCGCGGAACTGATCGGCGTCGCCGAGCCGTTGGCGGATGCCGAAGTGATCGCGCTCGGCTGGGATATTCTTTCCGCCCTCGGCGTGGCCGCGCACACGACGCTGGAGATCAACACGCTTGGCGATCGGGAGAGCCGCGACGCCTATCGCGCCGCGCTGGTCGCGCATTTCTCCGCGCATCGCGACGCACTGAGTGACGACAGCCGGAACCGGCTGGATCGCAACCCGCTGCGCATCCTCGATTCCAAGGAACACGCCGACAAGCCGTTCATCGCGACGGCGCCGACGATCGGCGACCATCTGACCGAGGGCGCGCGCGCCTTCTACGAGAAGCTGAAGGAGCATCTCGCGCGTTTCGACGTGCCGTTCGTCGAGAACCCCCGCATCGTGCGCGGCCTCGATTACTACAACCACACCGCGTTCGAGTTCGTCACCACGGCGCTCGGCTCGCAGGGCACGGTGATGGCGGGCGGGCGGTATGACGGGCTGGTCGAGGAAATGGGCGGGCCGCCGACGCCGGGTGTCGGCTGGGCGGCGGGCGTCGAGCGGCTGTCGCTGCTGCTGGCCGAACCGCCGGCCGCGACGCAGCCGGTCGCAGTGATCCCGGTGGGCGACGCGGCGGAGGCGGCGGCGCTGTCGGTCGTGCAGACCCTTCGCCGCGCCGGCATCCGCGCCGAAATCGGCTATCGGGGGAGTCTGAAGCGCCGGATGGAGCAGGCCAACAAGCGCCACGCCCGCGCCGCCGTCATTTTGGGCGAGGCGGAACTGGCGCGTGGCGTCGCGCAGGTCAAGAATCTCGCCAGCGGCGAACAGTCCGAGGTGACGCTGGCGGAGCTGGTCGCCAGACTCTCATGAGTCTGTCCTTCAAGCTCGACCGGATCGTCGCGCGCGCCGAGGAATTGCGCTCGCTGCTCGGCGAGGGGATCGGCGGCGAGGCGTATGTGAAAGCCTCGCGCGAACTGTCCGAGTTGGAACCGGTGGTCGCCCGCATCGACGAACTGCGCGACGCCGAGCGCCGTGCCGACGAAGCGCGCTCGCTGCTCGCCGACCCGGAGATGAAGGAACTCGCCGAGCCGGAACTTTTTGACCTCACGGAGAAAATTCCGGCTCTCCAGCACGCCATCCGCATCGCGCTATTGCCGAAGGACGAGGCGGACGACCGCTCGGCGATCCTGGAAATCCGCCCGGCGGCCGGGGGTGACGAGGCGGCGCTGTTTGCGGCCGAACTTTTTGCGATGTACCAGAAATACGCCGGCCTGCGTGGATGGCGGTGCGAAGTGCTGGATTACGACGACACCGGCCTCGGCGGCGTCAAAAGCGCGATCGCCGAAATCACCGGGCGCTCGGTGTTCGCCCGCCTGAAATACGAATCCGGCGTGCATCGGGTGCAGCGCGTGCCGGCGACCGAGAGCCAGGGGCGCATCCACACCTCGACCGTCACCGTCGCCGTGCTGCCGGAGGCAGAGGAGGTGGACGTGCAGATCGACGAGGGCGATCTGCGCATCGACGTCTACCGGGCCTCGGGCGCCGGCGGTCAGCACGTCAACAAGACCGAGAGCGCCGTCCGCATCACCCATCTGCCGACCGGGCTGGCCGTGGCGATGCAGGAGGAAAAGAGCCAGCACAAGAACAAGGCCAAGGCGATGAAGATCCTGCGCGCCCGCCTGTACGAGCAGCAGCGCGCCAGCCTGCACGCGACGCGCGCGGCCGACCGCAAATCCCAGGTCGGCACCGGCGACCGCAGCGAGCGCATCCGCACCTACAATTTCCCGCAGGGCCGCGTCTCCGATCACCGCATCAATCTGACGCTCTACAAGATCGATCGGGTCATGCAGGGCGACCTCGACGAGTTCATCGACGCGCTGACCGCCGAGGACCAGGCCGCCCGCCTCGCCGCCGACGAATGATTCTTTCCGTCGCCCTCCGGCGGGGTGCCGAGGTGCTGACGGCGGCGGGGATCGAGGGGGCGCGGCGGGAAGCGCGGATGCTGCTGCATCATCTGCTCGGCCTGCCCGATCGTTCCATCCCGTCGCCGGATGCGATCGTGGACGAGCGGGCGTTCGAGGCGCTGCTGGCGCGGCGGGCGGCGCGGGAGCCGATGGCGTTCATTCTCGGCCGGCAGGGCTTCTGGACGCTGGATCTCGACGTCTCGCCCGCGACGCTGATTCCGCGGGCCGACTCGGAGACGCTGATCCATGCGGCACTCGCCGCGTTGCCGGATCGGGCTTCCGTGCGGACGGTGCTCGACCTCGGCACCGGCACCGGCGCCTTGCTGCTCGCGGCGCTGACGGAATTTCCGCGAGCCTGTGGCGTCGGCGTCGACCTGTCCCCGGCGGCGGCGGCATTGGCGGTACGGAACGCGCGGCGGAACGGGCTGTCCGACCGCTCCTGTTTCCTGTGCGGGCATTGGGGGGCGGCGCTGGACCGTCGGTTCGACCTGATTCTGGCCAATCCGCCCTATATCGCCTCGGCCGACATCGCCGGGCTGATGCCCGAGGTCGTGCTGCACGAGCCGCGCGCGGCGCTGGATGGCGGCGCGGACGGGCTTGCGGCATACCGGGAAATCATTGCTGACCTGCCCCGACTTCTGGGGCCGGGCGGGGTGGCGATCCTGGAACTCGGCGCCGGGCAGGCCGATCAGGTCAAAGCCATCGCCGCCGTCGCGGGGTTTGCGAAGCCACTCCTGCGCTGCGATCTGGCCGGGATTGCCAGGGCGCTGGTGCTGCGCCGCACGGCCTAAAAAAAACGTTTGGCAGTCCCGAGAGGGGGGGCTAGCTTGCCAGCGCGTGGCAGGGACCGCTCGGGTGCGTGTCCCCCAAACTCCCGCCAGAGCGCGTGTCGGCGTCGGGCCATTGGCCTGATGGCCGGTGGGTTGAGGTGGCGGTGGCGCCGCGCCGCAGTCAACGGAACGGAATGGCCCGGTGGTCGGGTATTTTTGGTGTCGCTCTGGGGCGGCGCAGGTCCGGTGCGGAAGGCGCCCGATGCGGGAGTCTGTCTGCGGCCCGCGGGGTCGCGCGGACTGGTCCGGCATCGGTGTCGAGACGCCGGATCATTGAACAGGAAAGCTGAGTGACAGACGCATGAATATGAAACGTATGCGTGGTCGGAATCATCGTGGCGGCAACGGCGGTGGGGGCGGCGGTGGCGGTGGCGGCGGAGGGCCAATCCGGCATCATGGCGGCGGCATCCCGCTCAACCGCAACCATGTGTTCGACAGCAATGGCCCGGACCTGCGTGTGCGCGGCACCGCCCAGCAACTGTTCGAGAAATACCTCCAGCTTGGCCGCGACGCGACCAGTGCCGGCGACCGGGTGATGGCGGAGAGCTATTTCCAGCACGCCGAGCACTATTTCCGCATCCTGAACGCGATGAATCAGGCGGCGCAGCAGGGTGGGCCGCAACAGCAGCAGCGCCGGCCGACCGCGAACGAGCAGCAATCCTCGGACAATCCGGGCGAGGGCGATCAGGACGATTCGGACGGCCAGCCCGCCGGCCTCGGCGAACAGCCGGGCGGCAGCGAGCCGCGCGATCTCCCGAGCGCGGCGGCCTGAGCCGGAAGGACGGCCGGGAACTGTCGCCGGGTCAGCCGGCCGCGAGGGCGCTGCGAAGCCCGGAGGCCGGCTCGGCCGGAATCATGCCGAGCCGCAGGAACAGGTCGATCAGCACCAGGTTGACGTTGAACTTGAAGGCGTCGCCCTGCCGGACCATTTCCAGCGCGTGCGTGATCGGCCACAGTTCGAAGCGGGATACCTCGCCATCGGCCGGGTGCGGGACGAAATCGTGCGGCAGCTCCAGGTCGTAGCAATGCAGCAGGTCGCGCCGCAGCCCCTCCCGTCGTTCCATGGCGTAGCCGATGCGGCCGACCGGCGCGGCGCGCTCCGCCAGATCGGGCGGGATCGCGGCTTCCTCCGCCGCTTCCTTGACCAGCGTCTGCATCGGCGTCAGGCCCGCCGGGATGCCGCCCGCGACGATGTGGTCGAGCTTGTTCGGATCGAGCAGCTTGTCGGCCGCGCGCACCGCGACCCACAGGTGCAGTCCGTCCGGCCGGCGAACCAGGCCGTTCACATGCACCCCCTGCGCCTGTATGCCGAGCACCGGCAGCAGGCCGCGATCGACCTGCCCGAGCACCGGGCCGTCCGGCCGCGCCCGCACGTCGAACGCCTCGCTGCGCCAGCGTCCGTGCCCGGCGGCGACGAGGCTTCGCGCCAGGTCCTGCAACGAGTCCGGATCGTGCAGCGTCACGCCGTCCGGCGCCTCGGTGACGCCTGGGAACGCCCGCGCCGCCGCTGCCGCAACCGGGCGCAACCAGCCGACGGGCGCCGCCTCGTCGCCCAGGCGAAACGCCATCCGCTCGCCCGGCAGGATCGCATTGTTGCAGGCCCGAATATGTCGCGCGAGCGTGTCCATCCCGCCTGCGTAGCCGAAGACCGCCGGCATGTCAGCCATGCAGCCCGGCGAAATCCGCCGGGGCAGGGGGACGCCACATGCGGCGCATGACCTTTCCCGCTCCCCCCGTCGTCGGCGGGGCACAGCGTTCCGGCCTGCAAACCTTGCGGTCGCTGCTGCCGTATCTGTGGCCGGCCGGGAATCGCGGCGCGCATGTCCGCGTCGTCATCGCCGTGCTGTGCCTCGTCGCCGCGAAGGTCGCGACGGTGACGGTGCCGCTGGTCTATTCCCGCGCCATCGATGCGCTGGCGCCGAAGGGCAGCGAGGCGATGCTGGCGATCCCGTTCGGCCTGATCGGCGCGTACGCGTTGCTGCGCGTTGCGTCCTCCGGCTTCGGCGAATTGCGCGACGCGGTGTTCGCCGCCGTGCAGCAGCGCACCGTCCGCAGCGTGGCGCTGCGCACGTTCCGGCATCTGCACCGGCTGTCGCTGCGCTTCCATCTCGACCGGCAGACCGGCGGCCTGTCCCGCGCGATCGAGCGCGGCACCAACGGCATCGAGAGCGTGCTGCGGCTGGCCGTGTTCAACATCCTGCCGACGCTGCTGGAAGTGGCGATGGTCACGGGCATTCTGTGGCGGCTGTTCGACTGGCGCTACGCGATGCTGACCTTCGTCGCCGTCGGCCTGTATATCGGCTTCACCGTCGGCTTCACCAACTGGCGCGTGCAGTTCCGCCGGCGGATGAACGAGAGCGATAGCGAGGCGCAGACCAAGGCTGTCGACAGCCTGCTGAACTACGAGACGGTCAAGTACTTCGGCAACGAGGACCACGAGGCCGGCCGCTTCGACGAGGCGCTGGCGCGTTACGAGCGGGCGGCGGTCCGAAGCCAGGTGTCGCTGAACCTGCTCAATCTCGGCCAGGCCGTGATCATCGCGATCGGGCTCGGCCTGGTGATGCTGCTGGCCGCGCGGGGCGTGCAGACGCACGCGCTGACCGTCGGAAAATTCGTGCTGGTCAACACCTACCTGATGCAGCTCTATCAGCCGCTGAATTTCCTCGGGTTCGTCTACCGGGAAATCAAGCAGGGGCTGGTGGACATGGAGCAGATGTTCCGCCTGCTGGCGGTGCCGGAGGATGTGTCCGACCGGCCGGGCGCGGCCGTACTGGCGCCGCGCCCGATGGTCGGCGTCGGCCAGGAACGCGCCGCCGACGTGGTGTTCGAGGACGTGCATTTCGGCTACCGGCCGGACCGGGAGATCCTGAAAGGCGTCTCGTTCCACATCGCGCCGGGGCGGTCGCTTGCCATCGTCGGGCCGACCGGCGCGGGGAAGTCGACGATCAGCCGGCTGCTGTTCCGCTTCTACGATGTCACCGGCGGCCGGGTGCTGGTGGACGGCCAGGACGTGCGCGACGTGACGCAGGACAGCCTGCGCGCCGCCATCGGCGTGGTGCCGCAGGATACCGTGCTGTTCAACGACACCATCCGCTACAACATCGCCTATGGCCGTCCCGGCGCCTCGCAGGCGGAGATCGAGGCGGCGGCGAAGCGGGCGCAGGTGCATGACTTCGTGCTCCGCCTTCCGGACGGCTACGAGACGCGGGTCGGCGAGCGCGGCCTGAAGCTCTCGGGCGGCGAGAAACAGCGGGTCGCCATCGCCCGGACGATTCTGAAGGACCCGCGTATTCTCATCCTGGACGAAGCGACCAGCGCGCTCGATAGCGGGACCGAGCAGGACATCCAGGTGGCGTTGCACGCGGTGGCGCGGCACCGGACGACACTGACGATCGCGCATCGGCTGTCCACCGTGGTCGATGCCGATCAGATTCTTGTGCTCGTCGAGGGCGCGGTTGCCGAGCGCGGCACCCATGCCGAATTGCTGGCGCGCGACGGCGTGTATGCGCGGATGTGGGCGTTGCAGGCGGAACAGCATGAACAGGCCGAGGCCGCTTAGCCCGGCGCAAGGAGACACAGCGGAATGGCCGGCCCCATGCCACCAGACGGGACGCTCGACGGCGCGCCCGCCGACCTCAGCCACGCGGGCGCGGTGGTCGACAAGGCCATCGAATTCATGATCGGCCAGGACATCAGCGCCATTGCCATCGCCTCCGCCCTGCTCGGCGGCGCGCTGGGGATGCTGTCGCGCAGCATGGACGATGCCGGCATCGTCCAGGTGCTGGAGAACGCGCTGGCCAGCGTCCGCAGCGGCGAACTGCGCGGCGGTCCCGACGACCGGCACTGAACGCGCTGCCCGCTTGACCGGGGGCGTGCATTTTGCCATAAACCGCGCCTCCCGGCGTGTGGCCTGTGCCGCGCGCCACGACCGTTTGAGGATGAAGCGATGTCCCGCCGCTGCGAGATCACGGGCAAGGGTGTGCTGTCCGGCAACAACGTCAGCCACGCCAACAACAAGACCCGCCGCCGTTTCCTGCCGAATTTGCAGGAGACGTCGCTGCTGTCGGACACGCTGGGCTTTGCCGTCGGGCTGCGCCTGTCCACCCGCGCGATCCGCACCGTCGAGCGCAATGGCGGGATCGACGCCTTCCTGCTGTCCACGCCGAACCGCAATCTGGCGCCCGAGGCGCTCACCCTGAAGCGCCGCATCGCCCGCGCCCGCACCAAGCAGACGGCCGCCTGACAGCGACCTAGCGCCGTCCAACTTGGCGAGCGGCGGCCGGGCGGTTGCGCCGGCCGGGCAACTTCATGCCGCGATAAGGCTTGCGACATATAGCTTACCCCCCGCCCCGCCGGCGGGAGCCTGATCGAGAAATCGATGCAGTGAGGTAAGCGCGTCAGATGTCGTCGCGATCGGTCGAGTCCGTCCAGAGCGAGATCAAGGACTCCTCGTTACTGGCGATGTTGACCGCCCTGCGCGGGGCCGCCGATATCTACAAGCCGTCGCCGTTCTGGGAGCGGCTTGCAATCGAACACGTCAGACAACTGGAAGTCGAAGGGTTCGAGAACTTCAAGCGGCACGTCAATCTCAGCTATTTCAGTTGGGGCATATTCGGCATCATCGCCCATCAGATTTTGCCGCTTGCATGGTGGTGGCTCAAATCCGGGCACGGCAATCCGGCGGCGGCGCGACTTGTCGGCGACAGCGCGGGAACGCGACTTTTTGGCAGCCTCGGCGCGCGAATTTACGCGCTTCACGTTGCACTCCTGTATCAACGTGTGCTGTCGCAAGACCGCGAGGGGTTGTTCGAGCGGTGCAGGGAAGCGCCGATCGGCAATCCGATCAGGGTGCAGGTCAAGCCGGGCGTCGTCGTCACGCAGGACATCTGCAATTCCATCCATGAATACATTCAGTCGAGCCCGTTCATCGACCGATCGCGGACCGCGACCCGGGTGCTTGAGATCGGCGCGGGCTACGGGCGACTTGCCGCCACATTCCTCGATGCAAGTCCCGGAATAAAATATTGGATCGTCGATATTCCCCCTGCGCTCTATGTCTCGCAGCGCTATCTGTCCGAGGCCTATCCCGCCAAGAAGATTTTCGCATTCAAGCCGTTCGCCCGGTTCGCGGATGTCGAAGCCGACGTGAACCAGAGCGACATCTGCTTCTTCATGTCCAACCAGATCGAGATGCTGCCGGACAAGACGGTCGATCTTTCGATATGCATCAGCAACCTGCACGAAATGACGAAGGAACAGATCGCTCATTACTTCAAACAGATCGATCGGATGACGCGCGGTATTTTCTATAACAAGCAGTGGATGCGCTCCATCACGAAAGAGAACGGCTTCACGATTTCGCGGGAAGAATATCCGGTGCCGGCCGACTGGGTCCAGAAATTCAATCGCCGGCACCCGATCCAGTCCTGGTTCTTCGAAGCCGCCTATGAAATACCGTAATCTCCTGCTTCGCCTCGCCCCGGCGCTCGTCGGCCTTGCGGCATTCGGGCTGATGGCGGTGCTGTACCGGCTGAACCTGGTGCTTTATCTCAAGATCCTCTATTTCGTCGGCATCAATCCCTGGCACTATCCGTTCATCGACGGCGCCTACATGTTCGCGATGAAGGATTGCTGGCAGCGCGGCGTGGATGTGTATCAGGCGGTGCCGTGCGACGTGACCGGGCCCGGCGGCAAGATGGCCTATTCGCCACTCTGGCAGCGCCTGCCGTTCCTGCCGAGCACCTACGCGGCGCGCGTCCCGGTCGGCGTCACCACCGATCTGCTGTTGCTGCTGTCCCTGCCGCTGCTGCCGCCGGCGCGGACGTGGGGCGAGGCGGTGCTCCTTTCGCTCGCGACGGTCTCGACAATGGTCGTGTTCGCGCTGGAGCGGAACAACATCGATGTCTGGATGTATCTGCTGATCTTCGCCGGCGTGTGGCTGTTCGGCCGGTCCGGCGCGTCCCGGGCCGTTGCCTACGCGGCCTTCCTGGCGGCCGGCCTGCTCAAATACTATCCGCTGCTGGCCTTCGGCCTGGCGCTGAGGGAGCGCCCCGCCCGCTTCCTGCTGATCGCGGCGATCAGCGCCGCCGCGCTGATGATCTTCGTCGCCGCGTTCTGGGCCGACTTGCGGGAGGCGCTGCCGAACGTGCCGACGGCATCTCCGTTCGGCGACTTCGTGGGCATCGTCAATCTGCCCCGAGGGTTCCTCGAGCTGGGGGCGGGCGATGATGACCTGGCAGCCGGCCACTCACGGACGGCCTTGGCACTGCGGATCGGGCTGACTGTGATGCTGCTCGCCATTGCCGCGAGGCTGGCGCGGCACCCCGGCCTCGGGACAGCATTCGGCACCATGCCGCGGGCGGAGGCCGACTGGCTGGTGGCGGGCAGCCTGATCATGGGCGGGTGCTACCTGCTTGCCCACAACAACGGCTATCGCGGCATCTATCTGCTGATCGTGCTGAGCGGCCTGCTGGCATTGCGCCGGCGCTGCGATGATCGGGGGCTGCGGCTGATGCTGACGGCCGCCGCCCTCTCGATCGTGCCGATCATGTGGATGGAGGCGCTGCGGCGCTGGGCTTTCCATGGTCTGGAGCACGCTCCGCTGTCTCCGTTCGCGCGGGTGATGCCGGTGTTCTTCCTGTGGCTGACGCGCGAACTCCTTTGGCTCAATCTTGAGCGGGTGATGCTCGCCGTGCTGCTGGTCTTCGCCCTGCGGTCGGCAACGGCGGGCGCGGTCTGGACGTGGATGCGCGGAGCCGCCACGCGACCGGAGGCGGAACCGCTCTGAGCGAAGCCGTTCAGTCGGCCCAGACAGGCGCCTCGGCAAAACTGAGGATCTGGACGAAGCGCGGATCGGGTGTGGTGTCCTCGCGGATCACCTGCACCGTCTGCAACCCGGCCGCCTCCGCCGCCGCCAGTTCGCGCGGATTGTCGGAGAAGAAGCGCAGCCGCTCGGGGCGGATTTCCAGAGCGGACGCGATCTTGCGATAGGACTCCGGCTCCACCTTCGGGCCGACCGTCAGGTCGAAATGCCGGTCGAACAGCGCCGAAAGATCGCCCTCGCGGCAGTTGCGGAAGAATTGTACCTGCGCCCGCGCCGACCCCGACGAGAAGATGTGGCGCGGCATCCCGGCCGCCTGCCAGCGCCGCAGCGCGTCCAGCGAATCCGGAAAGATCTGGCCGAAGAGCTGGCCGGTGGCGTAGCCCTCGTCCCAGATCAGGCCCTGGAGCGTTTTCAGCGGCCCGACCTTGCGGTCCTCGTCGATCCAGCGGAGCAGCGCCGCCACCGGCGCCTCGCCCTCGTTCGCCAGCGCCCGCGTCTCCGCCAGCGCCTGTTGCACCGCCGGATCGCCGGCGTGCTCGGCGACGAAGCCGGGCAGCCGCGCCCGTGCATAAGGGAACAGCGTGGTGACGACGTAGGACTGCGAACTCAGCGTGCCCTCGATGTCGAGCAGCACGGCGTCGATGGTCGGCATGGCGAACTCCGGCGGCGTTAGTCGGCACGACTCAGTCCGGCGTGAAATCGAGCGCCACGCCGTTGATGCAGTAGCGCAGGCGCGTCGGCAGCGGACCATCGTCGAACACATGGCCGAGATGGCTGCCGCATGTGGCGCAATGGACCTCCGTGCGGACCATGCCATGGCTGCGATCGACGGTCGTCTCGACCGTTCCCTCGACCGGGTCGTTGAAGCTGGGCCAGCCGGTGCCGCTCTCGAATTTCGTTTTCGATTTGAACAGCACGGTGCCGCAGCCGGCGCAGGCGAAGCTGCCCGGGCGCTTTTCCCGCAACAGCGCGCATGTTCCGGGCATTTCGGTGCCGTGCGTGCGCATCACGTAATACTGTTCGGGCGTCAGCCGCTTGCGCCACTCGGCGTCGCTGCGGGTGACGGGGAATGCATGGTCCGCCATGGGGCCTCCTCTCGGGAACGACTGTCGCAACGGTCGATATGGGGGTAACGGCCCCGGCTTTAACCGTATGCCGGCGGTCCCACATCGGCTGCAACCGGCGGCGACACGCCGCCAGAAGGAGGACCCGATGCCGCATCCCGCGTTACACCCTGGCCGCACCGCCGTGATCACCGGCGCCGCCAGCGGCATCGGCCTCGCCGCCGCCCGGCGTTTCGTGGGCCTCGGCATGAACGTCGTGCTGGCCGACCGGAACGCCGACGCGCTGCGGCGTGCGGCCGCCTCGCTCGGCTCGAACGCGATCCGCGCGGAAGTGGTGGATGTCGCCCGTGCCGATGATCTCGTCCGGTTGCAGGCGGCGGCGGCCGAGAGCTTCGGCGAGGTGAACCTGCTGATGAACAACGCCGCGATCGGCGAAAACCCTGGCAAGCCGTGGGAGAACGCGGCGGGGTGGGGCGACCTGCTGGGGATCAACCTGTCGGGCGTGATCCATGGCGTGCAGGCGTTCGTGCCGGCGATGCTGGCGCAGGCGGGGCCGGCGGTGGTTGT
>Ga0116226_10001171_pt1 | contig 22730 bp, 18 predicted proteins | sample S1TSphfallax_FD_89692 | JGI IMG/M metagenome (GOLD analysis project Ga0116226, IMG submission 89692) | Host-associated microbial communities from peat moss isolated from Minnesota, USA - S1T2_Fa - Sphagnum fallax MG | ecosystem: Host-associated > Plants > Peat moss > Unclassified | place: USA... | reverse complement strand
GCCGTATTCCTCAGCTGCTGCGCTTCATTCCGGGCACGGCGCAGGATGTGCGCGCCTATTTCATGACGCTTCAGTACTGGCTGGCCGGTTCCGAAGACAACATTTTAAATATGGTGCGCCTGCTGATCACTCGCTATGCCGCCGGTCCCCGCGCAACGCTGCGGTCGGCCGTGAAGGTCACCCCGCCGGTGGCCTATCCCGAGGTGGGCGTTTATCACCCGCGCATGCAGGGCCGCTACAGCGAACGGGTCGAGAACGTGCCGTTCGCGCCGGGCCCCAAGGGCACCGTGGGCGTGCTGATGCTGCGCTCCTACCTGCTCGCCGGCAACGCGGCGCACTATGATGGCGTGATCGCCGCGCTCGAAGCGCGTGGACTGCGGGTCATTCCGGCATTCGCCGCCGGGCTCGACTCGCGCCCCGCCATCGACAAATTCTTCGTCAAGGATGGCATCACCCACATCGACGCGCTGGTGTCGCTGACCGGATTTTCCTTGGTCGGAGGGCCGGCCTACAATGACTCGAAGGCGGCGGAGGATGTGCTCGCCACGCTCGACGTACCCTACCTCGCCGCTCATCCGCTCGAGTTCCAGACGCTCGACCGCTGGGGTGGATCGGAGCGGGGACTGCTGCCCGTGGAAAGCACGATCATGGTGGCGATCCCCGAACTCGACGGTGCCACCGGCCCGATGGTGTTCGGCGGGCGACCGGGTGGCGCGGGCGTTACCTGCACCGGCTGCGCCCACGCTTGCACCTTCACGGCATCCCAGTCATCGGCCGACATGCATTCCTGCCCGGAGCGCGCGCTGATGCTGGCGGCACGGGTGAGCAAGCTGGTCGCTCTGCGCCGCGCGGCGCGCGCCGAGCGCAAGGTCGGCATCGTCCTGTTCAACTTCCCGCCCAATGCCGGTAACACCGGCACGGCCGCCTATCTGTCGGTGTTCGAATCGCTGTATCGCACGTTGGAAGGGATGAAGAGCTCGGGCTACCGGGTCGACTTACCTGCCGATGTGGATGCGCTGCGAGAGAGCATCATCAACGGCAATGCCGGCCAGTTCGGCGCGCTCGCCAATGTGCACAAGCGCATCCCAGCGGCCGATCACGTGCGCCGTGAACGCTTTCTGAAGGAAATCGAATCCCAGTGGGGACCGGCGCCGGGCAAGCAACAAAGCGATGGCGCCAGCATTCACGTGCTCGGCGAGCGCTTCGGCAATGTGTTCGTCGGCGTGCAACCGGCTTTCGGCTTCGAGGGCGATCCGATGCGCCTGTTGTTCGAGGGCGGCTTCGCGCCCACGCATGCATTTTCCGTCTTCTACCGCTTCCTGCGCGAGGACTTCGGAGCGCACGCGGTGCTGCATTTCGGCACTCACGGCGCACTCGAGTTCATGCCCGGCAAGCAATCGGGCCTGTCGGCGACCTGCTGGCCGGATCGGTTGATCGGCGACATGCCGAACCTGTATCTGTATGCCTCGAACAATCCGTCGGAAGGCACGATTGCCAAGCGGCGCATCGGCGCGACGCTGATCAGCTACCTGACGCCGCCGGTGACCCATGCCGGACTGTATCGCGGTCTGTCCGACCTGAAGGAATCGTTGGCGAGCTGGCGCACCGCCGAAAACGTCGATTCGGCGTCACGCCAGGCGCTGCTCGAGACGATTCAGGCCCAGGCCGTGGCCGTGGATCTCGCGACCGCCGAACCGCGCTGGCATCTGCATACCTCGGACATCGCCGTCACCCGGCTGACCGGTCAGATTCTCGAACTCGAATACACGCTGATCCCCCATGGCCTGCACGTGGTCGGACGCGCCTCCTCGGCCGCCGAGCGCGCGGATTTCTTGGTCGCCATGGCCGAGTCCAAGTTGGATGCGCCAAGCGCGGACCGGGACGCACTGCGCCGCGCGGTCGATGCGTTGATCGACGGCAAGACACTGGAGGAAGCGCGGCGGTTGGGTGGCCTGCCCGCCGGCGAGGCCAGCCTCACGTTGTTGCGCGAACTGGCCGACAGCGATGCGCATCTTGCGACGAACGGCGAACTCGGTGCCATTTTGCATGCACTGGATGGCGGCTTCCTACGGCCGGCACCGGGCGGCGATGTGGTGCGAACGCCGACGGTGCTGCCGACGGGACGCAATCTGCATGGCTTCGATCCTTTCCGAATCCCGAGCGCGTTCGCGGTCCGCGATGGTGCCATGCAGGCCCGTCAGTTGATCAAGCGCCACCTGGATGACGGCAATGCGTTTCCTGAGTCCGTGGCACTGGTGTTGTGGGGGACCGACAATCTGAAAACCGAGGGGGCCCCGATCGGCCAGGCGCTCGCGCTGTTGGGCACCCGCCCCCGCTTCGATTCCTACGGCCGCATCGCCGGCGCGACGCTGATCCCGCTGGCCGAGCTCGGCCGGCCGCGCATCGACGTGATGATCTCGCTATCCGGCATTTTCCGCGACCTGCTGCCGCTGCAGATCAAGCTGCTGGCCGAAGCGGCCTTTCTCGCCGCCTCGGCGGACGAACCGGCGGACCAGAATTTCGTGCGCAAGCATGCGCTACGGTATCAGGCCGAACATGGTTGCGATCTCGAGACCGCCGCCCTTCGGGTCTATGGCAACGCGGAGAGCACCTATGGTTCCAACGTCAATCATTTGATCGAGAACAGCCGCTGGGATGCCCAGGATGAACTCGCCGAGACCTACACGCGGCGCAAGAGCTTTGCCTACGGCCGCGGCGGCCGACCGGTGGAACACGTCAAGCTCCTCACCAGCGTGCTCGCGGATGTTAGCCTGACCTATCAGAACCTCGACTCCGTTGAACTCGGCGTGACCACGGTGGACACCTACTTCGACACGTTGGGCGGCATCAACAGTGCCGTGCGCCGCGCCAAGGGAGGCCGCTCGACACCGGTGTACATCGCCGATCAAACCGCCGGCACCGGCGTGGTACGCACCCTGTCGGAGCAAGTGGCGCTCGAAACGCGCACCCGCACGCTGAACCCGAAGTGGTACGAGGGCATGCTCGAGCACGGCTACGAGGGCGTGCGGCAGATCGAGGTGCATGTGACCAACACCATGGGGTGGTCCGCCACCACCGGTGAAGTCCAGCCCTGGGTCTATCAACAAATCAGCCAGACCTTCATCTTGGATCCGCAGATGCGAGCGCGCCTCGCGAAGCTCAATCCGACCGCATCCGCGAAGGTGGCTAATCGTCTGCTCGAGGCATCGGAGCGCAAATTCTGGCAGCCCGACGCGGCCACATTGGCGGCTCTGCGCTCGGCCGGCGAGGAATTGGAAGATCGTCTGGAAGGGGTTTACGAAGGGGTCGCCGCATGAATACCGCAGTTGTTGAAACCACCGCCGTGCCAGTATCGGCGCTCAAACTTAGAACCGGTCGGGCCTGCAATGGCCGGCCCGATGGCGAGGGCAGCGTCCAAGTGCCCTTGGACCCCAATCTGAAGATCGGCAATGCCAAAGTCTTCGCCGTGTATGGCAAGGGCGGCATCGGCAAGAGCACCACGTCCTCGAACCTGTCGGTGGCGTTCTCGAAGCTCGGCAAGCGGGTGCTGCAGATCGGCTGCGACCCGAAGCATGATTCGACATTCACGCTGACCAAGAAGCTGATGCCCACGGTGATCGACGTGCTCGAATCGGTGAATTTTCATTCCGAGGAGCTGCGCGTCGAGGACTTCGTCTACCCGGGATACAACGGCGTCATGTGCGTCGAGGCGGGCGGACCGCCGGCCGGCACCGGCTGCGGCGGCTATGTGGTCGGTCAGACGGTCAAGCTGCTCAAAGAGCATCATCTCCTCGAGGACACCGACGTGGTGATCTTCGATGTGTTGGGCGATGTGGTGTGCGGCGGCTTCGCGGCACCCTTGCAGCATGCCGACCGCGCATTGATCGTGACCGCCAACGACTTCGATTCGATCTTCGCGATGAACCGCATCGTGGCGGCGATTCAGGCCAAGTCGAAGAACTACGCGGTGCGTTTGGGCGGTGTGATCGCGAACCGCAGCGCCGGCACGGATCAGATCGACAAGTTCAACTCGCGGGTCGGTCTGAAGACCATGGCGCGCTTTCCGGACCTCGACGTGATCCGCCGCAGCCGCCTGAAGAAGGCGACCCTGTTCGAAATGGATGACTCGCCGGAACTCGATGCGGTGAAGAACGAGTACATGAGGCTCGCGCAGTCCCTGTGGGACGGCACCGATCCGCTGGTGGCCGAATCCATGAAGGATCGGGATATTTTCGATTTATTGGGATTCGACTGATGGCAGCGCTCGACTACATCACCCGCCGCGGTCAGCTTCAGACCTATTTCGACCGTACGGCCGTGGATGCCTGGGCACGGCTCACCTCCACCGCGCCCGTGAGTCGAATTCGCGCGACGGTGCGCGCGGGCCGCGACCGGATGCGGGAAACATTGCTCGGCTACCTGCCCCCTGATCTGGTCGGCAAGCGGCTCCTGGATGCGGGCTGCGGCACCGGCGCTCTCAGCGTGGAAGCCTCGCAGCGTGGCGCGGCGGTGCTCGCGATCGATCTGTCGCCGACGCTGGTGCGGCTGGCGGCCGAGCGTTTCGAGGCCGGGCGGCTGACGGCGGCCCCGTCCGCCGGCGGCATCGACTTTCGGGTCGGCGACATGTTCGATCCCGCACTCGGCGTTTTCACTCACGTGGTGGCGATGGACTCGCTGATCCATTACGCCCAGGACGATATGGTCAGAGTGCTGGTCGGGTTCGCGGCGCGCACTGAGCGTTCGATCGTTTTCACCTTTGCCCCGAAGACGCCCGCGCTCATGCTGCTGTGGTGGGTGGGGCTCGCGTTCCCACGCCGCGATCGCGCACCGGCCATCGTACCGATCAGCGAACGCTCGTTGCGCCGTCAATTGGCCGCCGAACCCCGCTTGCAGGGCTGGCAGGTCGGACGCACGCGGCGAGTCGCCAGCGGCTTTTATAAATCTCGAGCGATGGAGCTCATCAAACCATGAAAATCCTTGGCGAACGCCTCGTCAAACGCTGGATGCGTATCGGCACGGAATTCCTTCCCTTCGCGGACGCGGCGAGTGCGGAACTGCCGCTCGGCCGACTGTTGCGGCTGTCACTGTTCCAGGTGACGGTGGGCGTCGGCATGGTGCTGCTGATCGGCACGTTGAACCGCGTGCTGATCGTCGAATTGGGCGTGCCGGCCTGGCTGGTCTCCTTGATGGTGGGGCTGCCGCTGGTGTTTGCGCCGTTCCGGGCCTTCATCGGCTTTCGCTCCGACGTGCACCAATCGGCGTTAGGCTGGCGCCGGGTCCCCTACATTTGGATGGGTACGCTGCTGCAATTCGGCGGACTCGCGATCATGCCCTTCGCGTTGCTGATCCTGTCCGGCGACACGCATGGTCCGCGTTGGATCGGACAATTCGCATCGGCCTTCGCCTTTCTGCTGGTGGGTGCCGGAATGCAGACCACACAGACGGCGGGTCTCGCCCTCGCGACGGATTTGGCCACCGAGGAGACCCGCCCCAACGTGGTCGCGCTGATGTACGTCATGCTGCTGGTGGGGATGGTCGGCGCGGGTCTCGCCTTTGGACGGCTGCTCGCGGTGTTCACGGAAATTCGCCTGATTCAGGTGGTCCAGGGCGCCGCCGTCATCACGATGGTGCTGAACCTCGCGGCGCTGTGGAAACAAGAGGCCCGCGGCACGGTACGCAAGGTGGTGGTCAAGACCCACGCGACGTTCCGCGACTCCTGGCGGGCCTTCACGAAACAGAGCAAGGCCATCCGCTTCCTGGTCACCGTCGGTCTCGGCACCGCGGCGTTCAACATGCAGGACATCGTGCTCGAGCCCTATGGCGGAGAGATTTTGCATCTGCCCGTGGCCTCCACCACGGCGCTGACCGCGATGCTGGCGGGCGGCATGTTGGCGGCGTTCTTGATCGCGGCTCGCTGCCTGGTGCACGGCGCCGATCCGTACCGGATCGCCGCGTATGGTGCGGTGATCGGCTTGTTCGCCTTCGCCGGCGTGATGTTGGCGGCACCGATGGAGGCACCGCTGATGTTTCGCCTGGGCGTGCTGCTGATCGGATTCGGCGGCGGCTTCTTCTCGGTGGGCACGCTCGCGGGTGCCATGGCGCGGGAACGGCCCGGCGAGAGCGGCCTGGCCTTAGGTGCGTGGGGGGCCGTCCAGGCCACCTGCGCGGGGCTCGCGATTGCATCGGGCGGCGCGGTGCGCGACGGCATCACCAGTCTGGCGGTGCAAGGCTCGCTGGGAACGACGCTCACGGGCGTCTCCACCGGCTATGCCGCCGTTTATCAAGTCGAAATCATTTTATTGTTCGCCACGTTGGTGGCGATTGGACCCTTGGTACGTTCGGGTGGTCGGGCCCGCGAGACTGAGGCTGATTACAAACTGGCAGAGTTGCAGAAGGGGATTGCGTGATGAACACTGGTGCTATCACTGGCTATTTCGACGTGGCACAAATCGTGCTCTACGTATTTTGGATTTTCTTTGCGGGGCTCTTGATCTACCTGCATCGGGAGGATAAACGCGAGGGTTACCCGCTCGAGTCCGACCGCTCTGGCGGCCGGGTCACGGTGCAAGGCTTTCCGTCGATTCCGAAGCCCAAAACCTACCGCACGCACGACGGTGAGACCATCGTGTCGCCCCGCGAGGAGATTGATACCCGGACCATCTTAGCCAGGCCGCTGGGTAATTATCCGGGCGCACCGCTGGTACCCACCGGTAATCCGATGCTCGATGCGGTGGGTCCGGCGTCGTATGCGCTGCGCGCGAATCACCCGGACACGCTGATCGACGGCACGATCATGATCGTGCCCCGCCGGGTTGCCAAAGACTTCTCCGTGTCCGGCAAGGATTTCAATCCGGTGGGCATGCGGGTCGTCGGTGCCGACCGCGAACAAGGCGGCGTGGTCAGCGAGATCTGGGTGGACCGAGCCGAGGCGCAGATTCGCTATCTGGAAGTCGAGACCACCAATGCGCGCCATGTGCTGCTGCCGATCACGTTCGTGAAATTCGATCCCGAGAAGGGCAATGTGAACGTCAAGTCCATCTTGGGCTCGCAGTTCGCGACGGTGCCCGGAATTGCCAATCCCGACCAGGTCACCCGGCGTGAGGAAGACCAGATCATGGCGTATTATTCGAGTGGCAATCTGTATGCGACGGCCGCCCGCGCGGAGCCCCTGCTATGAGCCACGATGACTTCGATTTCGAACCGGTACGCGGAATCCCGGCCATGCTGCCGCCCGGCGAAACCCTGCTTTGGCAGGGAGAGCCCGACTGGAAGTCGTTGGCGGTGCGCGCCTTTCACGTGCGCAAGGTGGCGGTTTATTTCGCCGTGTTGATCCTCTGGCGGCTGGCCGTCGGCTTTCGCGCCGACCACGATTGGGCGGCCATGGGCGTATCCTGCCTTCTGCTCGTGACGATGGGCAGCATTGCGCTGGGAGTATTGACCTTGCTCGCCTATCTGAATGCGCGCTCCACGGTGTATTCGATCACCAACCGGCGCGTGTTGTTGCGCCATGGTGTCGCCGTGCCGTTGACGATGAACATTCCGCTGCCGCTCATCAACCAGGCGTCTCTGACGACATTCTTGAATGGCACGGGTGAGATCTCGCTGGCCCTCAGTAAAAAGGACCGCGTCGGCTATCTCATCGGCTGGCCGCATCTGCGACCGGGCAAGTACGCGTACCCTGAGCCCTGCTTGCGCGCGCTGCGCAATCCCGGCGAGGCCGCCCTGGTGATTGGCAACGCATTGGCATAGGAGTCGATCACCATGAGTCATCTGGTCATGCGTCAACCTGCAAGTAACGACAAAGTTCCCAAGGGCTTCATCATTGCCGCCGGCGTCATGGTCGCAGGCGCTCTGCTGCTGGTGAGCATCGCACGCCTCACGGGCTATCGCCCCCCACAACCGCCGGTGAGCGCCATCGTCGAGCAGCGCGACTTTCGCTTCGTCGACCGCGCCGACGGCGCCGTGCTGGTCTATGACGTGTCGGACGGTCATCTGACCTACACGGTTCTGCCGAGCACGGAGGGCTTCGTGCGCGGCGTGCTGCGCGGTTTGGTGCGTGAGCGACGCGCCGATCACATCGGCGCCCAGCCGCCGTTTCGGCTCACTCATTGGGCCGACGGGCGACTCTCGCTCGATGACCCGTCCACCGGCCGACATGTGGATCTCGAAGTATTCGGACCGACCAATGCCAGCGCCTTCGCGGATATCCTCATCGCGGACGGCGCGCACAAGGCGGACGGCGCACACAAGGATCAACCATGAGCGACCCGATGTTGGAAGTCGATTCGGCCCAGGCCGCCACGCGCAAGGCGGAGGCCAACACGCTGTTGAGTCCGCGCTTCTACACGACCGACTACGCCGCCCTCGAGCGCCTCGACGTGAATCCCGTGCGTCGCGAGTGGGACGAGATGATGTCGGTTTTCGGGCGTGACGTGAACAAGGACCACTTCGAGCGCAATGCCCAATTCGACGCCGAGGTGCAGCCGCTTCCCGCCGACCTGCATCAGGAGTTCCTGGATTTCCTGATCAGCTCCGTCACCGCCGAATTCTCCGGTTGCGTGCTCTACAGCGAAATCAAGCGTCGGGTGAAGAACCCCGACATCCGTGATCTGATGGGATTCATGGCCCGCGATGAGGCGCGGCATGCCGGCTTCATCAATCAAGCACTGAAGGATTTTGGTGTGGGCGTCGACCTGGGCTTTCTGCGGCGCGACAAGAAGTACACCCACTTTCGTCCCAAATTCATCTACTACGCGACCTATCTGTCCGAGAAGATCGGTTATGCGCGCTACATCACGATCTATCGTCATCTGGAGAAACATCCGGAACAGCGCTTCCACCCGATCTTTCGTTGGTTCGAGCGCTGGTGCAATGACGAATTCCGGCACGGCGAAGCATTCGCCCTCATCATGCGCGCGAACCCCGAATTGCTGCGGGGCCACAACAAGCTCTGGATCCGCTTCTTCTTGTTGGCGGTATTCGCGACCATGTACGTTCGCGATCATGATCGTCCGCTGATGCATGCGGCTTTCAAGATGGATCCCACCGACTACGATTACACCGTGTTTCGAATCACCACCGAGATCTCGAAACAGGTGTTTCCGATTTCGCTCGATTTGGATCACCCGGTGTTTCGAGCGGGCCTCGAGCGACTGCGGCGCATTGCCGTCGCGACGAAGGCGGCGAAAGCCCGCGGTGGCCTCGTCGGTGGATTGAAGCGCGTCGGGCTGGCGGCGGCGGCGACGCTGACCTTTGCGCGACTCTACCTGCTGCCGGTTCAACGGCATGCCCTGCCCGATGACGTTTGCATGGCGCCGGCCTGGTAAGCCGCGTGGCAGTGATGACCTCAGACTTCGGCATTCCGGCGGTGTACGCGGTGCTGGTGTGGTGGTTCGCCACCGGGATCATCCTGTTCCTGGATGGCTTGCCCACGCGTACCTTCCGCTTCAGCATGGCGGTGGCCACCCTGTTGCTGGCGGTGACCGTGAACATGCTGCACGCGAGCGCCGCCGACGCCTCGGTCGGGGGCGCCTACACGGCTTTCACCTGTGCCATCCTGGCGTGGGGCTGGCTGGAGATGAGCTTTTTGATGGGTTACATCACCGGACCACGACGCCATGCCTGTCAGCACCCGTGTTCTGGCTGGCGGCATTTCTTTCATGCGGCATCGGCCGTCATTTACAATGAGATCGCGACCCTGGTCGGAGCCCTGGGTATTCTCGTGCTCACCTGGGGTGCGGTGAACCGCGTCGCGTTCGGAACGTATGCCGTGCTCTGGGCGATGCGCATCAGTGCGAAGCTCAACCTGTTCTTCGGGGTTGCGAATCTCGGCGAGAAATTCCTCCCCGCCCATCTTCAGTATCTGCGCAGTTTCTTCCGCCGCCGGGCGATGAACTTCCTGTTTCCATTCTCGATCACGCTATCGACCTGCGTGCTCGTCATGCTGGTACGGCGTTTTCAGGCCTCCGTCGACGCCTTTCATCTGACCGCTTATGCGTTGCTGAGCAGCCTGCTGGGATTGGCGGTGTTGGAGCACTGGTTCATGGTGCTGCCGCTGCCGAGCGAAAAGATGTGGAAGTGGGCGATGCGCGCGCCGACGAGCGGGAACCGTGGCGATATGCGAAAACCCGCGTGAACTCCGCGCCGAAGAGAAAAATCTGCGCGGAATAGTAGATCCAGAGCAGCAGCACCACGAGCGAGCCGGCCGCGCCGTACGCGGAATTGAAGGAACTGCGGCCAAGGTACGCACCGATCAGCGTCTTGCCGATGGTGAACAGCAAAGCCGTCACGACGGCACCGATCCACACATCGTTCCAGGCAATGGTTTCGCGCGGAATGTACTTGTAGATCAGACCAAACAGCCCCACGGTCATCGCGAAACCCACCACCAGATTGGCGATCGGTAACAGAACTTCCAAGGCGGGAAAGTAACTCCCCAACCAGCCCCCGACCGCCGACAACACCGCACTCGCCACCAGCGAAACCAGCAGCAAGAAGCCGATGCCGAGCACCATGCCCACCGAGAGCACACGACCGCGGATCAAACGCCACCATCCCCCCTGCTGCTCGCGCCGCTTCGACTGCCAGACTCGATCCAGGGCATTCTGTAATTCGCCGAATACGCTGGTGGCACCGACCAACAGAGTCACCACGCCCACCGCGGCGGCGAAACCGCGCTTCTCGCTGTAGTGGGCACTCGTCATCAGTTCCTCGATCGCGGTCGCGCCGGCGGAGCCGATCAATCCCCGGAGCTGCTCCGACAACTCGGCTTGCGCATGACTGGCGCCGAACACATAGCCGGCAATCGCGACCGCGATGATGAGAATCGGTGCCACCGAGAACAACGTATAAAACGCCAGCGCCGCGCCCGCGCTCGACGCGTTGTGATCGAGCCACCCGGTCGCGCATTCTTTGCCGATCGACACGACGTCGGCGGCGCGCCAGCCCAAGGTGCGCTGCTCGCGGCGGGCTCGCTCGTGCATTCAACGCTCCTCCGCTGTTGATGGCGGTAATGCCAGGAGGATTACCCTAAGTCGTCGCGTTCACGAAGACTACGCGGATCATGCGCGATGCGGCGTAGGCGCAAGCCGACGCCTGCCGAGCCGTCAAAGCGCCGCGGCAACCGCCCGCGGCGACGCGCGCAGCACCTCCGCGCCGCGTTGAAAATCGAGATTTTCGACCGCCTCGTGCAAATCGGCGAAGCAGCGCGCATCGATCAGGCCGCGCAAGCTCGCCGATAACGCCGCGAATCGGTCGACCGCCTCGAGATTCTGGGCCTCGAGCAGCGCACACAGCTCTTCGACTTCCGCGGCGCCCACGGCAGCGCCTGGGGCCGGCTGCGCGGTGGTCTCGGCTTCCCGGTCGCGCGCCGTCGCGTATTCCTCGCCGAGAGCGGTCAATGCCATCGCCAATTTCCGGAGAGCGGCCTCGACACTCTCGCCGGGTTGTCCCTCCTGAATACAGCGTTCGACCGCCCCCGCGAGGCGCATGACATGGGTGGCGCCGACCATGCCGGCGCTGCCTTTGAGCTTGTGCACCCGCGCCTGCAACTGCTCGAGCGCCGCCCTGTCGGTGGGCACCGCGAGGGGCCTTGATAAATCGATACTCTCTCTCAGGATCCTTTGCAGCAAGGAGTGGAACAAGCTCAAATCCTCGCCGAACATCTGTTGGACCACCCCGGCATTGATCGAGCGCATGAAGGGTCGGTGGTCGCCATGGGTGGTCGACTGCCGGTCGTCGAACACCATCGGGATAGGTTCGCCGCGCGCTTGCTCGACCAGCAGCCTGACCTTGCGAATCAGCAGTTGTGGATCGAACGGCTTGCTGACGAAATCATTCATGCCCGCATCGAGCGAACGCTGTCGCTCGCCGACCAGCGCACCGGCCGTCAATGCCACGATCGGCAGTTTCAAGCCCAGATCGTTGCGAATTCGGCGCGTCGCCTCGTTGCCATCGAGCATCGGCATCTGCACGTCCATCAAGATCACATCGTAGCCGTCCGAGTGCGCCTTGAGCTTCGACAGGGCCGATGACCCATCGCAACAGGTGGTGACCGCTGCGCCCTGGTTTTGCAGTATCCGCTGGGCCACTTCGAGATTGATGTCGCTGTCATCGACCACGAGCACCCGGACACCGGACAGCCACTCGGCATGCAGCTCATCGAAATTGGTGGATTCGAACAGACGCTCGCTGCTGTTCGGCTGACGCGCAACCGCCACATTGATGGCGTTGAACAGTGCTGAACTGGTCACCGGCCGTACCAACAATAGATCACAGGGCCGCATCACCGTCTTGTGCTCGAGGTAGGATTCGGCGGAATCCGCCACCACGATGATCGACGGAAGCTCCCCGTCCACCCACGCATCATCCAGGCGCTCGATCAACGCCTGTGCGTCTTTCGACCGCTGGTGCAGATCCAAGATGACCGCATCCGGCCGCACCAACGCGTGCGAGTTCATCATGAAGCCGAGCACCTGCTCGGGTGTGTCGACCACCTGCGGATTCCACCCGAGGGCGCGCACCATTGCGGCCATTCCGAGCGGCGTATCGCCGTTCGTGTCGAGAATCAGCACGCGCAGCGCATTGGGGTCCGCCGCGCCGTCGGCTTTCGGCGCCATACGCAGCGGGACTTCGATCCAGAACGTACTGCCCTTGCCCACGGTGCTGGTGACGCCGATCTCTCCACCCATCAATTGGACGAAGCGGCGCGCAATCGACAGCCCCAAGCCCGTTCCGCCGAAGCGGCGCGTGGTCGATGCATCGGCCTGCGTGAAGGGCGTGAACAGCCGGCTACAAGCCGCCGGCTCTATGCCGATGCCGGTGTCCTTCACTTCGCAGCGGAGCCGGAAACGGCCCGCGCCCTGCTCGGCACAGAACGCCGACAGACGGACATGGCCGCGCTCGGTGAATTTGATCGAATTGTTCACGAGATTGGTGAGAATCTGGCGCACGCGCAGCGCATCGCCCATCACCATGCGCGGCAGGCGCGGATCCGGTTCGACGATCAGGTCGATGCCCTTGTCCTGCGCCTGGGGGTGGAGCATCTGGCTCACGTCGCGCACCAGTTCCGGCAGATCGAACGGCTCGTCCTCGAGCGACATCTCGTCGGCTTCGATCTTGGACAGATCGAGCACGTTGTTGATGACACCGAGCAGTGCCCGGCCGGCAAACTGAATCTTCGCCAAAAATTGCCGCTGCTCTTCGGTGAGCGGCGTATGTTCCAACAGATAGCCGAGACCGATCACCGCATTGAGCGGTGTCCGGATCTCGTGGCTCATATTGGCCAGGAATTCGCTCTTTGACTTGCTCGCCCGGTCGGCCACGGCGAGCGCATCGCGCAGCCGCTGTTCGAGTTTGCAGCGCTCGGTGATGTCCTGGAATGCGCCGACGATACGCACCGGAACGCCCTCCACCCGCTCCACCTCGGCGGTCATCCGAATCCAGATCGGACGATTCTTCGCCGTGACGACGGGAAACTCGAGGTCATAGCCGATTCCCTGGTCGCGGGCGAGCCGCCGGGCCTCCTGCAGGCGGTCGCGCACCGGCGGCGACAGCAACATGTCGATCAAATCCATGCTGGGCGCGATGCTCTCGTCCACCTCGAGAATCCGGTACGACTGCGGTGTCCACTGTTGCTCGCCGGACTCGAGCTCGATCATGAAGCCGCCAACCCGCGACACCGTCTCGGCTCGTTGCAGCAACTTTTCACTCTCGGTCAGTCGGCGCTGGGCCTCATGCAGCTGTCCGCTGCTGCGGTTGACGGCATCCTCCAGGTGACGGTGTCGGGTCACCATCAGCACGGCGGTCACCAAGGCGCCCAGCAGTACAGAGACCACCGTGCCCAACAAGACGATGTGTCCCGGGGCGGAGAGGATCTGCCGGGTGGGATCCCAGGCCGCGGCGAATACCGAGAGCAGCAACCCTACCAGCAGCACGGTGGTGCCGAAGGTAACCGGCGAACGCAGCACGATCAGACCGTGGGCCGTACCGCTGCGTCGGGTGGGTACCTGCATCTCAATGCTCGAGAACCCGGGATTGGCACGGCGACGTGAAGCTCGCGATGTCGACGAATTCGGCACGATGGCCGCCCGCCTGCTTCGCGCATTGCACGGCATGCAGCGTCGCCACGATCAGATCCGCCGGTACGCCGCAGGTCAGAGGCCCCTGCGAGAAACCGCGAGCCACGACATTGGTGACGCCACCCATCGACAGCGTGATCCGGCGGGCGCCGGTCGAGGTCAATGCGGGTAGATCATCGATGGCCTTCAGCGCACGTTCGGCGATGCTGATCGCGCCCTCATTGCTCGTCTCAGGCAGCAGCATGGCGAACTTGCCGCCGTCGAACCGCGCCAATACGTCGGTCGGCCTCTGGATTACCGAGCGCAGCGCCTGGGCCACCGCGCGCAGGCAATCATCGCCGATCTCCTCGCCGAGTTCCTCGTTCAAGGCCGTGAAGCCATCGATGTCGCCGAGCAGCAGCGACAGCGGTGCATGCGAACGTTGCGAACGCAGCCATTCCTGGGTCAACATCTTTTCCAGTTGGCGCCGCGTGGTCGTGCCGGTGAGAAAATCCATGGTGACGGCGCTGCGCACCGTATCGGACAGCGCCTTCAGTTGCTGGTAGGTGCGCACCCGCGCGAGCACCAGCGAGGCATGGGGCGGCTTGCTGATGAAATCGGCGCCCCCCAGTTGCAGTCCCACCGTCTCCAACTGCGGACTCTCGTGAGAGGTGATGAAGATGATGGGCACCGCCGCGAGCTTGGCGTCGCTCTTGAAGGCCTTGCAGATGTCGAAGCCACTGAAGCCCGGCATTTCCACGTCGAGCATGACGAGATCGGGAGGGGTCTCGCGCGCGAGCTTGAGCGCCACGTGGCCCGTCGTCGCAAAGCGCACCGGGGTGTAATCGTTGAGAATCCGGCTCAAGACCCGGATGACGGTCGGATCGTCATCGACCAGCAGGATGCTGAATTTTTCCTTCGCGTACACGATGGCAGGCCTTTGAGGTCACAGACCGCTGGCTTGCTGGAACCAGTTATCTCCCGGCGCGAGTGCTATTTCTATCGAATCAGCCAATGAGGTCGCGGCAAAGGGTTTGGCCAAGAAGCCGGCGGCTCCGAGGCTCTGCGCCCGCTCGCGCAGCGCCGGATTCGCGCTTGCCGTGATGAAGATGATCGGCGTCGACGCCGAGACCACCAGGTTGCGGAGCCGTTCGGCCACCAGAAAGCCATCGCCGGCGGGTAGGGACACGTCCAGCACCACGACATCGGGGCTGTTCTTGATCGCGGCGGACACCGCGTTGATCGCATCCTTCGCCGTGAAAACCGTGTATCCCATGCTCTTCAGACGGACGCCGGTACCCAGCAGAATCGCATTGTCGTCATCCACCAAGAGCACGCTTTTCATCGTTGGTTCCCGTATTCCAAGGTTCATCGCCACTGGAAATGAATACGGCAAAACAGCGTCAAACTTGAGAAACGACGGCGCGGCCTGTGACGCGCGTGGGAGGGACCCGGCCGGGTCCCTCCCACCCTTCAACGGTCGAACGTCAGCGTGACTGGCCCCGGACGGCAACCAGCGACGCGGTGGGGGGAGCGGCCGGTGCGGCGGGTGCGGCGTCCGCCGGCGGAGCTGGCGGCGCGGCCATCTCGCCGGTCAGTTCCGGGTAATCCTTGGCCATGCTGACGCCGTACAGCGGCTTGAACACCCCTTGGTGACAGGTCGCGCAGTTCACCTTGGCCACATCGCCCAAGATCCCCAGCCGATGCTCCGGAAACGTCGAGGTGAGCGGCACCAGGTAATTGTTGTTGAGGTCACGCGCCATGCGAATGCCATACCAGGCCGTCGTGCGCATCGGTGTGCTGGTTTCCCAAGACGCGAAGGAACGCGTGTTGTGGCAGTAATCGCAATTCACGCCGAGCGCCTGCGACATCGACATCATCAACGCATAGGTGCGGTCGGTCTGCTTGATGGAGCTGCGATCGCCACTCGGCAAGGCGGTCCCGGAAATGACCCGGATGTTCTTGTCGTCGAGCAAGTACGCCGAGTACGGATCATAGGGCAAGGAGCTCAACCCCGCCGCCTGCGAGGGCTTGTTCTTGCCGGCGTTCGCCGCGATCATGCCGCTGTCGCTCGATTGATCGGGGGCGATGAACCAGACGTTCTTCGGCACGGCATTGCCCCGGTGACAGGTGTAGCAGGTGACGCCGACACCGGCGACGTGGCTTTTCCAATCCTCGTTGATATGCCTCACCATCTGGAGCATGCGCCGCGCCACCACCTTGGTATAGCGAGCGTCGCTCGCCATGTTGGCACCGTGGCAGTAGTTGCAGCTTTGATCCGGCGGCGCCACCCACTGGGTCATGGCCAGCATGACCCGCGTGAATTGCGCCACATTCAGGTCTTTGAGCACCTGGATGTTCTGATACACCGCGCTCGCGAGTGGTCCACCGGCGGGTGCGGCCGGAATCGGCTCCGGAACCACGTTGTTGACCGCTTTTAATGCGTCGAGGCGCGGATCGATCACCTGGTCCATGCCGGTGCCGCGAAAACCGTCTTGAACCGTCTCGACCGGCGGACGCTCGCAGCCGCCGAGCAGCGCGAGGCCCGCCACCACCATGAGCACCGCTCCCGCAGCCCGGCCGAGCCGCGCAGCTCGGCCGGCTCGCACGGCGCCGACATTAATATCCATACGATCATTCATTTCGGAGCTCCAGGAAGCGTGGCGGGATCGATGACGGGCGGAAACACATGCGGATACATGGGAGCCACATGGTGTTTGACCGCCCACAGGTACCAATTATCGACGACGGTGCCCGATAACAGGATCCCGATTCCTCCAACGAGCGGACACAGGACGGCAAACCACCAGGCCCAGCGATGAATCGACTCGAAAGTCGCGTTGAAGCCCATGGTCCAGCGCCAGAACAGCGCGGCGCGCTCGGCAGCGGTTCCGCGATCGACGATCTGCTCCAATTCCCGGTCGCCGCCCAAGCGACTGACGGCGAGGATGGTGCCGCCATGCATGGCGAACAACAACGTGGAGCCATACAGGAAGGCAATCGAGAGACAGTGGAACGGGTTGTAGAACAAGTTGCCATAACGAATCGAGAAAGCGGCGGTCCAGTCGAGATGCGGGAAGATGCCGAACGGCACCGCCTCACCGAAACTGCCCATCAGCACCGGACGGATGATACCGAGCACCAGCATCAACCAGATCGCGGCGAGAAACGCCCACGCGACGTGGGTGCCCATGTTGAGCGCCCGTGCCCGTCGGTACATGCGTAGCCACCACAGCAACACCGAGGAGGTCAGGAAGAAGCCGGCCATCAACCACCAGCCGCCGTCTTGCAGACGCGGAATGTGCAGTCCATTCGCCGGTGACGGCGGTTCCAATGCCAGCCACGGCAACTGGCGCACGAACTGGATTGGATTCCAGTGCACCGATGCAAACATGTTGAGGCCAATGATCTCGAAGGCGATGAAGCCGCAGATCAGCGACAACAGGCCGGTGGTTCCCAGATAGAAGGGTCCTATCTGGGCATCGCCGAACCGGCCGAACAGATGATTGAACGTGCCGCCGAGACGGCCCCAGACGTTTCCCCTGGGCAGGGGAACACCGGGATACAGCGGCGCATCGACTTGTACGCGAGTGAAGATGTTCTGATATTCAGCCATGATATTCCCCAGACAGTTCGGTCAATTCCAGATCGACAGGTTCAACCACCAACCCCACCATTCGGGCCAGCCGCGCGTCCAGAACGGGCCGCTGATCAGAATGCACACCGCGCTCCAGAAGCCGGCGCTGACCGCCAGGAACAACCCCAGCCGGTGTATACCCAATGAGCCGATCGAATAACCGATCGTGTCGCGAAAATACGTATTCTCGTGTTCGGCCGTCTGCACGGGACCGGACTTCGGATTGGAGGCCGAGAGAATGACCGCGCCATGGAGCGACAACGACAGCGTGGTGGCGAAGAAGAAGCTCACGGCGAGCATGTGCGCCGGATTATAGTGAAAGTGCAGATACTGATAGCCGGTGTTCGACACCCAATCCAAGTGGCTGAAGATGCCATACGGAAAGCCGTGGCCCCAGGCACCCATCAGAAAGGGTCGGACGATCTCGAGCGACACGTAGGCGAAGATGGCGACGCCGAACGCGAACGGCACGTGATACCCGATGCCGAGCTTGCGGCAGATCTCCACTTCACGCAGCGCCCAGGACACGAAGGCTCCGGTCGCAAAGATGGTGATGAATTGCCACAGTCCTCCCTCGCGCAAGGGTGCGAGAGTCAGGCCGTACTTGAGGTCGGGCGGCGCAATGTTGATCTGCCAGAGATTCCAGGTGGGACCGATCGCAGCACCGTAGACGATGAGGGCGGTTCCCAGCAGCGAGAAAAAGATCGTCGTGACGCCGAAGAAGCCGACGTAGAAGGGCCCCACCCAGAAGTCGAACAAGTCGCCTCCCAGCAAAGTGCCGCCCCGTACCCGGTATTTTCTTTCAAAACTGAGCATGGACATGGTTGTGCTCTCTCATCGTGGGTGGTGCCTTCCGGCGGCGGCCGGGGCGTCGAGACTCGACGCCTCGACCCCGACTCGCCGCCTTCGGCGAACAGCGCTACGGCTTGGCTGTGTCTGGCAGCGTCGACATATGCTGCGCAGCCGCCGAGGGAGCCGCATGGCCGCCCAGCCAATTGAACCTGTCGGTGCTGAGCAGGATGAAATGAATCACCAATGCCAGAACGAACAGGAACGTGAATAGCGCAATCAAAGCTCTGCGCGGATCGAATAGAAGCCATACTCGCCACATTTTGTTATCTCCTAAAAAACCATGAGAATCGTCTTAAGCCTCAAAGCATCATCCGTATCAGAGCCACGGGCGCCATTGCCACACTAAAAAGTGGGCGACGATCGCTATCACCGTAAAAATGATGAAGCTCGTAACGAAGATTCCATGAAACTCTTTGGCTTCACTTTCGGTCAATCCCGAGAGCGAGCCCGTTCTTTGGTCAGCCATACATCTCACCTCCACAAACAGGTCTTTCGACCACACACCGCGACTGCTCGCGGCACTTCAGCGCCGAGCCGTTGAACGACTCGTCACCCCTTCCACCCGATTCGGGTGAATTCGCATCAAGCCGGCTCCGGCTGCCTGGCGGCTCCGTGCGGCCGCGGCAGCCGCTCGACGCCGACATGATCCGCGCCCGACTGTCGAGCATCCCGCTCGGCTTGATCTCGCAACCGCTTGGCCGCCGAAATTCGCACGAGCACGGGCTCGGCCGAAACCAGTTCCTCGAGCGCCCGTTGCGCCGCGTCGGTCCAGCGCAATTCGCTGTGCAGCCGCGATGGCGTGGCATCCACCTTGTCGAGCTCGCTGGCGAGCGGCAGGATGTTGAACAAGGCGTCGAACAGGGCGTTGCACACCTCTTGTACGAGGTAAGTCGCACCGCTGTAGCCCATGAACGGTGTGCCGGTATGCCGACGAATGATGGCGCCGGGAAACGACGCCGGAATGTACATCGCGCGCGACCCGCTCTCGGCCAGGTACATGCGCTCATTGAAACTGCCGAACAGGATCAGCGGCGGCGTCTCTTTGATCGCCTTGCGCACCGCATCGTTGTCCGGTTTGACCCCGGCCATGCGCGAGAACGAGAACGTGCAGGGCAGACCCATCTCGGTTTCGAGGAAATGGCGGATGCCGCGCGCGTAGGTTTCGGTCGCGACCACCGCGAAGCTCGCGGTTCCGAAGAAATCCTGGGTCACCGAACGCCACAGATCCCACAACGGTTTGATCGTGGTGTGTTTCTCGCGTTCGATGAAGGGCTCCGGATCGAGACCCAACAAGTCACCGAGCGAGCGCAGAAACTTGGTGGTGCTGTGAAGTCCGATCGGCGCTTGTAGATAGGGGCGCTCCAAGGTCTCGCACAGCAGCCGTCCGAACTCCCGGTACATGCAGACGTTGACGTCGGCGTCGATCAGCCGCGGCACGTCCTCGAGATGGCTGCCCAAGGGAAAGGTCAGATTGATCTCGGCGCCGATGCCCTCGACCAGTCGCTTGATCTCGGCCAGATCGCTCGGGCTGTTGAAGGTGCCATAGATCGGTCCAATGATGTTGACCCGTGGCTTCTGGCCTTCGACGCGCGCCTTGCGCGCCGGAATCTTTTTCTTGCCGTACTCGGTCCATAGCCAGGTCATTGCGCGATTGGCGCTCTGCCACTGATCCTCGTCGATGGTGCGCGGCAGGAATCTCTGGATGTTCGTGCCTTCCGGCGTGACGCCGCCGCCAATCATCTCGGCGATGGAACCGGTCACCACGACCGCCGGCTGACTCGGATCGAGCGTCTTGTGAGCCCGCTTCATCGCGCCTTCCGTGCCATGTTGGCCGAGCTCTTCTTCGGCAAGCCCGGTCACCACGATGGGCAATTCATGCGGCGGCAGCGCATCGGTGTAATGCAGCACCGAGGTGACCGGAAGATTCTCACAGCCCACCGGACCATCGATGATGACCTGAAGTCCCTTGATGGCCGCGAAGACGTAGACGGAGCCCCAGTAGCCGCCGGCGCGATCGTGATCGAGCACCAACATCAGCCCATCTCCTCTGATTTACGCTTGGCGGCCAACTTCACGAGTTGCGCTTTGTAGCGCTCGCGAAATTGCGGATGGTCCTCCGGTTTCGCCTGCCAGACGCCGGCGGTACTGCCGGTGCCGACGCCCTCGAAGAAGGCCTTCATCGCGTCGAAGCGCGACTGATTGCCGAGCGCCGCATTCACCACCTGCGCGAGTGACCCGGCGCCCGCGGGACCCATCAGCGGCCGAGCCGATATGAGATTGGTGAAATACAGCGCGGGAATCGCGAGCTCCTTGGCTTTTTGGACCACCGGGGTCGTGCCCACGGCCAGATCCGGCTTGAACTCACGCATCGCCGCGAGATCCTGTTCCAGCGAGGCGCGGTATTGCACATGCACCCCCTTCGCTTCCAACCACTCGCGGTCGGCGTCGGACCATTCGGTGCGCGGGCACGCCGTGCCGACATAGCGCAGGTCCGCTCCACTCTCGACCAACAGCCGCCCCACCAACAGTTCCGAGCCCTCATAGCCCGACAGCGTGATGCGGCCGCGAATCGGCGCCTTGGCGAGGGCGGCCTTGATGGCGGGAAGAATGCGGTTTTGCGCGGCGGCGACTTTATCGGCGGGCACCGCGCAGGCCGCGCCGATGGCGGCGAGCCAGGCGGCCGTGCCGTCGTATCCCACCGGCGCGGACCCCACGATGCGGCGACCGGCGGCCGAGAACTCGCGTAACGACGCGGTATAGAACGGGTGAATGGCGGCCACCACCGCACAATCCAACGCCGCATAGAGTTCGCGCCACTCGCGCGTCGGGACCACGGGACCGGCGGCCAGCCCCATGGGCTCGAGCATCATGCCGATGCCCACCGGATCGACCGGAAACATCTCGCCCACCAGCGTGACCGTGGGCTTGGCGCTGCGGCCGCCGCGCGGCGCCTGGACCGGCCCCGTGCTCGCTTCATTACGCGCATAGCGCAGCATAGCGCCGGCCAGCACGTCCTTCGCCTCGGCATGCGTCGGCACACCGAACCCCGGTACGTCGATACCGATGATGCGAACGCCGTTGATCTCTTTCGGCAAGAGTTGCAGCGGCACACCGGAGGCGGTCGGCACACACAGGTTGATGATGACCACCGCATCGTAGAGCGCGGGATCGGCGAGCTTGAACACCGCCTCGCGAATGTCCTCGAACAGCTTGCCGGTGACCAGTGTCTCGGAATTGAACGGCACGTAACCCACGGTGCGGCGCGCGCCGTAGAAGTGCGACGTGAAGGTGAGGCCGTACACGCAGCACGCCGAGCCCGACAACACGGTGGCCGTACGCCGCATGCGCAAACCCACCCGCAGCGAGCCGAAGGCGGGGCACATGCTCTGCGGCTGGTCGTGCGGGCCGGCCGGATAGTCCTTCGCATACTGAGCGAGCGTCTCGCTCTTGCCGGCCGCCGCGGCGGCCTTGCGCATTTCGCTGGGTCCGGCGTGGCACCCCAGACCATCGGTCTGGGTGGCGGCTGAATTGATGACGGGGTTGGCGCTCATGGATCAGACCGTGTCGTACACCACTTCGAGCGTGGCCTTCTCAACCAGCGAGGCGCCGCACATGTCCTCATGCGAGGCCGGTTCGAGCACGACGTTGCGTCCCACCGCCTCGCTCTTGAACAAGGCGAGCAGTTGATCCTGGGTCAGCGGTTTCGGTCGCAGCGGCGGTGCCTCCGCGACATTCGCCGCGAGTTGTTCGAACAACGGACCCCATTCGGTCCCCGGCCGCCCGACGATGTCGTAATTCGCGCTCTTGCGCCGGATGTCGTCGTTGGCCGGAATCGCCGCCAGAATCGGGATGCCCGCGGCCGCGGCGAAGGCCTGCGCCTCGCCGGTGCCGTCATCCTTGTTGATGACGAGGCCCGCGACGCCCACGTTGCCGCCGAGCTTGCGGAAGTACTCCACCGCCGAGCAGACGTTGTTCGCGACATACAGCGATTGCAAATCGTTCGAACCCACGACGATCACTTTCTGACACATGTCGCGGGCGATCGGCAGTCCGAAGCCGCCGCACACCACGTCTCCCAAGAAGTCGAGCAGAACGTAGTCGAAGCCCCACTCGTGGAAGCCGAGCTTCTCCAGCAATTCGAAGCCATGGATGATGCCGCGTCCGCCGCAACCGCGGCCCACTTC
>Ga0116226_10001170_pt1 | contig 22737 bp, 16 predicted proteins | sample S1TSphfallax_FD_89692 | JGI IMG/M metagenome (GOLD analysis project Ga0116226, IMG submission 89692) | Host-associated microbial communities from peat moss isolated from Minnesota, USA - S1T2_Fa - Sphagnum fallax MG | ecosystem: Host-associated > Plants > Peat moss > Unclassified | place: USA... | reverse complement strand
CTTCGATTTTGGGCTGCAGCTGGCGCAGCATGTACCACACCGGCAACCAGCGCAGCACGCGCACGCCCGGAAACTGGCGGCAATCCGCATACGCCTTGATGCGCTGATTGAGTTGCTGCACCAGCGTGCGTGGTGTGGCGTCCTCGGCGACCGAGAGTCGCAGGTAGCCGGTCAGATTGCGAGGGCGGTCCTTGTGAAAACAGAGGTGGCCGCGACGGAGGCGATTGTTGAGGGCATTCAAGCCGAAGCTGCCCAGGTTGAACAAGCTCAATTCGATCTGGATTCGCTTCTCTCAGGCGATCCGATCGAGGGGGATGTGATTCCCGCGTTATACGATCTCGGCGAGCTTGGCCGCATCCTTAAGGACCACCAACGGTTTGTTCCAGAGGCAAACGTAAACACGCGGTCAAGCAAAGAAGCCTTCTACCAGACTCAAGGAATGAGCACTTCGCTTCGGATCACGGTGAGTCCCCAGTATTATGAAGACCATCTGGAGGACGTGGAGCTTTGGTCACCGGGGAATCCGTTGTTTCCCTGGAGCACTGAAGATCAAGACGGGCCGATCGAAGGCAACTCTCTGTCGGGGTTCCTGTAGTTGTCAGCCTTTGATGTCGCCTTGCCACTTCCCGGTTTCGGCCCAAATTCTGGACACGGGAGAGAAGAGAGGGGAAACACTACTCGGCCCGCAAGTTCCCCGTTTCGGGTACAGGTTCGGGTACACACATCAGTTTGGCTCGTTTACGCCAAATTACGCTAAACTACGGTGGATAAAGGATTTAGGCTTACGCTCGATTACGGTCGTTTACGCTTATTTATCATAGACTTACGGTGTTCTTGGCAAACTCAAAATCCGTCGGAGGAAACTCCATGGGGGTTCGACCCCCCCTCCCGGCACCAGGCTTCTCGTAAGTCGCTGTTTAAAAAAAAGTTAACCAGAGCTGTTGCGATGCTGATTGCGCCCCTTTCTCGTGTGGGATCAGCAAAATCCTGTCTGTTGACTGCGCTTAGTTGCTATCGATTACGGTGATCGCAGCGGATTGTCATTTTCTGGCTAGAGTTTACCGTTCGCCAATCCACTCCGGCTCGGGGGCCACATTAAGATCGAGGTTGACGACAACCTCCTCGACGCCGCTGCGGACGAGGACGCAATGCAAATCTTCGGAGGAAGAGGCGTTGATCTCCTGATGAGGGAGCCATGCTGGTACCTGGAGAAAGTCACCCGGGCCGGCCTTCGTGATCCACTCAAGCCGGTCGCCCCAACGCATGAGCGCGTGACCGCGAACGATATAGATGACGCTTTCGAGAGCCCCGTGATGATGGGCGCCGGTCCGTTCCCCGGGACGGATGAGGTTGGTCCCGGCCCACAAGGATTGGGACCCCGTGCGGCTGCCGCTCAGCGCGACCTGGCGGTTCATGCCGAGGGTCTCTGGGGTCTCGGAACTTCTCTGCTCCACGTGAACGACGCGGATGCCCTGGGTTCGCCAATCGCGCTTCGACAATACTTCGCTCGTTAGTAGTCCTGCCATGGTTTGTAGCTCCTTGTTTGCAGTTGTTGCTGGTTCTATCGACGACGGCTCTGCCTATCTCAAGCGGCTCGATACCATGGACGCTGGAGACGGTGGCCTATGGAATAATCTGGCGGCATGGATGGCGGTATCGTAGATGCCCCATGCCAAGGGGATCGAGACGATGATCCACAATGTCAGCATTGCGGTGAGCCCGGATTTGTTTGCTGCGTTGAATGTCGGATCCTTTGCGCTGGGTTGCAACTCTACAAGGCGGCGAACCTTTTGACTGGTTCTTCTGCACCAGAGCGAATCCAGAATCTTTCAGCGACCGGAGCCACCGAGAGATTGGCGATCAGGCCTAAGACCAGCAGCGCGACCAATCCATGCAGAATCGACTGATATGCCGCGTGTTTACTGACACCGGCAGCGAGTTGGTGCTGGCGGGAATAATTGATCAAAATCGGCCCGAGAATGCCCGCCGTCGATGTTGCCGTCTGCAGGCGGCCATAGATGGAACCCACCTGCGCGGGCCCGAAGATATCTTTGGCATACGCCGGAATGGTCGCGAAACCACCACCGTACATGCTTATCAAGATTCCTGAAACAACGACGAAACCCGCCATGCTGTTGAGATGATTGGCCGATGTATAGGGGAGCAACCAATAGAGCGCTCCACCGGCTGCGAAAAAGATGAGGAAGGTCGATTTGCGGCCGAGGAAGTCGGAAACTGTGGACCAGAAGAATCGTCCCGCCATATTAAACAGGCTGAGTAATCCGACGAAGCCGCCCGCCGCGACCGCGCCGATGCCGAACAGGTCCTGGATCATGGGCGAAGCCTGTTCAAGTATGCCGAAACCGGCGATCGAGTTGAGGCAGATGACCAGCCATAGCAGCCAGAATTGCGGCGTTCTCGGCGCATCCTTCAAGTCGACGCTGTGAGCGCTGATCAAGGTCGAGTTGCGCGATGGAGGCGTGCACCCATCGGGCTGCCAGCCCGGCGCAGGCAAGCGAATCAGCAACGCGCCGAAGAGCATGAACACGCCGTAGATCGTTCCCATGGCGAGGAACGTCTTCGACACACCGGCGGCCGCGGTCGTATGGAAGTGCTGCATTAGTTGAATGGCGAGCGGCGAGCCGATCATCCCGCCGCCACCGAAGCCGACCATGGCGATGCCGGTCGCGCGCCCGGGATAGTCGGGGAACCATCGTATGAGCGTTGCCACGGGTGTGATGTAGCCCAGGCCCAATCCTATGCCACCGATAACTCCGTAACCGAGATAGATCAGCCAGAGTTGGTGCAGGCTGACGCCGACGGACGCGATATAGAAGCCTGCGGAGAAACAGACCGCGGCGTAAAACATAGCCTTACGCGGGCCTGCGCGCTCAATCCATCTGCCGAACAGCGCCGCGGAAATGCCGAGCACGGCGATGGCAAGCGAGAAGATCCAGGCGATCGATGGTTGTGTCCAGTCGCCATGGGCTGAGTGGGTATTGCCGATCAATTGCGTGAGCGGAATCTTGAACACGCTGAACGCGTAGACCTGGCCGATGGACAGGTTAACCGCCCAGGCAGCGGGCGGGACGAGCCAACGGCTGAATCCTGGACGGGCGATTGCGTGTTCACGATCGAGAAACGAAAGAAGCGCCATCGAGATCTTTCCTAACCTTTGCGCCGTGCCATCGGCAGCGGTACTAACGAACAAAATTGCCGACGAAAAACTCATCAGTCTTTGTATTCACGCAGACCGGCGAGCGATAAAGCGGCTCGATGCCGTGGACATTCGGAGCGATCTCGCGAAAGGCCTCGAACAATGGCTCGGTGGGCATTTCGGGGAGTTCTGCCTTCTCTCCATCGTGGAAATGCGAGGGAATGAAAATTGCCGGATCCCAGACCTTTGCCCGGGTGCCGGTGACCTTGATCGCCTTGGGCAGAGAAAAACCCAGTTGCAGATAACCGAGGATGGCTAAGTCGATCTTGCCGCCTGAGGCATGGATCGAGTCGGCAAGCACGCTTTCGCCACCCGAAAGAACTCCGGCGGTATCGGAAAAGAGCAGCCGGAAACCATCGTCGAAGGTTAACACGTAGACGATCGTGCCGTGGTGCCAAGTGTCCTGCTCAGAGTCATTTGGGTCTTCCGCAAGTGCCAGGCGCGTGCCGTCGCTGTCCCCTTTGCGCCACTCGGCAAGCTGAAGTTTTTCCTGCTCAGTCAAGGGCTCGCTCTTGGCCATCAGGTCGCGGAATGCTGCCCCGTCGGCCGGATCGGCAGGCATGTGGATTGCGAGCGCGGTCTGTATAGTGTAGCCGTCGCGATGGATCGTCTCCCCGCCGCGTACGACGTGGATCTTGTCGTCGGGAACGCCCAGGTTTGCCAGGTACTTTCGGCCCGGTGGTCCGATGAATATCGGCGCGCCGGTATGCGCAATAATCTCCGGCGCACTGCCGAAGTGGTCATAGTGTGTATGTCCGACCAAGATGGCATCGGCGCGCGTGACATCCGGGCCCTTGATTCCGAATGGCTCCGCATAAGAAAGGCGTAGATCGTCGTAATAAGTGTCAAAGAGGAGCACCTTGCCGCGATAGGCTACCTCATAGTTCGCCCGTCCCAGATAGCGAAGCACTAATACATTCGAGTTGACTGGCATCGGGCCGCCGGTAGAGGCTGGCTGCAGGGTGCGGCAGGCCGCTTCGTTTTGAAGATTCACGCCCTGGCCGCTGGCAGAGTGTGTGAGCAGCAGAGACCCCAGAGCAGCCAGCAGTAATTCTCTCGACAAAGTTTTGCGCATCTCGTATCTCTTTCTCCAATGTGTTCCGTGGCGCGACTTAGCGCGCATAATTTCCGATAAACACGTCGTCTGTCTTTGTGTTGACACAGACTGCCGCACGATACAAGAGTCCCACGCTATGGGCCTGGGGCACCTGGTCGCGCAGGGCCTCAAACAGTGGCGCCGTTGGCATGTCCGGCAATTCCGCTTTCTCTCCGTCATGGTGGTGCGACGGCAGAAAGATTGCAGGCTGCCAGACCTTGGCCCGGGCTACGGTTCGTTGCGTCGCCCGCGGCACAGAAAACCCACCGTCGAGATAGCCCAGGATCGCCAGGTCAACCTTGCCCCCATTCGCATGGATCGACTCCGCGAGCGTTCTCTCTCCGTTCGAAAGCACGCCCGCCGTATCTGAGTAAACGAGCCGGAACCCTCCATCGAAAGTGATCGAGTACACGATCGTGCCGTGATAGATCGTGTCGCTGTCCGGATCGTCGAAATCCTGAACCGAGGCTATAGGCTGCGACTTTCTCCATTCGACTAACTGTTTCTGCTGGTCATCGGTGAGAGGATCAGTCTTGGCCGTGAACGCGCGATAGTCCGCGAGATCGGCGGGGGCGACGGGCATATGAATGCCGAGCGCGGTCTGAATTGTGTAGCCATCCTGCTGGATGGTCTCGCCGCCACGTACCGTCTTGACCTGGCTTTCCACCAGGCCGCGATCGCGAAGATATTTCAGCCCGGGAGGCGCGAGGAAAACCGACGCGCCCGTCCTCTTGGCGATCGCCGGCGCGTCGAGAAAATGGTCCCCATGGGTGTGTCCTACAAGGATGGCGTCGGCCCGGGTGATATCAGTTTCCTTGATACCGAAAGGCTCGCCGAATGGAGGGCGCGAGTTATCGTAATAAGCATCGAGCAGAAGTACCTTGCCGCGATAATCCACTTCATAGTTAGCGCGACCTAGGTACCGAAGCACCAGCACGTCGGGGCTGGACGGCAGAGGGCCGCCTGCAGATGCGGGCCGCAGGCTTTGGCAAGGAGCCTCCCGATCGAGCTGGATCGATTGCGCTTGTAAGCCCACAGATGCAACCGCGAGCACGAGCCCTCCGATTGCGAACGAGAAAGCTGCCTTCTCTCTGAACACTTCTGATCTCCATGCGCGGGGTCACCGGCATTTCTCACTTTATTGAAACGCTTACGAAGGAGTTAGCGAACGTAATTGCCGACAAAGAACTCGTCCGTCTTAGTGTCGACGCAAACCGGTGAACGATAAAGCGGTTCTATCCCACGAGTCTTCGGCTCTTTATCGCGAAATGCCTCAAACAGCGGCGCCGTCGGCATCTCCGGCATCGGCCATGCGTACAGCAGGTCGCCATCGTGAAAGTGAGATGGCAGAAAGATACTAGGCTGCCAGACATCGACTCGGGCAATTGCAGTTCTAATGGCGCGACTTACTGAGAACGATCCGTCCAAGTAACCCAGAATCGCGAGATCGATGCTTCCGCCCTTTGCATGAATATCATCGGCAAGCACGCGCTCTCCGCCGGAGAGCACGCCGGCGGTATCCGAAAAGACCAGCCGGAATCCGCCGTCGAACGTGACCACGTAGACGATGGTTCCGTGATAGATCGTATCCTTGTCAGGGTCGAGTGGGTCTTCAGCCTGATTGATACGCCCCGACAGGCCGATCTTCCAGGCATCCAATTGCTTGCGCTGTTCCGGGTTTGCAGTGCTGGTCTGCGCGACAACATCCTGTAGCGCCGCCCATGTCTTTGCATCGGAGGCCATGTGGATGCCCAGCGCCGTCTGCACGGTGTAACCGTCTCGCTTGATCGTCTCGCCACCGCGCACGATCTTGGTCTGGTTCTCGGGCAGGCCTTGGGACTGAACGAACGCGACGCCGGGCGGCGCTAGAAACACCGGCGCGCCGGTCCGTTTGGCAATCGCGGGCGCGTCTTCGAAATGGTCGAGATGGGTGTGGCCTATGAAGATGGCATCGGCGCGAGTAATGTCCGATTCCTTGAGGCCGACCGGCACCGCCAAAGGGGAGCGCGAGTTATCGAAGAACGCGTCGAACAACAGCACTTTTCCGCGATACGCAATTTCGTAGTTTCCATAACTGAAATAGCGCAGCACGAGTATATTCGAGTTCTTCGGCAGCGGACCTCCGGCTGAAGCCGGTTGCAGTGTATTGCAGGCCGGCTCTTTCGCGAAGATCGCGGCTGGGGTTTGTGCGTGCGCCGCCGGCAACACCGCACTGCAAGCCAACACTAAGGGAAGCCACTTCATCAAAATCTTTCTCCTCGATCTATTTGCGATACTTGCCGTTCCCTCCGGGTAAGTGCGTGAGTCAACCCGGAGCGGGACGGTTGTTAAAAGTCGAATCGCAAACCAGCCTGAAGCTGCCGTCTGGCGGTCGCTTGCCCCGTCGGTCGTTTGAACAACGGCGACTGGACGTTGCCCTGAAAGTTGGTGCCGGTGTTGAGCTTGTTAGTCAGGTTATAGCCCTCGAAGAAGAAGACCGCAGACCGTGACTCGCCCAGCTTGAGGCTCTTGGACACCCGCGAGTTGAACTGAAAGGTCTCATCTCCGCGCAGCGAATTTCTTGTATACCCGGCCGGGTAGCACTGCGAATAGTAGCTCTCGCACCCTGCTGTGGTTTGGGTCGTCGTGGCGGTGTAAGGCAATGCGCTTACCAGGCTTGCGACTGGGGCAATCTCAATCCCATACGGAGCATGGTAGAGGCCGCTCAGGCTTAGATTGTGACGCGCGTCGTTCGGGGAGGGACCCTTGTCGATCTTGTAGTTGAACGGATCGGTGACCATCGTAGTGTGGCTGCCGGTAATGAAGCCGCCAATGGCGTCGTCGGTGCCGTAGCCGAACGAGTATGAAACCTGGGCCAGGTCGCCGCGCCGATCGTTGTAAATACCGTGCAGCAGCAGATGCTTGCTCCATACATTCGCACCGCTGGAGAAACTCTCTACCAGAATGTAATTTGGATCCACTAGTCCGTAAGTCACCGGGTTGATGTTCGAGTTCGCAAGGACCACGCCGTTGTACAGCTTCGAGTAAGCGAAGTCCGCGGAGACATTCAGCGAATCGCCGAGTTGCCGCTGGGCCCCGATGGTTCCCTCGATCGAAGCGGGCACTTTGAAGTTTTTGTCGATGTTGAAGACGAATTGCGATGGCCCGGTTACTTCCGACCCAGCCGATCCTGGAATCGTCGGCAGCGCAGGGATTGCATAGTTCACACCGCCGAGCGATATCTGTCCTCCGGGTGGCGCAAAGTTTGGCAGTGAGTCGTTGGCCAGCGCATACGCTAGAACCTCTTCGACGGCGCTTGCATACTCAGCCGGAACGCTCCCCTGGCAAGGTGACGGAATCGCCAGGCAGTAGGGGTTCAGCGACGGCCGCGTGGCGTTGAGATTGAATCCATTCGTCACTTTGCTGAAGCCCGTAATGTAGGCCGAGGCCGACTGCAGGTGGTTCTGGTCGTAGAAGATGCCGAGGCCACCGCGAACTACGGTGTCTTTGCGATCCTTGAACGGGGCCCAGGCTACCCCAACCCGCGGAGCGAGGTCGGTGTAGTCGTTGGCGATCTTATGGCCCTGCGAATTATTCGGCGTAAAACCCTCCGAGTAGAACTCCGAGTTTGCCAGGCTCAGGTCGTAGCGCAGACCGGAATTGATGGTGAGGCGGTCGTTGACCCTCCAGCTGTCCTGCACGAAGTAGGACTGCTCCCAAGTGGGAAAATCCCAGCTCGTATTCTGGATCGGCTGGTAAAACACATACAGAGAGAGCGGATAGCTTGTGGCAACTCCTGGAGTAAACGGGCTAGCCCCCGCGACTACATACTGTCCGTCATAATTGTTGCGGAACTGGTTGGTGTAGATATGCTCCCGGTCGAACTCCGCGCCGGCCTTGACGGTATGGCTACCTTTGGAGCGGCTGAAGATGTCACCAAGCTTTCCGTTTACCTGGTTCATGTTGCCAAAGGCTACGCCGCAGCCGGTAACTACCCCGGCGCTTGCGTAAGTAACCTGAGCGTAGTATCCATCTGGATTGCCAAAGGGAGTCGCGTTCGAACCGCCGCCTTGGTAGGGACCTACCTGGCTCTCATAGTTGCAAGTGGAGCCGGCGCCGTTCTTTTGAAAGAGAAAATACAGCTCATTCAAGTTATAGGTGGAGAAGGATCGATCCCAGGATGCGCTTTCCAGATAGATAGGCGTAAAGCCATTGGTGGAGTTGCCGAGCGCATGCACGAGCGAACCGCTGGCGCCGATCCCGGTATTGATTGCATCGTCGTATTCAAGGTTGCTGCGGACGCTGAACGAGTCGCGCGCAGTCGGCTCATAGTTCAACTTCAGCATCGCTAGTTTGCTGGTGTTGGTCTGGGGATAGACGCCTGAGCTGCCGGGTATATTCGCAAAGGCGGTCGGCACGACGATTGGAATACTCGTGTTGTTCTTGTAGTATTCGAATCCGCCGAAATAGAAGAGCTTATCCTTTAGAATTGGTCCGCCTAACTGCCCACCGACGCGCTGACTGCTGTAGGGAGGCTTATTGGGGGCATATTTTGGCAGAAAGGAAGGGGTCGCATTCAACGCCGCATCCTGAAAAAAGCTGTAAGCACGGCCATGAATCTGATTGGTGCCGGAGCGTGTGACCGCACTTACGAAACCCGCCGCAGCATTTCCGTACTCGACCGGAAACTGGTCGGTCAGGACGGAAAACTCCTGCACCCAGTCCTGAGCCACGTTGACAAATTGTCCGCCGAAGAAGTCGTTCTCGTTCGAGTGTCCATCGAGCAGATATCCAGTCTGCCCAACCGGAGCGTTGTTGATCGAGATATTCGCTGACGAGACAGTGCCCACTCCAACTAATACTCCCGGAGTCAATGCTGCTAGGTCGCTGAAACTTCTTGTGATCAGCGGCAGGTTGTCCAGTTGCTTGGTCTCGAGGATGCTCTGCACCGTATTCTGGGTCGTCTGCTGGATCGGCTCGGCAGCCTTTATTTCAATGGTCTGGGCAACGGTTGAAATAGTGAGGGCGAAATCGATCGTAGCGGTGGTGCCGACCAGTAGTTCCTGGTTGCGACGAACCACGGTTGCGAAACCTTCCTGTGAAGCTTGAAGGTCGTAGAACCCTGGAGCCAAGTTAAGAATCGTATATCTTCCCGTATCATCGGTGAGTTCGCTTTGTTGTATTCCAGTCTGCGTGTTGGTTACGGTGATCGAGGCGTCCTTAACTGCTGCTCCGTTAGCTGTGACCTGGCCATTGAGGGTGGCATTGCTGCTTTGGGCGTGGAGGTACACTACAGAGGAAATCAGCACCAGCAAGGATAGAATCCGCCGCACGGCGGCCTCGGCCGCGGGGTGCTGGCGCGGGTGGCGATGATTCGAAACGATGGATATTTGTAGGTTTAACATTGCGTCTTCTCCCAGTCCTTGAGAAGTGATCCGCGCACGGGTGCACGGATTCGCTGCAGTCCCAGCTGCGCTTTTCTAAGGGCTGCTGGAAGAGGAGGCCGCCCGTTATGAAACGAGGATGGCTCTCAGATCCAGATCGCCCGCAAGCGCAGGTGTCTGCAAGAGTCTTATGAGCTAGAGAGATGAGACGGCCAACAAAGCAGCCGGGTTAATCGCTCTATATGAGGTGGGGAGAGGGAGCTAGATGCAACAACAACAACGCTGAGTGGCCGATGCGCGGAAATGGGCTCCTGCGCTGGACACGCGGATTGCGCGTATCGAAGAGGCTCGGGTTGTCGCTGTGTACGTCACTGTTTGATCGATACTACTCTGCTACACTCAAGAACATACAGACAGGTCTGTCTCATGTCAATACCCTTAGTTGAAAATAAATCGCGCCGCAACTTATCGTCATCGCCCCGGAAGTCCGTCGTTGCCCCAAACCCCAAGCGCGCCCGACCTGGAAAATCCCTGGCAGCGGCTGATCCCGAGCCCCTTTCTCCACGGGAGCGCCTGATCCAGACAGCCCGCCGGCTGTTTTATCGGGAAGGACTGCGCGCGGTTGGAGTAGACCGCGTTATTGCCGAGTCCGGTGTTGCCAAGATGACGCTTTATCGTTATTTCCAATCAAAGGATGAGCTGATAGTTGCCTGCCTGGAAGAGCATGAGCGGGACTTCTGGCTTTTGTGGGACAAAGAGGTGGGAGGAGGTGGCACTGGGGCTGGGCAGTCAAACTCGGGCGCCAGGATCATGGACCTGATTCGTTTCATAGCAAGGCGGACCTCGGATCCTGCGTACCAGGGTTGTATCTTTCTCAACACCGCACAATCTTTTCCTGAGAAGAAGCATCCTGCCCATCACTTTGCGGTGCAGCATAAGCAAAGCGTTTTGGCGCGGCTGCTTAAACTCACCCGGGATGCCGGGGTGCGCGATCCCGAGGCATTGGCGCGCCAACTTCTTTTATTGATTAACGGAACACAAGCCACGGCGGGCATGCTTGGGCAGCAGACGCAATGGGCAATCGTGGAGGCTGCGCAGGCATTACTGTGCTTTCATGGGTTGTAGCAGCAGCCTGGTTACAAGTGCATCGGTATCCGCCTTAAGCCCTGCATGCGCCGCGCCTGTCACCGGCCCGGAAAAACCTGCGTGCACCTCCTTCACCAGCCCATCGCGACCAATAAAGAAAGTTGTCGGCCAGCAATTAAGATTCTTGCCCTGCGGAATCTTTTCGTTCAGTTGATCCGGCGTCCCACCCAGCAGAACGGGGTAGGGAATCTGATATTTCGCGATGAACGCGCGCAGCCGTTCCGGATTTTTCAACTCCTCTTCTTCTTCAAAAGAAATGTCGACTATCTCCAGGCCCGCGGCATGGTACCGCTTGTACAGGTCAACAAGAAATGGCGCTTCATCATGGCAGTTCGGGCACCAGCTGCCCCCGATCGCCACGATCACGACCTTGCCCTTGAAGCGCGGATCGCTCTCCGTCACCGTCTTTCCACTCAGGTCGGGCGCTGAGAACTGCAAAGGCTTTGACGGATCGACGACACTCGTCTGCTCATTTTCTTTTGTCGGGGGAGCAAGCTTCTCCTTGCGCGCCTCAGCCGGACGCCGAGCCGTCCACTGCTGACCATCTCGCAGCAGGTTCGTCACCAGGAGCGTGCCATCAGGCTGCGGCTTGAGCGAATAAAGCGCTGCACCCGCAGCCTCGAAATGACTTACACGATATTCTCCGCGACTCGTATCGAAGGTGCCCGCCAGCACGCCCGTGTCGCCATCTATGCGCAGGATCACCGCCTTAATAGATCCGGGATGCTGCGGCAAAGGAAACACGCGAAGAGTCCACGCCGACTCTCCCTTCGGCGAATTCACCGCGATCTCCCAGTCTCCCTGAATCTCCTCGCTCGCCTCCGCCGGCTCCGCGCCCTCGACAGGTTGCTCAGGATGCAGCTCGACCGGCACCGGCGGCAATTTCGCTCCGCCAAATGTACCTTGGAACGATTGCGGAGTAAGTTCACCTTCTAACTTGCGCGCGAAGTAGTCGAAATGCAGAATTAAGTGGGAACCGGTCAGCTGGCCAGTGCTCGACGTTGAAAGTTCGCCGGCGTTGGTGAAGCTGCCTTGTGCGTCGCCTTGTTGGTCCAGTACTGCAAGATCCAGATGCACCGGCACCTGTTGATCATGCACTGTCGCGATGCCCACCCAATGCTGCGCCAGTTGCTGCGCCCGCGCCCCGCTGGTAAGAGCACAACTACCAGCGATTACAAAGAAAGTGACCCATCTGCGCCTCATAAAACGTCCTCTCCTGCTGGTTCCTGTCGGGCTGGACTTGAGGCATGCAAACGCAAAAAAGCCTGCGAGTGGATGCCTCGCAAGCTATACGTTTCGTCCTGATCTTTCTCGGATGTTACAAGGTGAGAAGCTCAAGATCGCACGCACGCGCCTGCAAGAAGAGGCGGCGACAAGCGATCTGGTGGATGAGATTCACAACTTGAAGATAACCAATACCCGGCGGATCGTCAAGATATTCGCACCGCCGGAGCGGGGCTTTTCTAACGCGCATATCCGCTGGTCGCGAGTTGTTCCCCCATCTTTCGGTACATGCCCGCATCTTCTGGCTGCCAGGTGGCGAGACCGTCGACGTAGCGGTTGTACATACAGAACGCGGCCGCGATCAGGACCGTATCGTGAATTTCAAGATCGCCGGCGCCGTGCCTACGAGCCTCGGCTATATGTTCGAACGTTACCTGCTTTCCGCCTTGCTGGACGGCACCGGCTATGGCCAGAAGTGCTTTCAACTTTGCGGAAATGGGGGAGTTCAGGAAGTCTCGTTTTACTTGCAGGACCAACTCTTCATCGCCATCCAGGTGGTGCGCAGCCACGGCGCCGTGGCTGGTCTGGCAGAAGTAGCAATCGTTGCGGCTCGACACATACGTCGCGATCAACTCGCGCTCGCCCGAGGTCAGACTGCCGGTGTTCCCGGGTTCGAAGAGCAGCACATGCGCCAGGTCACGCATGGGTTTCGCAGTTTCAGGACGATAGGCAAAGCCGCTCGCGATACCGGGTATGCCTTCAGGCAACTGGATGTGAGGCATAAGTGATGATTTCCTTTCTACTTGCTGACGAGGTCGTGCGTTGCAGGGGAGAGGTTTTTGAGGTTGGCCGCGACGTAGCCGTCGCGCGCGACCATTTTGCCGCGCTGACGATATAACTCCGGGTCATCTGGCGCCCAGGTGGCCAATCCATCGACGTAGCGATTGCACATGCAGAACACTGCGGCGATCAGGACCGTATCGTGAATCTCAAGATCGGTGGCACCAAGTTCGCGCGCGTGGGCGACATCCTGGCTGCTTACGTTCTTTCCACCTTTCTGGACCTTGCCGGCGATCGTGAGCAGCGCCCTCAGTTTTTCTGAGATCTCCGCATGGAGAAAATCCCGCTTTACAGCGCGAACCAGTTCCTCGTTCCCGTCAAGATGCGCCGCGGCGATGGCGCCGTGAATTGTCTGGCAGTAATAGCAATCGTTCTGTGTGGAAACATAGGTTGCAATCAGCTCGCGCTCGCCCGGTGTAAGCGTACTCGGACCACGCAGCAGCACTTCGACCAGCTCGTTGAGCGGCTTGGAGGTTTCGGGGCGAAAGGCCATGGGTCCGCGGATTCCGGGCAGGCCTTCGGGCAATTGGATGTGGGGCATGATATCTCCTTGTGATTTTGTAAGGTTAGTCAGCGAGTGCGGCGGTATTTAGCAGCGCCCCTGGAGTCCCGCCTTGCAAAGATGCGGCCCCAACGTTATACCTTGGCAGCCATAATGTAAGTGCCGCGGCGATCAGGCACGGGACAGCGAGCAACTGCACCATTCCCGGCTGATAGGCTCCGGCGGAGTCGAAGACCTTGCCCACCAGCACCGGGCCAATCGCTCCGCCAATGGCATAGGCGGTCCACGAGCAGCCGTAGAGCAGGGAGAAGCTTTTGACGCCGCAATAGCGCGCCAGCAGATAGGGAGTGACATCGGCCTCGCTGCCCATGCCGAAGCCGAGCAGCGCAGCGCCAGCGATGCCGACGGTCGCGCTGTGAGCGTGGGCGATCATCGCCAGTCCGACGCAGCTGAGCAGCAACAAGACCAGCGAGACCCGCGGCGCGAAGAAGCGGTCCAGCAGATGCCCAGTCACCAGGCGTCCGATGATCCCCGCCCCGCCCATCACTGACAGCGAAAGCGCCGCGGCTCCGGTTTTGATTCCGTGGTCGGCAAGGATTGCGGAGAGATGCGCGACTGCGCCATTGACGCTGAGCGAGTAAAAGAGCAGGCACGCAAATAGTATCCAAACCACTCTGCCGCCAAGGGCCTCGCGTGCCGACATTCCCGTCACATCCGCAGCTTCCACGCTGGTGCGAAAGCCGGGGCGTTCGCGAACAAAGATTGCTGTCAGAGGAATGCCCACCACCAGCGCCACGACGCCCAGCGCCACGTAGGCTGAGCGCCAGCCATACGTAACGATCATGTGGTGGGCCAGGATCGGGAGCACGATCGAACCAGCGCCGCTGCCGGTCAGCATGATCGCAAAGGCCAGGCCTCTGCGCGCGAAGAACCAGGTCGACACTGCCCGCGAATACGCTAACTGCGCTGTGGCATTGCCGACTACGCCGATAAAAAGATAAGTCGCGTAGAACTGCGCCAAGTGCCCTGGCAGCAGGCTCAAAGACGCGACGCCCGCGGCAAATAGAACAATTGCCGGCAGGATAATTCTTCGTGGCGGATAGCGGTCGAGTAAGTGGCCGATGCCCGGTGAACAAGCGGCTACTGTCATGGCTGTGATTCCAAAGGCCAGGGAGATGCCCTCGCGCTTCCACCCGAACGCGTCATGTAAGGGCGCAATGAACAGGCTGAACGTATACGGGACGAGTGCCGCAAAGCTGACCATGACGCCCACAAAAGCGGCCAGCACCACCAGCCATCCTGGATAGTGCACACTGTTTTCGCCCTTGTCGGCTGGTATCGCGATCAGGTTCGACATACCTCTCCACATCGGTGGGAGTGCGATCGAACGCAGCCCCGGTGAGTTCGTCCTTCGGATTCACTTCGCACCATAGCGGCGCGGGCCACGACTTGTCTTCACCCTAACGATGGAGTAACGACTCATGCCCTGGGTGGAGAGCTACAAACACAAAGCCTTCTCCACCTGAGGTAGGAGATTGGCATAAGCCCTTTGGGCGTTGGTTCTTCTTACTTCTATGCTCCATACTTCCGCGAGAAACAGTGATACTTCACAATTCGCACTTATGAATCTCTTCGAGGCTATCCAGTGACAAATATTCTTCTTCGCGCTGCCGGCGAATGCTTGCGGCATAGCTTTTGCAACTCCCGTCAAGCAGCACGTGTCGGCGTGCTACGCGTTTTGTTGCTGCTGCTCACCTCTTTGGCGGCACAGCCTTTACTCGCCCAGCAATTCGCGACGCTCAATGTAACGGTCACTGATCCTTCGGGCAGCGCTGTGGAGCAGGCCAAGATTGCGGTGCGCAGCCTCGACACCGGGGTTATTCGCAGCGGCGCTTCAGACAGGGCCGGGACTGCCGTATTTCCCGGGCTGCCGGCCGGCCAATACACTTTGCTGGTCAACGCCAATTCTTTCGCTGCTTACGAGTCAACGCTGGTATTGACCCTGGGACAGAGCGCCGACGTGCAAATCCCGCTGCAAATTCGCGCGGCGACGGAGCATGTTGAGGTGAGCGAATCGACGCCCGGCGTCGATCGCGAGCGGACCGAGGGCAGCCAGGTGATCGCCCCTGCGCAAATTGCGAATCTTCCCATCTCGGACCGCGATTTCATTGACTTTGTGCTGCTTACGCCGACAGCCACGATCGGCCGCGACACCAGCACCGCGGCCCAGTCGGCATTTCAGGAGACAGAACTCGAGATCAGCTTTGGTGGTTTGCGCGAGACCCACAGCGTCTTCTACGGATTGGATGGCGTCGATTACACGACCACCGTCTCCGGGGTGCAGCGGGTGAGCCCATCGCTCGATTGGGTGCAGGAGTTTCGCGTTGTCGATGGTCCGGATGCGGCGGGGGGTGGATTGAACCTGGGCGCGGCGGTAAATACCATCACTAAGTCGGGAACTAACGATCTGCATGGATCGCTTTACGAGTACGCACGCAACAGCGCGGTTGACGCTAACAACCTACTCTCCGCGCCTGGGTTCAATACGCTGCGTTTCAACCAGTTTGGGGCGACCCTCGGTGGTCCGGTTCGCAAGGACAAAGCCTTCTTTTTCGCCGGCTATGAAGGGCAGCGGCGCGCCGAGTCGCCTATCTATTCTCACTTTATTCTTAAGTGCATCAACACCGCGGGCTGCCTGGGGCCCGGCACGCCTAGCATCAATCAAATCAAGCAGGACCTTGGTCTCGCGCCCGAGAGCCTCGGTTCCATTCTAGAGATCAACGACTATGACAAAGAATTCGGCAACTTCACCGATGTGCTGACCGACCGCAGCACGCTTTCCGTCGGCTACTTATATAACGACGTTCGCAATCGAAACACGCCCGCTGCCTCGCCGGGCCAGGGACTGCCGTCCAGCTATCGTAATAATCCGATCGATGACCAGACGGCGTACGCCGATCTATTTCATCTCATCCAAAGGCGTTGGACCTCTGAGAGTTCGGTCTCCTTTGGCCGGCGGATCTTCTACATGAAACCGGTGGGCGCAGGCTTTGAGCCGGCCGTCAATGTTGCGGACACGCTGTACAGCGGGGGCTTTCTGGGCGGCGTCGATTACTACAGCGAGCACCACTTTCAGGCCAAGGAAGCGCTGACATACAATCAAGGCTCCAACTCCGTGAAAGTCGGCGTGGAGTTCGAGCCGATCTGGTTCTCGGCGCAGACGCCGTATTTCACGCCGGGCGTCGGCATCTTCAGTCCGCAGAGCTTTTTTGGCGCCGGGCCATTTGCCAGTCCGCCGTTCGGTCCCGGCACGGCGGTAGAGTTTCTCTTTCAGCAGACGCGGGCGGACTTCGGAACACAAGTGCCGCAGCGCAATTTGCCTTGGCAGGGTGGCTTTTACGACGGCCCCGACGGGCCCGCGCACCAGGCCGCGGACCAGGTCGCATTCTGGCATAAACTGGGCGGGCTCTACGCGCAGGAGCAGTGGAAGGCGCGGCCCAATCTTGTGCTCTCGGCCGGGGTGCGCTACGACCTCGACTTTCTTCCGTCGTCTACGGACCTTGGCATCCTCGGCAAGATGAACCCCACCCAATTTGGCAACGTGCAACCGCGGGTGGGCGCGGCCTATGCGCTGCGCGGTGGCAAAGAGGTGGTGCGCGCGAGTTTCGGCCTCTACAACGGCTCGCTCGAATACAGCAGCCTGGTCAACGGCTGGCATGGCGCCGCGCCCTTTACGACGATGAACCAGCCGCTGATTCCGCAATTCGCCGACCCGTCGAACGACCTTGTCGGCTTCGGCCCCGCGGGCATGGTTGGCACTGCCGGCCCCGTGCTCGCGGGCAAGGCCTTCTCCAGCTTCACTCACACCGGCACCTATCCGGAGCCTTCCATCCTGAAGCAATTTCCGCTCGGCTTTACCCAGCGCAACTTTCCCAATTCCCTCTCCGAGCATGCGAGCCTGGAGGTTGAAAACGATCTCGGCGACGGCTGGCATCTTACCCTCGGCTACCGATATCTGCACGCGATGCGACTGCTCAGCTCGAATACCATCAATGGCGTCCCCAACGGCAATCTCTCTGATGGCAGGCAGAAGTTCGCACCGGCTGATTCCAACTTCGGATTTGTTCTCTATGCGACGCCCTCCGGGTGGTCGATCTATAACTCGGGAATCGTCAGCCTCCGCAAAGAATTCGCCGGCCACTATAGCGTGCTGGCTAATTATGTCTATGGCAAGTCCATCGACGTTGCCACCGAAAACCAGCTCCAGGACGAGCCGCAGGATTATCTCAAACCGCAACTCGACCGCGCGGTCAGCGACAATGACGTGCGACATCGGCTGGTTCTAACGCTGATGGCGGAATCCCCTCGCAGCTGGATCGCTCCTTTGCGCGACTTCCAGTTCTCGATGCTGAACACGTTACAGAGCCCGCAGTACTACAACGTACTAGCCGGATCGGACATCAACGGCGATGGTTTTCCATTCAACGATCGCGTGGGCGACATCGGCCGTAACAGCTATCGCGGCGACTCCTACTACAATACGGACGTTCGCTTGCAAAGGCTGTTGAACGTCAACGAACGAGTCAAGATGAATCTCAGCGCGGAGGTGTTGAACGTCTTGAACCGCGTCAACGTGCAGGATGTCGACCAGGTCTATGGTGCGGGCGAGTTCGCGGGCCCAATACCTAAAGCCTACGGAGACGGCGTCGCGAGCCCGGCGAATCCTACATTCGGCACACCAACCTTTGCGGGCGCCGCGCGCCAGATTCAACTCTCGCTGAAATTGAAATTCTGAAGTTAGAATTTTGAAGGTTTAATTTCCGCCTTCACTGGAAAGGAGAACCATGGCACCGACCGAAGCGCCCGAGCCGACCCTGCAAGCGCGGCCCGTTACCAGGCAGGCTAATCCGCGACGCCCGAAGCGAGGCAGCTACCAGCCCAAGGCCGAAACGCTTGACCTGCTCAGGGTTTCGGGCAACGCGATCAATGGCCTGGGAGAAACTGCCCCGCGCCAGGCGTCGCCTTTCTTCTGGCATCCGCCCGATCAACATCCATACGAGGAACTGCAGAATGTCGCCCGGAGAAACTCACGCAAGTGTCCCGGCTCAGCCGAGGTGTTCAAGGCGGCCTATACGCATCCAGAGCTGATCCCGGTGGCGGCGTCGCGCAACCCCGCACCCGCCGCGCAACTCGCCGCTGAAGCGACCACCTTCGCCCTCACCCACGAAGCGGGCGGGGTTGGCATCGCGCCCATGGACCCTCTCTATATCTTCAAGGGTTACTCCATCGACGATCCCTGGGTGATCGTGCTTGCGCTCGCGCCCGACTATGAAAAGCTCAAGGAGGTTCCCTCCGACGAGACCAACGGCGTCGGCGTCACTGCCATCGGCGAACAGTACGCGCGTGGTACCCGCGCCTCCTACGCCCTCGCCAATTGGATCCGCGCGCAGGGCTACAGCGCCACCGCGTACCCGGGACCATCGGCCAGCGCGCTGCTGCTTATCCCCCCGGCGATCGCCTCCGGCCTGGGCGAACTGGGCAAGCACGGCTCGCTCATCAACCGGCAGTTCGGAGCAGGCCTGCGTCTGGCCGGCGTCACTACCGACATGCCGCTGGTCGCGACCGCGCCGGATCGCTTTGGCGCGGATGAATTCTGCGCCAGCTGCCAGACGTGCACTCGGGCCTGCCCTCCCGCCGCCATCTCTGAGAGCAAGCAGCTGGTGCGCGGCGTGGAGCGGTGGTATGTGGACTTCGACAAGTGCATCCCCTACTTTGCCGAGGCCGCGTCCTGCGGCATCTGTATCGCCGAGTGCCCTTGGACGAGGCCCGACGCGCGGCCCAAACTGCTAGATACTATGGACCGCCGGCTTCATTTGGAAACCCACGGGGCGTCGACGACATGAGGAGAGGAAAGAATAGTCCGCACATCTTTCTATTTGCGAGCTTTGTCAGTACTCCTCGGGTACAAGTTCGGGTACACACATCAGTTTGGCTCGTTTACGCCCAATTACGCTAAAGTACAGTGGGTAAAGGATTTAGCCTTACGCTCTATTGCGGTCGTTTACGCTTATTTATCATAGATTTACGGTGTTCTTGGCAAACTCAAAATCCGCCGAGGGCAACCTCGTGGGGGTTCGACCCCCCCTCCCGGCACCAAGATAAGATGCACAAAATAAATAGCTTACAAAGACCAAAGCCTCTCGACCTGAGAGGCTTTTCTCGTGCCCAAGAGTGCTGGTGATACTCCTGGTGATACTTTTGAGTTCGCTACTCTGAATTGGCCCCTTTTGCGCATTTGAATTGGCCCCACCTGAAAACCGAAGGCCGTATACCTTGTTCCGGGCTTGTGCGCCGGGAAGGGTGAACGGAGGAGAGCCAAGGTGGAGCTATACGAGCAAATCAGGCGGGAGTACGAGCACGGGTCGGGGACGATCCGGGCGGTGTCGCGGAAGTTGGGGGTGCATCGGCGCGAGGTGCGCAGGGCGCTGGCAAGCGCCATTCCGGCGGAGCGTAAAGTACCTGATCGCGAGCATCCGAAGCTGGGTCCAGCGATTCCATTTATCGATGCGATTCTGGAGGCGGATCGCAAAGCGCCCAGAAAACAACGTCACACCGCGCATCGGATTTGGACGCGCTTGCGGCGCGAGATGCCGGAAGTGGATGTATCGGGGTCGACGGTTCGCCGGTATGTCCGCTTGCGCAAGGCAGCCATGGGCCTTCTGGGGCATGAGATCTTTGTGCCGCAGTCCTATGAATTGGGTGGCGAGGCGCAGATCGATTGGTATGAAGGCTGGGTGCAGTTGGACGGCGTGTCGCGCAAGATGTACGTGTTCTGCATGCGCAGCATGGCGAGCGGCGGAGCGTTTCACCGGGCTTACCCGCACGCCACCCAGCAGGCTTTTTTAGAAGCGCACGAGTTAGCATTTGCTTATTTTGCTGGAGTATTTCGCGTCTTACGGTACGACAACCTGAAGAGCGCAGTTAAGAAGATCTTGCGTGGCCATCAACGGGAAGAGACGGCCAGGTTCATTGGGTTTCGCTCGCACTGGGGATTCACGTCTGAGTTTTGTACTCCCGGCGAAGGACACGAAAAAGGGGGCGTGGAAGGGGAAGGCGGCCAGTTCCGGCGCAACTACCTGGTGCCGGTACCCAGTGTGCAAAGCCTGGAAGAGTTGAACCTTCTGCTAGTGTCCGGGTCGCTGGAAGAACAGAGCCGGATGATCACAGGCCGCACCCAGACTATCGGTGCGGCGATGCTGACCGAGCAGCAACATCTGCTGCCCTTGGCTGAGGATGGTTTCGATCTGGCCTCGCTGCACTTTCCACGTATCAACGCCAGCGGATGCGTGAAGGTGCTGACCAATTTCTACTCGGCGCCGCTACCGGTAGGCACCTCGGTTCAGGCAAAAGTCTATTCGGCTTACGTGGAGATCTGGTACCAGGCCAGGTGTGTGGCACGACACGAGCGTTGTTATGAGCGGCATCAGAAGGTGCTCCAGCTGGACCATTATCTGGATGCGCTGAGTAAAAAGCCGGGTGCGCTGGCTGGCTCGACAGCCCTGGAGCAGTGTCGTGCGCAAGGTGGATGGCCGGCAAGTTATGACCGGTTATGGGAACTGCTGAAAGAGCGAGATGGCAAGCAGGCCGGGACGCGCATGATGATCGATGTGCTCCTGCTCGGTCGCGAGCATGGAACCGGGCGCGTGCGGCGAGCGGTCGAAGAAGCTTTGGATGTAGGATGTTCGAGCCTGGGAGCGATTCGCTATCTATTGAACGTGGCCCAATTGAAGCCAGACCCCGCGGGGTCGCCGATCGATATCGGTTTACTCAGCCAATATGACCGGCCGCAGCCAACCCTCGGCGCATACGATCAACTGCGGCCGAGCAGGCTGGCCACGGATGTGATCCAGTGAGCGCCGCCAAGCCGGTTCAGCAGGCTGCCATTCTGCAATATGCCAGGCAGCTGCACTTGCCAACATTAGGTGATCAGTTCGCGGGCCTGGCTGAAGAAGCGGCTAAGGAAAAGCAATCGCACCTGAGTTATCTGGAGGCGCTGCTCGAAGCCGAGGTCGAGGAACGGGATCGCAAAACAGTAACGCGGCGCATCCAGGAAGCGCATTTTCCTGCGGTCAAGACACTGGAAGAATTTGATTTTGAGAGCGCGCCACATATTCCAGCAGCGGTGGTAAGGAAGTTGAGCGAGGGCGACTACCTGATGCGCAAAGAACCAGCAATTTTCATCGGTGAAACAGGAACGGGCAAGACGCATTTGGCAACGGGGTTGGCAGTGGCCGCCTGCCGACAGCGCAAGCGAGTCCGGTTCAGCACGGCGGCAGAGTTGGTCACCGAACTGATCGAAGCGCAGAACAAGTTGGAGTTGACGCGCCTGCGCAATCGCTGGACACGCTATGACCTGATCGTGATCGACGAACTGGGCTACGTCGTGATGCCCGATGCCGCGGCGGAGCTGCTGTTTCAGGTCATCGCGGGACGAGCAGAGAAAGCGGCCGTGATTGTGACGACCAACCTGCCGTTTTCCGAGTGGACAACGAAGTTCCCCAACACGAGGCTATGCAAAGCGATGCTGGACCGGCTTACCGATCAGGCCCACATCATCGAGACCGGAGAGGAATCGTACCGATTCCGCAGAACATTGGCCAGGAAAGGCGGCCTGGCATGACGGCCGCAGTCTTTTAACCCAGGCCGTGGAAGTGACGGCCTATGGAAATAGGGAAAACGATGGAGCTGTTTCCCCCTCTTCCCACAGCCCTTGAAAATCGCCTCCGGCGATTCTCACACTCCCACCGCCACGACTAGCGGTATCAACATCACCGAAAACAACCAACGAGGGTGGGGCCAGTTCAGACGCGCAAAAGGGGCCAGTTCAAGTAGACAAAACCAAAGAGAGAGTCAATGTGGGAAGCCGGGGATACGCACACCTAAATTATGGAAAGACCCTGCAGATAGAAAGAGACGCAATCGTAAAAATGCGTGCCTTCTCCCGCTCCAAGCAGATACTATGGTTTTTCTGTATGCCCTATCCAGATGACTGGCAGCTCTGTCGATTGTGGAACTGTCCTAAGCGGGTGCTTCTCCCCGCCATGACGGACCGTACATCTGCTCGCCAGTGGTTTCAGCGCTTCCAGTCAGACTCCTCAAAGATGCGCGCGCTGCGGGCATTCCTGGCGACGGCGCTGGGCTCGGCAGATATCTCTAACATCTCCGATCCACAGGTGGTAACCCGGATCGCCGACCTGGTCGTCTCCGGCATTGCCCATCTCCATGCGGCGGGCTACCAGGCGGCAGCCGCTCCGCAAGGCGGGAGCGCCATCCAGCCGATCAAGGCGGT
>Ga0116226_10001169_pt1 | contig 22738 bp, 23 predicted proteins | sample S1TSphfallax_FD_89692 | JGI IMG/M metagenome (GOLD analysis project Ga0116226, IMG submission 89692) | Host-associated microbial communities from peat moss isolated from Minnesota, USA - S1T2_Fa - Sphagnum fallax MG | ecosystem: Host-associated > Plants > Peat moss > Unclassified | place: USA... | reverse complement strand
CCGAAGCGGTATGGGCATGGCGAACCTCCTTTGTTCGCCATGTTGAATCAGTCCGGCACTGATTTGAAAAGCCCACCCGAGTCATGATCTCAGAGACTTGGTATAATGCCGCTCTTTCATGAGACGCGACTTCTCACGGTTCCAATCGCGCTCTTTGCTGGTTTCACGCTTATCATGAAGCTTCTTACCGCGGCCAAGCGCGATCTCGATCTTGGCGCGGCCCTGGTCGTTAAAATAGATCTTCATGGGCACAATGGTCATGCCTTCGCGCTCAACGCCTTGTGCGAGTTTAACAATCTCACGTGCCTTTAACAGAAGTTTACGCGGCCGTTTGGGTTCATGGTTGAAGCGGTTGGCCTGCAAATACTCAGGAATGGTCGCATTGATGAGGTAGAGCTCACCGTTGCGATCAATGGAACCATAGCTTTCCGCGATTGTCGCCTTGCCGGTGCGCAGGGATTTGACTTCCGTGCCTGTGAGCATGAGCCCGGCCTCGAAAATCTCCCCGATTTCATAATCGAACCGCGCCCGCCGGTTGTCCGACGCAATCTTGAAGTTCCGCTCGGGTTTTGGAGCCACGAAAATGAAGTCCTTTAATCAAGCAGAACGCACAGACAACCGAAAAGACGCGGGTTCGACTGTTATGCGTTCAGCAAACCCGCATGCACCATCGCGCTTTTGATCGCGGTCTGCGCCGGCTCCGACGCCCGGAGCATCGGCAGCCGGATTTCCTCACCCATCTTGCCCAGCAAAGAGAGGGCATATTTAGGCCCGGCCGGATTTGGGTCCAGGAACAAGGCGGCGTGCAACGGCGTCAACCGGTCTTGTACGGCACGCGCAGCCGCGTAATCTCCTGCGAGACAGGCCGCCTGCATGTCAGAACATAGTTTCGGCGCGACATTGGAGGTCACTGAGATGCAACCATGGCCGCCATGCGCCATCACGGCGAGCGCGGTCATATCCTCGCCGGACAATTGGATGAAATCCGCCCCCAGCGCATGACGTTGCAGGGCCGTGCGCGCGAGATTGCCAGTCGCATCCTTGACGCCAACAATATTCTTCAATTCGTAAAGCCGCTTCATAGTATCGATCGACATATCTACAACCGACCGGCTGGGGATATTGTAGATCAGGATCGGTATGCCTGTTGCGTCATTGATAGCCTTGAAATGTTGATACATGCCCTCTTGCGAAGGCTTATTGTAATAAGGCGTGACCACAAGAAGCCCGTCCGCACCAGCTTTTTCAGCATGCACGGCAAGCTCGATCGCTTCGCGCGTGTTGTTGGATCCGGCGCCTGCGATCACCGGCACGCGGCCTTTCGTTTCATTGATGCAGGCGGCGACAGCCTGACAATGTTCTGCGAATGTCAAGGTCGCGCTCTCACCTGTTGTTCCGACAGGAACGAGACCATGCGTACCGCTCACGATTTGCCAATCGACAAAAGCGCGAAACCGGTCCTCATCTAATTTTCCGTCCTGGAACGGTGTCACCAATGCGGTGATCGATCCTTTGAAGGCGGCTTTCTGGCCCATAATGCCTTGACCCTTCTGCCCGGCGCCTAACAGACGCCGCATTTCGCAGGTTAATCGGTTGAACGAGAGCTTGAGAAAACGCCACAGACATAACGGCTGAAGCGCGATCCGAAAAGACCCGCCGGGATGAAGCGAAACTTGTCACAGCCCGGCTTGAGAAATCAGCTCCGGAAATGGGCATAGCCGATCCAAGAATTGGATTGAAGAGCCGGAATGAAAAGTCAGCAGGTGCCGCCCGCCATTCCGGGAACACGGCCTTTTCTTGAGCCTTACTCTACGTGACCTTTAAAATTCTTAAGAATACAGTCACTTTGTCTTGATTGGATAGAGTTTGGTTATGAAAAACCGCCCATCGCCGGAAAGCCACCTGTTTTCGCCCGCCAAGCTGAGGGATGGATGATCTCCAAACGGCTCCTTGTCCCTTTCATCGCAGGTTTGGGCACATTAACGCTCGTTGTAACCGTGTCCGTTCCGGCCTACGGTCCCGGAAGCCGCGCTCCAGGCCTTTTAGCGTTTTTGCTTCAATTTGCGCCCGGACCTTGGATCGAGGAAACCAAAAGGCACTCCTCCGTCTTTATTCATGCTCTTACCCGCCTCTTGCCGCATGCCTCCGCCGGACAGCGAACGGAGGAGACCGCGGCAGCAAGGCCCGCTGCTGAAGCCCCGGCACCGGACCAGGCGCGCCGGCCAGAACGCGATCTCTCTGGCCTTCACGAGGCAATCGCCTTTTATAAGGCTGGTGACCTCGCCCATGGCGATGAAGCCGCTAAAATGACGAATGACGGCCTCGTCCGGCTGACCCTCGAATGGGCCGCTTTGCGCAGCCTGCCGCATGAAGCCGGGTTTGCGCGGCTGCAAAGCTTTTCCGCGGCGCATCCAGATTGGCCAGCGCTCACTTGGCTCCATCACCGCGCCGAGGAAGCCCTTTATGCCGAACACCGCGACAAAACTGCCGTGGAAGGCTTTTTCGCTGAGTCTCAGCCCCAAACCGTTTTTGGTAAGCTCGCGCTTGCCCAAGCACTGGCTGCCGATACACGCATCCCCGAGGCTCAGAAGCTTGTTCGCAGCCTTTGGCGCGAGAGCGAGTTGAATTCCGCGCTCGAAACCAAGATTCGCGCGGATTTCGGCTCTTATCTCGAAAAATCCGATTATAAATCGCGAGCCGATCATCTGCTTTATAAAGAGGAAGCCGGCGCGGCCCTGCGCGCCGCCGCCTGGGCCGGAAATGATGTGCTGGCCTTGGCGCAAGCCCGTATCGCCGTCATCAACGAGGCCGCTTCGGATAAGTTGATGCAGAAAGTGCCGGAGCCTTTGAAGGCGGATCCCGGCTATCTTTTCGCCGAAATTCAAAAACTGCGGCGCTCGGACAAGATCAAAGAGGCCGTGAATGTCATGTTCTCGGCGCCACGCGACCCCGTGCGGCTGGTCAATGGCGATGAATGGTGGGTCGAGCGGCGTCTTCTCGCCCGTAAAATGCTCGATCAAGGCGATGCGAAAACTGCTTATCGCCTCTGCGATGAACATTCCGCTCAATCCAACGAAATGAAAATCGAAGCCGAGTTTCACGCCGGCTGGATTGCGCTGCGTTTCCTCAACGATCCATCCCGTGCCGAACCGCATTTTGCAAAGGCGGCTCAGATCGCCGCGACGCCGATGTCGATCGCGCGCGCCGCCTATTGGCAAGGCCGCACAGCGGCTGCGACCTCCTCCGAAGACGCCATGGAGCGTGCGAAGAGCTTTTATGAAAAGGCCGCGGCCTATCCTGCAACCTATTATGGCCAATTAGCGCTCGGACGCCTGGGGCAGACAGCCCTTCCAATCCACGCCGTGGCCGCGGCCGCGCCAGAGGATGCGCGCGCCGATGCGATCCGCGTTGTCGAGCTTCTCTTCTCCATCGGCGAGAAAGATCTCGCGACATCATTGGCGGTGGAATCGGTGCAGCATCTTCAGGATCAAAGCCAGGTCGCAGCTCTGGCAGATGTTGTGGCAAGACAGCAGGACGCTCATTTATCCCTCATGATCGGCAAGCTCGCGGGTCAAAGGGGAATCCAGCTCGATGCTTTAGCCTATCCCGTTTACGGCATACCCGCGTTTGAGCCCTTGCAGAACTCCGCCGATAAATCCGTGGTCTATTCAGTTGCACGGCAGGAAAGCGCCTTCGATACGAAAGCACTCTCGCAAGCTGGCGCCAAAGGCCTGATGCAAATGATCGACTCCACCGCCAAAAAGACAGCACAACTCGCAGGACTGGCTTTCGACGAAAACCGGATGCTGACGGATGCCACTTTCAATGCTCAGCTGGGCGCCGCGCATCTTGGCGCACTCCTCGCTGAACAAGGCGGTTCCTATATCCTGACTTTTGCTGCTTATAATGCTGGCGGTAAGCATGTGAAACAATGGATCGAAGCCTATGGCGATCCACGGACGCCGGGTGTTGACCCTGTCGATTGGGTCGAACGCATCCCTTTCACCGAAACGCGGAATTACGTGCAGCGCGTTTTGGAAAATCTCGTGGTTTACAAAGCTCGCTTCCAAGAGATTGAAGCCGCCGCGCATAGGGACGTCGAACCCAAGGCGGAAGCCAAGTTATAGTTCAGATACTCCTGCCTGAAGGAAGCCCTGCTACGCGCGAGCAGCACAAGCTGGCATAGCCACTGCTGTTTCCCCATCACCAGACAATACTTTGTCTAAACCGGTGCCGTTTTGGGCCGGTTTTGAGGAAATGGGTGCGACGCTGGCAAAGCGCCGCCACTGCGGGTGCCAAAATGAGACAAGCGGGTACAATTGAGCTTTTCAAATATTGGGATGAGCTCCGCCAAGGCCGTGCCGCACCGGAGCGCGCCAATCTGGATCCGGCCGCGATGCGTAACGTCCTTGCTGATACCTTCATGCTTGAGGTTGATCCCGCCCGCACCTATCCTTTTTGTCTTACAGGAACAAGGCTGAACGCCTTATTCGATGCGGAGATCAAAGGCCGGGCCTTTCTTTCTCTTTGGAACGGGATACAAAATGACGAAGTTGCCGCAATGCTGCGGACCGTCACCGACGGAACGTGCCCGGTGATCGCCGGAGTCACCGCCGCTCCACCCGGTTATGACAAAGTCGAATTTGAGCTTTTGCTTTTGCCGCTGCGCCATCACGGCAAAACCCATGCGCGAGTCTTGGGCCGCATCGCGCCGGCGAAACAGCCCTCCTGGCTCGGGTTAATCCCCGTTGAGGCCCTCGAGTTTCAGTCTATGCGCGTGTTAGACACTCATGACGCCCGGTCAGTTCCCTTTTCGTCGCGGTCAAATCAGCTCACTCCCAGCAACAGCACGGCGTTCCCGTCATTTATCCAACGCAAACATCTGCGAATCTACATCGGAAACGACTAAAAATATGTGTTTGGTAAGACGCCCTTAACCCCGCCGCGCCCATGATATGTTCCACGTGCTGGCTCGCCATGGCCGCACGCGAGGTTCGCACACCCATGAACCGGTTAACGGATTCAGCCAAACACCAACCGGAAAAACGTGAATACCAACGTGTAAGTGTCTCGATTCCGGGACGTTACATGCTTGAGGATAAGCGTGAGTTCCCTTGCCGCACGATTGATGTGTCTTCGGGAGGGTTATCCTTAGCTGTGCCGGTGCGCGGTCAGGAAGGTGAGCGCGTTATCGTCTACCTCGATTATATTGGAAGAGTCGAGGGTATCATTATCCGTCAGACTTCGTTTGGTTTCGCACTCGCTCTGATGCTGCCTGGCAACAAGCGGGAAAAGATCGCCGACCGGTTGACGTGGCTTCTCAACCGGGAAATGCTCGAAAAAGCCGATCGCAGACATGACCGCATCATGCCGAACCTCCGGCATTGCCTCATGAATATCGGCGATGGCCGGGAGCATCTCGTCAAATTAATCGACATTTCGGTCTCCGGCGCCGCCATCGCGACTGATCTCAGGGTTCCGCTCGACACAAAAGTTTTGCTGGGCACGACGGCCGGCCGTGTTGTTCGTCATTTCGACAATGGGATCGGCGTCGAATTTGACTTGCCAATCCCGATCGAACAGTTCGACGAAGATATCCGGCTTTAAGCCAGCGTAGCTGCTCTGTCCTTCGATCAGACAATAGCTCCAGCGCAGTGCGCCTTATAGGCCGGCCGAGCCAGAAGCCGCTGATACCAAGCGAAGAGATGCGGCGCATCCGGCCGTTCGAATGAGATGTTAAACCAGCGATGCACATGCGGGCCGAAGGCCATATCCGCGAGCGTGACGTCATTGCCCGCGATATAGGATTGCGAAGCGAGGCGCGCATTCAAAACCGCCCATATCCTCGCAGCTTGGCTGATCGCAGCAGAGATCGCCGCGTTGTCACGTTTGTCCGGCGCTGTCCGCACGAGTCCTCCGAAAAGGATCGATTGATGATGGCTTAGTGCTGCTTGCTGGAAATCCATCCATGCTTCCACTGCCGCGCGCGCCCGTGGAGACTGAGGATAGAGCGCGGTATCGGGCGCATGTGCATTGCAGATGTAGCGCAGGATCGCGTTGCTCTCAAACAATGCGAAACCATCCTCCTCAAGCGCGGGAATCAAACCGAGCGGACTCATCGCAAGAAAATGTTCTGTTGAGGTCCCGCCAAAGGCGCCGCCAACATCAACACGTTCGTAAGTCAAGCCGAGTTCGTCGAGCAGCCACATCACCTTCATGACATTGCTGGAGGTCGTGCGGCCCCAAAGTTTGATCACGCGTTCGATCCTTCTTACACTCAGACATTGCTTATCGCGGCTTGATACTGCGCGCTATCATGAGCCGCGGACGGTCAGACCTTTTTTATAACGCTGCCAGCGGGCCACGTAACCGGCGGCGCCCTGCATTCGCTTGAGGTCTTTTTCTGTCAGCGTCCGCGCGACCCTGGCAGGGCTGCCGATGATCAGCGAATGATCGGGAAATTCTTTGCCCTCGGTCACGAGGGAACCAGCGCCCACAAGACAATGATTGCCAATCTTCGCGCCATTCAAAATGATCGCGCGCATGCCGATCAAACTCTTTTCGCCAATCGAGCAGCCATGCAGCATGACACCATGACCGACGGACGTATTGGCTCCGATAAAGACCGGAAAACCGGGGTCCGTATGCACGAGGCAGCCATCTTGAATGTTCGATCCCGCGCTCAGCGTGATCGAGTCATTGTCGCCGCGCAAAACAGAGCCGAACCAGACGGAGGCATCCTCGCCCAACCGGACGTCGCCAATGATTTGCACATCTGGCGCGATCCAGAAGCGGCCATTTTCAGGCAAACTTGGTGCAAGACCATCGATTTCATAAAAGGGCATGACGTCATCCAGATGTCTGATCACCGCTCAAAGCACGTTAGGCCCAAGTGCGTGTCAAAAATCTTCGAGGTCGAAGTCGAGGATGGCCATTTGCAGCGTGAAGCTATGACCTTTCGGATCATCGGCTGAAATCACGCCCAAGAAATCGTCGCCGCGATTGAGCTCGACGGAATCACTCTTCTTATGCCGCGGCACAATCTTGAGTGCGTCGTTTTCAAAGAGCCGCCGCAGATATTCCTGCAAAACTTCCCTCCCGACAGGGACTTTCATATCAAAGGCAAAAGACCGGTCGCCGTCCTCATCGTCGACGACGAGAGACCCTATCTGCCGTTCGCCGAGATGAACCTCGGCATCATCGGGATTTTTTCTCGCTTGAGTGACCTTGATACCTTGATGGCCAAAGGTCTGCCGTAGAAAGCCCTGCAATTTGCGCAATTCGGCTTTGTCCAAAGGCGATCTCCCCTTTCAGACGTGGAGGCTGCCTTTGCCAGAAAAGCGCTTCGGCCGCAAGTCCGGGAAGTTACGCATGATCCCGGATCACTTGTTAGCAGATCAAATCACTGCCGGTTTCGAAGCGAGGATTTGATCCATGCTCAGCGCCGGTTCGGCACAACCGGCCTCGCCCACGATTTTAGCAGGAACACCTGCGACCGTTTTATTGTTGGGCACAGGATGCAGCACCACGGAACCGGCAGCGATCCTGGCGCAGTGGCCGATCTCGATATTGCCGAGTATCTTCGCGCCCGCGCCGATCAGCACGCCATGCCGGATCTTTGGATGCCGGTCACCCTTTTCCTTGCCCGTGCCGCCGAGCGTGACATCTTGCAGCATCGAAACACCGTCTTCGATGACAGCGGTTGAACCGACAACAAGACCTGTCGCATGGTCGAGGAAGATGCTTTTCCCAAAGCGCGCAGCCGGATGCACATCGGTCTGAAAGACCTCGGATGAACGGCTTTGCAGATAAAGCGCGAAATCACGGCGCCCGGCATTCCACAAAGCATGCGCGAGCCGGTGTGTTTGAATGGCATGAAAGCCTTTGAAGTAAAGGACAGGCTCTATCACCCTGACGCAGGCTGGGTCGCGATCAACGACCGCCACAAGATCAGCGCGGAAAGCTTCTCCAATCGACGGATCGAAGGCGATCACGTCGAGATAAGTCTTGCGGATCAGATCGCCCGGGACCTCAGGATGACCGAGACGCGCCGCCAGCCGGTGAATGATCGCACTTTCGAGCGTTTCATGGTTCAGGATCGTCGACATCATGATTCCCGAAATTTCGGGCTCACGATGGACAGCTTCCTCAGCCTCGGCGCGCATCCGCGCGAAAATGGGGTCAACACTATCGACGCCAACCACATTTAAAGCGTCGTGCATGGTGTTGCTGAAAGACACGCTATAACTCCCCCTCGCCCGGTCCCTGATATGACTTCGAGCGTCTTTTACTCAAGCAATCTCTGCGCCGTCACAAGAGAAACCAGCATTATTCACGGCCTTGATAATAGAAAGTTGAGTACATTACTTTTATAGACTTTATCGCCTACGGCCTTGTTATGGTCGCGGCCGGGAATATCGAGCGCCTGCGCATTTGGAAAGAGCGCCGCGAGACCTTCCGCCCGTCCTGCGATCTCATCTTCCGTTCCAACAGCGACCAGAACAGGCAGCACGATTGCCGCGACCTCTGCCTCGCTCATATATTGGCGTGAGCCTCGCAGACATTCGGCAAGCGCCTTTAAATCGCTTTTGGTTGCTTCTGCGAAAGTCCGGAACATTTTCTGCGTCGGATCGGTCAGTTCTTCCACTGAACCTGCCTCCATCGCTTCGGGCAAACGCGACGGAAGACCCGAACCATCGATAAGATTATAGCCGAGACCGCCGATGATCAGCGAACGCACACGTTCTGGATGGGATTTAGCCAATGAAGCCGCGATGCGGGCACCGAGCGAATAACCCATGACATCCGCCCGCGCGATCTTCAGATGATCGAGGAGCGCCAAAGCGTCGCCAGCCATCTCGGCGATCGTATAGGCCTGCGGATCATAGAGCTTCCCGCTGCGCCCATGACCGCGATTGTCGAGCGCGATCACGCGCCGTCCGGCCTCGGTCAATGTCTTGACCCAAAGCGGAAGTACCCAATTGACCGCATGGGTCGAGGCGAAACCATGGATCAGAAGAATAGGTTCGCCGAGATCTTTGCCTTTCGGCGCTTCATCGATGAAGGCGATCACAATGCCATCGTGCGAAAACTCTTGCATGCCTTGGTCTGCCGCGGACATAGTGATATTTGTCTCCTTGGTTGAGAAAATGTGAGAGCACGGCCGGCGAAAGTGCTCTTTGAAAAGCGCTTCGCACTTTCCGGTCCGATGCTTTAAACTCAGCTCATGCCAAATAATCCTGATCTTTCCAATTCCTCTTTCGCTCCCGTGCATGTCATCGGCGCGGGGCTCGCAGGTTCGGAAGCCGCGTGGCAGATCGCGCTTGCCGGGGTGCCCGTCGTCCTGCACGAAATGCGGCCTGTGCGTCAGACGGAGGTCCATAAATCCGCGCAATTCGCCGAGCTTGTATGCTCCAATTCCTTTCGCGCCGATGATCCGGAAGGAAGCGCGATTGGCGTGCTGCATCGTGAAATGCGGCGCATGAATTCTCTCATCATGACCGCCGCCGATGCGCATAAAGTCCCAGCTGGCGGCGCGCTCGCTGTCGATCGCGAAGGCTTCGCGGCCTGCGTCACGAACAGGATCTCGTCGCAACCTTTGATCACGATCGTGCGCGAAGAAATCGAGGGATTGCCGCCGCCTGATTGGGACAATGTGATCATAGCCACCGGGCCTTTGACAGCACCCGGATTGGCCGAGGCCATCGCAGGGCTCACAGGTGAATCCGGCCTGGCCTTCTTTGATGCCATAGCACCCGTCGTCCAGCTCGATTCCATCGACATGACGAAAGCGTGGTTTCAATCGCGCTACGATAAAGCCGGGCCAGCGGGAACAGGTGCCGATTACATCAATTGTCCGCTCAACAAAGAGCAATACGAAGCCTTTATCGACGCGCTGCTCAGCGCGGAAAAAATCGATTTCAAAGAGTTCGAAAAAACGCCCTATTTCGACGGCTGTCTGCCGATCGAAGTGATGGCAGAGCGCGGCCGCGAGACCTTGCGGCATGGTCCGATGAAGCCAGTTGGCTTGACCAATCCGCACGATCCTACGGTGAAGGCCTATGCGATCGTGCAATTGCGTCAGGATAATGCGCTCGGCACGCTCTACAATATGGTCGGCTTTCAGACCAAGTTGAAACATGGCGCGCAAGCCGAGGTCTTCCGGACCATTCCAGGCTTAGAGCAAGCCGTTTTCGCACGGCTCGGCGGCATGCACCGCAATACATTTCTCAATTCTCCGCGTGTGCTCGATTCTCACCTCAGGCTGAAAGCCGAGCCGCGTCTGCGCTTCGCCGGTCAAATCACCGGATGCGAAGGCTATGTTGAGAGCGCCGCGATCGGGCTTATTGCCGGACGTATGGCCGCGGCATGGCGCCGGGGCGAGGTTTTTGTCCCGCCGCCGCCGGCCACATCCATCGGCGCGCTCATGAACCATATTACCGGCGGCCATATAGAAGTCATCGACAATGGCCCAGCCTCATTTCAACCGATGAATGCCAATTTTGGGCTTTTCCCGCCGCTTTCCGAGAAAATCTCTACAGAAGGCGGCAAACGCTTGCGCGGCCCAGCGAAATCCGCGGCAAAAAAACGCGCACTTGGGATACGCGCCGCTGCGGAGCTCGAAAATTGGCTTACTGACGGCTCAGTTCTCGCCGCCGAATGAGACCCTGACGCGAAATCTTACGTTTTTATGCCAACTCCCATATTGACCGGCTGCCCTTGCCGGGCGAAGCTGAAACCTTCAACGGCGGGTCCCGGATCGATCGAAAATTCCATGAGCGAAGAAACCTCTGTTCTTGTCTTTGGCATGGACGAACTGGCTTCGGCCGTCGCCCGCAAGCTTCATCTTGCCGGTTACGCCGTCGCCTTGCATCAGCCCTCCCCGCCTTCGACCATTCGAAGGCGCATGTCTTTCGCCGATGCCTGGTTCGAGGGAAGCTGCACGTTCGAGGGTGTCGAAGCGCGCCGCGCCGACAAAACCAAAGATTTTCTCGCCGGTCTGAGAAGCGGCATGTTCGTGCCGATCCTCTGGCACCCATTCGAGGATGTCACAAGCCGCTGGCCCTGGGATGTTCTCGTCGATGCACGTCCGAAATCGACGAAACCCCGTCCGAATATTAAAACCCTTTCGGAACTTTCGATTGGCCTTGGCGGCGGGTTCACCGCGGGCGGCAATTGCGACATCGTGATCGACGTCAACGGCAATGATCCGGGTGCCGTGTTGCGCAGCGGCGCCGTCCCGCCGCGTGATGCGACAGATGAAGCTAGTTTTGGCGGCGGCACATTGATTCATGCGCCGCATCACGGACTGTTCAATGGTTCGAAACTCCTCGGCGAACCGGTCGAAGAGGGCGATATTCTCGGCTGGATTGGCACAACGTCGATTCAAGCCCCGCGCGCCGGCCGCCTGCGCGGCATCGCGCGCGATGGCGCCGCAGTTCCAAAAGGTGCGGAGCTCGGAGAGATTGTGCCCATGTCGGGCGTCGAGTGCGTCGGGATCACCAAGCGCGACCGGTTGATCGCGCGCAGCGTTGCTTTCGTCATCGAGATGGAACGCGAAGGCTGGGCGCCGATCTCGCTCGAAAACCTGTTCTAATCTGAAGAAGATCGAACCGCTTCAGAAGACGATCGCGATCTCTGAACAGGTCACCTTCTAAAAAAGTGCGCCTCCGGCCATGAGGCCGAGCACGAGGAAGATCACGAAAATCACAATGAAGATGAAAAAGAGGATGCGCGCAATTCCGCTCGCCGCCGCTGATATATTGGTGAAGCCCAAAGCGCCTGCGATCACCGATACGATAAAGAAAATCAAAGCCCATTTTAGCATGATCGCTCATTCCCATTGCGTGTATGAGCGGCCAACGCAGGGCTCAGCTTAATGTTCCAGCAGATCAAAGAAGTTGGTCTTGGATGATCTGCGCGCCGAGACCGGCGAGGAAGATCAAGCCCGCGCCCCGGTTTGCACGAAATAGCGCCAACGCGCCGGAAGTCTCCTCTGGATCGATCTTCATCACCTGCCAGAAAAGATGCAAAGCAAAACCGGCGAGCCCGGCCTGCATCCAGAATCCGGCGCGGCCCGTGCTCAAAAGGGCGAGCTCGAAACAGAGTACAGCCGCGCTGTAAAGCGCGCCGACACAGAGACGGACATGCGCGCCAAACAGCCGCGCTGTCGATTTGACGCCAATGATCGCATCGTCGCTGACGTCCATCAGCGCATAGATCGTGTCATAGCCAATGATCCAGAAGCAGCTGCCGGCATAGAGCCAGAGCGGCGATGCGCTGAGCGATCCAAATTGCACCGCCCAGCCCATCAACGCGCCCCAGGCAAATGCACAGCCGAGCACCGCCTGCGGCCAGGAGGTGATCCGTTTCATGAAGGGATAGGCGGCAATGATTGCGAGGGAGCCAATCCCGAGCGCGATTGCGAACCGGTTGAAGCACAAGAGGACCACGAAACCGATTAGGGCTTGCGCCACGGCGAAAAGCTTGGCGCTCTTGACGCTGACACGCCCCGAAGGCAAAGGCCGCAGCCGCGTCCGCTCGACCAAGGCATCGATTTCGCGGTCGACCAGATCATTATAGGTCGAACCGGCGCCGCGCATTGCGATCGCGCCTGCGAGAAAAAGCAAGCCATCGAGAACACGCGGCGGCTGCCGCTGGGACAGACTTGCTAGCAGGCTGGACCACCAGCAAGGCAAAACAAGCAGCCACCAGCCGATCGGCCGGTCGAGCCGGGCAAGCTGAAGATAGGGATGCCAAGCGGCGGGTGTGAGCGTGAAAATGAGCTGCGAAGGCTTCGCGTCCGGCAAAGCCAAGGCTGAGGATGCTTGCACACTCTTCATCTTGACAGGGCGTGCTGGAACGCCGGGGTCACGTCAAAGCGGCCCAGTGGGCAGTTTTTGAGCTTGCGCGCCAAGACCGCCGCCGGCCGCCTGCTGTTCCTGGGCTTTCTTCATCTTTTCCGCGATCGTGCAGGCTTGATTGGCGACAGTTCCCGTCTTCTGCATGTCGGCCTGAATATTAGCAATGGCGTCGTCAGGGATCGCGCACCATTCCTTATTTTTGGTGAAATAGGCCAGGATCTCGCGATCGGCCACGGCGAGGCTCTTCAATTTCGCGCAACCGGCCACGGGATCGAGTTTGCCTTTGTTGGCTTTTGCGTTGGCATTGAGCTGTTCCATCATGCTCATGCGTTTTTTCATCAAGACACCGACATCCGCATTGCAATCCTGGGCGACGGCCGCGGCTGGGCTGGCGAGGATCAAACCAGCCGAAAGAAAAAGCGCGGCGCCTTTAGCCGCGAAGGTGAGCCGATTGCGCGTCATGAAGCCCGCCTTTCTATAATTTGCCGTGGCAAGAGTGACGAACTGACCCAAGCCCCGAAGCAGATTTTTAAAAGCTTGTGAAATCAAGCTATACAAAGATGCTTTCGCAGGAGCAAGCACGACAGCCATGGCCGCTTTATGGCATGTCTCGAAAAAATCGAATTTGGATGCCGGTCCGGTGAAAGGAGCCGCGTTCGATGGCCCGCTATGATTTCTCCACGCACCGGCTCTACGTCGATGCAGCCATGGCGCCAGGCGCATCGATCCCGCTTGACCGGGCGCAAGCCAATTACCTGGCGAACGTCTTGCGTTTATCCGACGGCACTGAACTCCTGACATTCAACGGCCGCGACGGTGAATGGCGGGCAGCGCTTTCCGCCTCCGGCCGCAAATCCTTGAACTTAACTTTAATCGCCATGACGCGGCCGCAGGAGCCCGCTTACGATCTTCATTATATTTTTGCGCCGCTCAAACATGCGCGCCTCGATTATATGGTCCAGAAAGCCGTGGAGATGGGCGCGGGCCTTTTACAGCCAGTTCAAACAAAACATACGCAAACCACCCGCCTGAATGCCGAACGCATGCGGGCCAATGTCATCGAAGCAGCCGAACAATGCGGCATTCTCAGCGTCCCGGAGGTCGCACCGCTGGCTCGCATCGAGACCTTGCTCGACAGCTGGCCGCAAGAGCGAAGTCTCATTTTCTGTGACGAGGATGCACCGATTGCCGATCCGGTCGAGACCCTGCGGGCCGCGCAAGAGGGTGCGGGCCCCCGGCCCTTGGCCATTTTAATCGGGCCGGAAGGCGGCTTCGACGCAAAAGAGCGCGAAAAACTTCTATCCTTGCCGCAAGCGATCCGCCTCTCCCTCGGCCCCCGCATCTTGCGGGCCGATACGGCAGCTGTCGCCGCCCTCAGCCTGACTCAGGCCGTCCTGGGCGATTGGCGGATATAAGATCCAATTCACCGGCATAGCTTCAGTTTTACAGTGACGCTTTGCATTTGTTCGCCCGTTCATCACGATCTTGCCCCATTGTGAGATCAAAAGTGATCATGATTTTATTGCTAGTCCGAGACTTCATGATCCCTGTGTCCCGCCTTGTTCCCATTGCTGGCGCCGCCGTCCTCTGCATTGGCACCGTTTCCTCAGCGCTCGCGAGCGACCATTGCGCTGCCTACGGGCCAGGATTTACCAGTGTGGAAGGAAGCGATACGTGTATCCGCATCGGCGGGCGTGTGCGCGTGGAAGCTGGCACCGGGATCACGGCTTCAAGCGTCAATAATGGCTGGGCTTCTAGCGGAACACGTCCGGCGAGTTTACACTCCACCAGCGACAATGATCTGGGTAATACTGTCAATGGTGAGGACTTCGGCCCTTCGCATCTACGCCTGCCGCAAGGCGCGCTCAGCTACGCCGATCCTTCTCACTAATTTAAGACCACCGCTTCACTGAGAGCGGCGCGAGAAAGACACCGCATAAGCGCCATCGCGCACAGCGATCAGCGGATCATCCGATGGATCGATCCCATCGATGACCTGCCCCGGTAAAAAGAGAAGCTGCTTTTGCGCCTCTAAACTATCCGGACTTGCTTTTTCGATGGTCAGTACACCGAGCTCAACAAGCTTGCGATCATCTGGCCAGGGCTTTGTCGCATCATTGGTCGGGTCGCCTGGCGCGGCGAGCTGCGCTTTAAGGTGAAACGTCACCGGCCCTTTTGCCAAACGCTTCGGCAATTCATCAATGAGGAAATCCGGCGCCTGTTTCGCCGCCGTTTCCGCGTCAAGATGGACGATTTTTTCCGGCACGGCCTGATAGCGGACAGCCTGTTTATCCCCCGCCTTATTGGTAAAGATAAAGGCATTTACGCTGTAATAGATTTCATCGGCGAAACTATCGGGCGTTTGCGCCGTCGCCAAAGCTTTCGGTGCGCCGGGATGAGCTTCAAAAAACTGCTCGACCTTCGTCGGCTTTGGCGCATCCTTCGGGCTCGCGGCGATCGCCTGCAGGAGCTGAAGGAAATCCTCGCCCGTGGCCACCGGAAAATAATGCAGAGAATTAATGACCATATCGGTCTCGCTGCCATCGGGCAGATGATATTTGATCGAGAGGCCGTGCGGATTGGCTTTGGGATTGCCGTCAGGCACATTCGGCAGACCCGACGAATCCGAAAAACGGATGGTCACTGGAATGCTGCTTCCATCAAAAATCGCTGCCTTGCTTAAGGAGGCCGCGTCCAGCGACGCCTTAAAATGACCTTCGGCGACGACGCCTTTTGAGTGATTGGAACGGAACCCCGGATGCAGGCCGAAGAGCTTGTTCAGCGTATCGACGAGCTGTGTCGCAACAGGTGCATCTTCAGCGAAAACAACGGCGGGCGCGGAGACAAATGGCAGCGCCGCGAAAACAAGAGGAAATATCTTTTTGATCATCTGAGCCACCGCCCAACTGAGTAAGCCTGCTGATCATAAATGGATCTGAGAGCATGATCCAGCGCAGCTTCATCAGGCCTGGCAATTACTCTTTAAGGGCGCGGTCGAGATGATCGGCTTTCGCAAAAGCCGGTAATTGGGCCGTATCGATTTGGGCGCTTGTAACATCGCAACCCGCGAGAGCTGTATGGTCGAAATGGGCGCCGCGAAAATCCGCGCCGCCAGCCTCCGCGCCCATCAGATTGGCATGAGCGAAATTGGCACCTGCGAATTTCGCAAACTGGAGATCCGCGCGCGCAAGATTGGCGCTTTCCAAATCGGCACCTTCGAGATCCGCTGACCGGAAGGAGGCGCGCATGAGGCCCATGGATTGATTCTTCATATCGGCCGAGAGATCAGCCTTGACGAATTTTGCCTTGCGCAAATGCGCGCGGGAGAAGTCGCCAGCGATACGGGCGAATGAAAGATCGGCATTGTCGAAATTCGTGTCTTGCATCTGCGACGCGAAAAGCGAAGCCTTTGTCAGATCGGCACCGGAAAAATCAGCGCCAACAGCCCAGGCCTGATCGAAGATCGCACCGGCAAGCTTCGCTCCGGCGAATTTCGTTTTGTTGATACGTGCCGCGCGAAAATTCACACCGGAGAAATCGAGCCCCGAAAGATCGAGCCCATTGAGGCTCTTCATTGAAAGATCGGGTTTCTGACCGGACGCAAGCGCCGTCTCGATCTCCGCGCGGGTCATATCCGCCGTCGTGTACATGGGCGAAGAAAGATCGACCTGATTCATCATGCTCTGGGCACTGACCGCGGCCGCGAATAAAGATCCAGCGGCGGCAAATCCCAGCAACTTAGCAAGACGGATCATGGACGTTTCCTAACTTAGAGCGCTTTCCGTTTGGGTGGAATCCAAACGATAAGAATTCGCTCTCGATTCAAAAAGTTAGAGCATGTTCTCATCGCCAAACCGCGTACACTTTTGCGGAACATGCTCTGGCACGCCCTTAATAAACGCAGAGGTCGAAGGCCTTGTCGATATTGCCGCCCCATTCATTCTGGAATTGCGCGAGCAAGATTTCAGCTTGCGTCGCACCCGCGACGGTAAAATCGAGCGGATCAAGAAAATAAGTTTCATCGCGGCCCTGTGCGTCGCGATGGGCGCGGCGGGCAAGACCGGCCCGGGCCAGGGCTAGAACCTCGCGTGCAATATCCCGCAACGGCCGCCCGGCAATTTGTGTATTGAGAGCTAAACGCGGCACCTCGGCCCGCAGCGTTTCACGCTCTTCCGCGCTCCAGCCTTTGGCGATTTCCCAGGCGCCGTCGAGCGAGAGCTTATCGTAGAAGAGACCCGTGAAAAGCGCCGGCAATGCGTTGAGAAAAGGTCTCGGCCCTGTATCGGCGCCGCGCATTTCCAGATAGCGCTTCAGGCGCACCTCTGGAAAAATCGTCGAAAGATGGTTGGCCCAATCCGAAAGAAACGCTTTTTCTCCCGGCAATGCCGCGAGTTTGCCAGCAAGCAGATCGCGGAAACTCGCACCTGCGACATCGTGATAGACGCCGCCGCGTTTGACGAAATACATCGGGACGTCGAGCGCATAATCGACATAGCGCTCAAAGCCCATTCCCGCGTCAAAGGCGAAAGCCAGCATGCCAGAACGCGCTTTATCCGTGTCCTGCCAAACTTCCGAACGGGCCGAGAGAAAGCCATTCGGCTTGCCGTCGCTGAAGGGGGAATTGGCGAAGAGCGCTGTCGTCAACGGCTGCAAAGCCAAAGACACCCGCAGTTTCTTGACCATATCGGCTTCACTCTCGAAATCGAGATTGGCCTGCACCGTCGAGGTCCGGAACATCATGTCGAGACCGCGCGTACCAACCTTCGGCATATAGCGCGCCATGATCTCGTAGCGCTGTTTGGGCATCATGGGGATGTCCTCACGGTGCCATTTGGGACTCATCCCAAGCGTCAAAAAGCCGATACCAAGCGGATCGGCAATTGCCTTTAATGCGTTGAAATGGACGTCAAGTTCCGCATCCGCCTCATGGATTGTCTCGACCGGAGCACCAGACAATTCGAATTGCCCCCCCGGCTCAAGCGAAATGGCGCCGCCATCTTTGGCATCGTATAGGCCAATAATATTCAGCCCGTCCGTGATCGGCTCCCAGCCCAGAGTCTTCTGCATGCCTTCAAGAAGCGCGCGGATGCCGCCCCGGCCCTGCGCTGGAACGCCCTCATAGGGGACAGGCCGCTGATCTGCTTTGTAGAAGGGGAATTTCTCATGTTCGGTGCCGACGCGGAACGGGCCATTGGGCTTCGATCCGGCCTCAAACCAAGCAACGAGCTCGTCGCGCGACGTGATGGGGGTTGCATCCGAAACGTCGCGCGCCATATCCGAGCTTTCATTCGTCCTTTAGAAGCCCCGCCCGCCGGATGCTATTCCGGTAGAGGAATCTATTCAAAATCAAAATTTTAAGGCTTGTTCAAGCCAGAAGAGCTGGCCTGCCCTTCCAGCGCTGAATCTGGTTGGAGCAGGTTATCCTCTGGCCGCCGCGGCTGCTTCATAGGCGCCAGCGCGCCCCAGCGCAATCGGGGGGTTTAACGCGGCCAGACACCGATTGCCCCGAGCAATCTGGCCCGGCCATCGAACCCGCGAAGACCTTTTGATGACCCAAAGTTAAGTACATCCGACTTTCAATGGAGCTCTTAACCAATCAGCCATTCAGATGCCGTATAGACAAATCTGGAGGACGAAATGCCACTTATCGTCAGATTTTTACGCGATAGGGAAGCGGCGACGGCAATGGAATATGCCCTGGTCGCTTCCTTAATCGCCGTGGTCATTGTCGCATCGGTCAGAGCAGTGGGCTCGAATATTCAGGCGAAGTTTTTCGGGCCGATCGCAAATAATCTATCTTGAGCCGCTTATTAACGGGCGCTCGAGAGGATTTTTCCGATTTCATCCTGCAAGCCTGGCGCGGCGGGCGTGCCCGGCTGGAGAATCTTAGTCAATGAGTCGAGCCCGGATTGCGGATTCGGTGCGCCAGACCCACCGAACAATCCGCCGAGGAGCTTGCCTAAAAACCCCAACAATCCGCCACCGCCCTCCGCTGGCGCACCCGCGCCCGACGCGAGCTGGCTGAACAAGTTGCCAAGACCTTGATTTTTCAAGGATGTAGCAAGACCGCCTGCGATCACGGAAACGACCACTGGCAAAATCTGGACGAGAACCTCAGGACGCAAACCAGTGCTGCCCGCGGCCTGTTGCGCGATTTGCGTCACGATATGGCTCGATCCGAAAAGCTGTGACAAAATATCGTTGCCTTTCGCAACCGCCGCGGGCGTCTGAGCCGCATCGGCGCTCGCAAAAGTCGAGGTATGCTGGCCATCGCTCAGCGAGCTAACCAGACCGCCCAGTGCACCTGGCTCCTTCAATTTGCTGAGAAAAGCCATCGAGAGCGCAGGAATGAGCGCCTTTACAGCCGAATCGACCTGTTCCGGTGACAAACCAAATTGATTTGCGAGGTTTTCGGCAGCCTTTCCACCTTGAGCATTTTGAAATATTTCACTGAGACTAAACATCAATATTCCCCTTCATCGGCGAAACTTACTCATTCCCGCCGCTATAAAGCGTAAGCTAAGCTTTTATTGCGGATTTTGCGAGGCGTAGCATCACGAAATAAGCCGTTATAACGGCAGCGATTCCAAAAAGCGACGCCCCAAAGATCAACCCTACGAAACCGCCTTCCGGTCCATTTCGCAAAGCTCCGAATGTGACGAATGGCATGGTGCCGAGTGTGGCACGGCCCCAGTTGAAGCCAGTCGAGAGCATTGCGAAACCCAAATTATTGAAGGCGGCATTGGCCACGAAAATCGCGCCCAGAAACAGCCAAAGCGCACCGCTGTAATCGCAAAAAAATGTGACGATCCGTGCGGTGTCGCCAGTGGCCTTGAAAATATCGACGATGAGGGGCGCGGCGCGCCAAAGGATGAGCCAGACGGCAAGGACATAAACAAGGGCCACAGCGAGGCTATCCGTCAACACGAGCCGGACACGTTTCGGGAGGTTGGCTCCAAGATTTTGCGCCATGATCGGGCCAACGACACTGGACAAGGCAAAGAGAACGCCAAAAGCCACTGGCGTCACCCGGTCAATGATCGCAAAAGCCGCCACGGTCTCCTGTCCGAATTGGGAAAAGATCCGCATCGAATAAGCGTTGGCAACTGGCGCTGCCAGATTGGTCAAGATGGCTGGTATCGCGATGGCCATGGTCAGGCGCAGATCGGGAATGGCATCGCTCCATCGCGGACGGGCTACGATGTCATGCCGGATAACCGTGCCATGAAACCCGGCAGCTGCGATAATCAGCCTCGAAATGACGGTTACGATCGCCGCGCCTTGAACACCGAGGCCGAGGCCAAAGATGAAGAGCGGATCGAGCACCGCTGTCGCGATCGCCCCGGATAAAGTGACATACATCGCGCGGCGTGCATCTCCCAGCGCGCGCAAAATCCCGGCGAAAGCCATGCCAAGACCAAGAAACGAAGTCGCGGGAATGGTCCAGGCGAGATAGCGGGTTCCAACTTCCAGAGCTTCGTCTCGCGCGCCAAATAGATACAGAATATCGCCGCGAAATGGCAGAACCGCCACTGTCAGCGCCAGCGTCAGAAGGAAAACATGAACAAGGCCAGAAGCCGCCAGACGGCGTGCGTCCGGTCTTTGACCAGCTCCTAAAGCCTTGCCGACCAGCGCACCAATCGCAATCGACAGCCCTATATTGACCGAGATGAAGAAGAAAAGAGCCTGCGATGCAAATCCGACCGCCGCCGTCAGATTGGGGTTCTGGAGACGCGCGACATAAAAGAGCGAGAGGAAATCGACGATGAAGATCGCCATCAGCCCGATGGAGCCCGCGCCCGTCATGACAAGAACGTGACGCAGTGTCGAGCCCTGCGTAAAACGGGCTGGCTCCATGGTCGAACCGGCAACCAAAATTCTGTCCCTTTGCTTGTATCCCCGGAGCGCTCGCATTGAGTGCTCCAAGGTTATGCAGAGGGTTATAAACAGCCGATTAGGAAAAGCCACCCGCGGTAATCCGCGCAACAAGGTCTACAGCCCGACATCGTGCCCCTCGACGATGTCCTGGCTTTCACGGCTCAAAGCCTTCGTCTTCTTGAGCGGCGTGAACAATGGCTCCGGCAGAATATGCGCTGGAACCGGCTTGAGACGGTCCTCACTGCTGGCCTCCAGCTGATAGGCAAAACGCGCTTCATCCCGCTGCCGGACAAAATCGATCACTTCGGCCACATGATCAGGATCGCCGATGAGATATTCAAGCGTTTCACCGCCAAAAACCAAAGCGGATTCAAAAGTTTCGCGCATTTGATAATCGGCGCCTTTTTCGAGAAGCTCGATCGCGTGGATGCGGTCGAAAGCACGCACATGAAGGCGAGCCATCGGAAAGTTTGCCTTCGCCAATTCGACGATGGCGCCGGCGGCTTTCCGGTCGACGCAGATAGCGATGACAAGCGCTTGCGCGGCACCCGCCGCGCGCAGCACATCGAGCCGTGTCCCATCGCCATAATAGACCTTGAAGCCGAACCGCGCCGCGGTGCGGATGCGCTCCACGGAATTATCGATGACAGTGACGTTCATTTGTTCAGCGAGCAGAACTTGCAGTGCGATTTGCGCGAAACGGCTGAAGCCTATGACCAGAATGGAATTCTTATCGTCCTCGGGAATTTCTTCAGCCTCACGTTCCTGCTCCGGCGTCTTGCGATGATCAGCCGCATAGGAGAGGAGTTTAGCAACGATCGGCCCAACGAACATGGTCAGCGCCGCGAGGGCCGAAAGCAGACCGGCCTGCGGCGCGCTCATCAACCCTTGCGCGGCTGCCATCGGAAAGATGACGAAGGAAAATTCGCCAACCGGCGTGAGAGGACCCGCCGCTTCAAGCGCGCCGCGTGAGGTGGAACCGGTCAGCCTCAAGAGAATGAAAACGATGACCGCCTTCAGAGGCAGAATCGCGGCTGCGCAAAAAATAAGGAGACCGGCATGGGCAAAAACCTCCGAACTCTCGATCGACATGCCGACCGACATGAAGAACAAGCCCATTAAAAGTCCGCGAAACGGTTCAATATCCGCTTCAAGCTGATGCCGGAAGTTCGATTCGGATAGAAGCACCCCAGCGAGGAAGGCGCCGAGCGCCATCGACATGCCGGCCGAACCCATGATCACGGCGGCGCCAAGCACGACGAGCAAAGCCGCGGCGAGCATCACCTCGCGCGAACCCGTACTGGCGAGAAACCGGAAGAACGGATTGAGCGCATATCGGCCCAGGACGACTATGACGCAAACTGCCCCGCCCGACTGAGCCAAAGCTGCGAAATCATCCAACAGACTTGTTGAAACATGCTGCTGCGACAGGACCGGAATCAGCGCGAGCACCGGAACAACGGCGATGTCTTGGAAAAGCAGAACCGCGAAAGCGCGCCGCCCATAGGCGCTTTGTGTCGCGCCGCGCTCTTCGAGAAGTTGCAAGGCAATCGCGGTCGAAGCAAAGGCAAGCGCGATGCCGGCTATAATGGCACCGCCGCGCGACAACCCCATCACTGGCACGGCGGCAAGCGCGATGATGCCGCCGGTGAGAAGCATCTGGCTCCCGCCGATGAGAATAATATCGCGGCGCATCGCAATCAGCCGCGAGGGCTTCAATTCGAGCCCTATGATGAAAAGCAGCATTACGACGCCGAGCTCGGAGACATCGAGCATCGTGCCCGGATCGGTGATAAAGCCGAAACCGGAGGGGCCTATCGCAATGCCCGCCGCGAGATAGCCGACAACCGCGCCAAGCCCGGCAAGACGGAACAAAGGCACGGCTGCGATCGCGGCCGCCAGGAAGATCAGGACAGGAATCAGAAAATTGGATGTATAGGCCGCGTCATTCATCGCGCGATTGTATGCGAGGATCGCGGCGCCCGCACCGGAAAGAT
>Ga0116226_10001166_pt1 | contig 22775 bp, 22 predicted proteins | sample S1TSphfallax_FD_89692 | JGI IMG/M metagenome (GOLD analysis project Ga0116226, IMG submission 89692) | Host-associated microbial communities from peat moss isolated from Minnesota, USA - S1T2_Fa - Sphagnum fallax MG | ecosystem: Host-associated > Plants > Peat moss > Unclassified | place: USA... | reverse complement strand
GAAAATCGCGCGCGGAAAACTCTCATGGTTCACACGAGGAATCCGTACCGCCATGAAACTCTTCCTCAAACTCAGCCCACTCCCCAAACTCTGGGCGACCTGCCTAAACTGATGGATGGTGAGTCCTTTAACCCAATATTGGCGATGGCAGATATTGGCCTAATCGACGCCCGGTACGCCGCCTTTGTCATTAGCGTACCGGGGATCAGTCATGTGGCACTTCCGAGCAAGGGTAAGGAACCCTTCAATTTCGTGGAGCGTAGTCTAAGCCGGTATTTTAATTACCGTCGGCCGATAATCCGCATTTAATTGTGAGTGTAAGACAGCGAATCACCCGGCTGATAAACACAGCCGAAGAAAGGATCGAACACTACTTGCCCATCTGCCACATAGACGCCGAAGACAGTGCCGCTATCCCAGCCCCCATGCTGAGAGCTAGCCTGCACGGTGCCAAATCCAAGATAGGGCCTTGTGTTGATACTCCCTTGTTGGAGGCACGAGAGTATTCCTGAACTGGCCGGGTACGAAGCGACGGGCCCCGTGTATAGTATCGCGTTCGCAGGCGCGCCGATAATGCTGCCACTTTCGCCCGCTACTATTGTCCAGACATCCACCCCGCCGCCGGATGTCAGGGCCTGCGGTCCCTTGATTTGGATTTCGATGGGCGGCTTGCCGCCCCCCACCTCTGTATAGACACCCGCCTGGATCTTCACAGGGCTGACCTTCGGCGAATTGCTCACGCTCGGTTTTGCAGTAGCGTAAGTGATATCGCCCTTGGCATCGACGCTGAGCGTGATGATGACGTCCTTATAGGTCGTGACGCCCTGGCTGTTGGTCACCGGGAGCCAGCCGATATCGATCGTCTGATGGAACCCGGAAATGCTGGAATCCTGCAGCGCCGCGCTTTGGGCAAAGGCGCTGGATGAAATCGCCAAAGCCGACACGGCAAGGGCCAGATGAGAGATTTTGAACATGGCAACTCCTGTCATTTTGATGTGGTGAATTTGATCTTGATTGTGGCGTGAGCCGGCTTTGAGCCAATTGCCTCCAAACCTAAAAGGCGATCTCAATGCTGCCCTCGTCTGTTTTGTGCTATAAGCGCAACACGTGTTACTAACCTGAAAAGTCGATAAAGCTGGGGCTCCCCTGCAATCCGGTGGATGATGACGGCCCCACCAACATCGCAACTCGGTTTTTAGGGAGCGCCCGCCGCTAACGCAACTAACCCCAGATAACCGATCTATAACCTGTGGATTTTCTTTTTATTTCAATGGATTGCGGCACATGATCCGTAGGGCTTTCCCCGTTTTGGGCGGTATCATGCGGCGTTGGCGGGCACGGAAGCGTCAGATTCGACGTGCAATTTTTTAGACAAACGTCATCTCAATTTGTTACCTGCTCATCAGCATGGATTTTAACGGGGACCGTACCGGAGCCTGAGGAATGCGAGACGACGGGGGGCAGCGGCGGGGAACGCTGTATCGATATCGGTTTGGGACGGCAGAGTTCGACGAGTCGCGCTTTGAATTGCGTGTTGGCGGTGAGCCGGTCACCATACAGCGTCGTCCGCTTGAGGTGCTTGCCGTTTTGCTTCGGCATGCCGGCGAGGTGGTCACCAAGGAAGAATTACTCGCGATCGTTTGGGCAGGGGTTAACACGGTAGACAACGTTGTCGCCAACGCTTTGTCGAAACTCCGCACCGCGCTTGGCCTGATAATGCGGCGCGGATCGTCAATCAGGCACGGGTTGGCTACCGTTTTGAGGGACCACCAGAGCGGGTAGCCGTCGGTCGCACTGCTCAGAGTGGTCTTGACCTGAAGGCCGGACAGCCGGTGCCGGGCCGGGAGAATTTTACGCTGCAGCGGATGATCGGCTCCTCCCGCGGCAGCGAGGTCTGGATCGCCCGCCAAATCAAAACCAAAGAGGTCCGAGTCTATAAGTTCAGCCCTGACGGCGAGCGTTTGGTGGCCTTGAAGCGCGAAGCGACGCTCGCTCGGCTGCTGCGCGAATCGCTCGGCCCTCGGGAGGATCTGGCGCGCGTGATCGATTGGAATTTCGAGACGCCGCCGTTTTTTCTGGAGTTCGAATTTGGTGGCCAGAACCTAATCGAATGGGCGGCTGAGGATGGGCGGCTGCGTGCGCTGCCACTACAAGACCGCTTGGCGCTATTTCTCCAATTGGCCGATGTGGTCGCGGATGCCCATGGCGTCGGCGTTCTGCACAAGGATCTGAAGCCCGCCAACGTGCTGATCGCCGCGAAGGGCGAGTCATGGCAGGTGCGTCTGACCGATTTCGGGAGCGGCCGGCTGTTGGAGCCGGAACGGCTGGAAGAATATGGCATCACCCAGCTCGGCCTATCGGTCGGCGACGGTGTCGGCAATGATACCACCAGCGGCACGCCACTCTATTATGCCCCAGAGGTCATTGCCGGCCACGTGCCCACACTCCGAAGCGACGTCTATGCGCTGGGCCTCATGCTTTACCAATTCGTCATCGCGGATTTCGAGCGTCCGCTGGCATCAGGCTGGCAACGCGAGATTTCCGATGAATTGCTGCGCGGCGACATCGCCGAAGCGACGGATTTCGATCCTGCGCGCCGCTTGGATAGCGCCGCCGCTCTGGCAAGACGCCTTCGCACCCTCGATGAGCGGCGGCAGCTCCGGGACCGGCAGAACGCCAATGACGAGGCCGCGCGTCGTGCCATGGAAGCCGTTGCCCGCGCCCGCGCCCGCCGGCCGTGGGTGATCGGGACGATGGCGGCGCTGGGCGCCGGTCTGATCGCCAGTATCGGCCTCTATGTTCAGGTGCGGCATCAGAGCCGCGATCTCGCCCAGCAACTGACCATCTCTCAAACCTTACAGAAATTCATGGTCAACGATTTGATCGCAGCGGCCGATCCGGGGGTAAGCGGCCGAGCGGGCGTAACCGTGGCCAATGCGACAAAAGCCGCGGCGGCAAAAATCGACACGGAATTCGCCAGCAGCCCACTGGAAACCAGAGCCGCCCTTCACCTGGAAATGCAGCACGCGTTCCAGCATCTGGCGGAATATCAGTTGATCATTTCCGAAGGTCACGAGGCGATCGCAGCCTTCGAAGCGTCCGATCGGCCGGACCGCCTTGCCTTGGCGGACGCTGAGCTGGAAACCGCGGACGCTTTGGCATGGTGCTCGCAATTACCGGAGGCACACGCTCTGATCGATAAGGCGGAGCAGACACTGAATGATCCTGCGTTCGCCGCATCGCCGCTTCGCGTCTATCTATGGAAGGTCAAAGGGTTAGTTGCATCCGACTCCGAGGATTGGGCCGAGATGCTGCACGCCAACGAGACGGCCTGGGCGCTGGCTCAGAATAGGTCAGATGTCGCCGATCAAACACGAAACGCAATCCAATATCAACTGGCCCAATCCTATGAAATGACGGGAAACTTGCCGCACGCCGAGAGCACGATGCGTGATCTGGTTTCCGCTGAAACGGCGGAATTGGGCCCTGATGATTTCCGTACCAACGATTCCAAGGTCCTGCTGGCGGATATCCTCGCGAAGGACGGGCGTGCTGCCGAGGCGCTCGACATCATGGAAACCGCAAAGCCGATTATTGAGCAGAAGCTCGACCCGGACAGCTACGAGATGGTCGGGATGAGGCTGACATTCGGCAATGTATATATCAGCCTGAAGAAATATGCCGAGGCGGCAGATGAATATGGTGCGGCCGCAGCTGCTGCTGGTCGCACAACCGGGGAGGACAGCTTATACCATCTCCAGCCGGAATTGGGTCATGGTCTTGCGCTGCACCATCAAGGCCGGCTTGTTGAGGCCGAGCGCGTTCTCCGTCGAGCGCTCGACCAAGCCCGGACGAAATTCTCCCCGACCGAACCTGTGGTGCAAGCCCTTCGCTACCGGTTGGCGCAATGTCTCTTGGACCTAAATCATCCTGAAGAAGTCCCGGCTCTGCTCGATGGGCTTTCTCCGACTGTGCTGGCCGATATTGATGACGAACCCGCCTGGGAGGGCCAACTGGCCTATCAGGCGGGGCGGCTAGCTTTAGCGCAGGGGGAACGTGCGACGGCACTCACGCTGTTAAAACAGGCGAAGGAGATATTTGCCGCGAAAGATCCAGACGGATTTATCACCGGCGCCATGATCGATGCCGAGATTCAGAAGGCCGCGGGGGACGGTAACAAAGCGCACTGAGTCAAGCTCGACCGGGATTAACCCATTGTGTTCTCAGAATAATTTCCTGGTTAGAACTTGGTTAGCGTGGGTTATTTGACTGTAGAAAACCGCCCAGCGCAAATTGCGGCGTCCGATCCGTGGTGGGTCGTTCATTTGTAAGAACCTAAAGTCGGAAACTGAGATATGAAATTGCGCCAAATTATCGGGGCGGTCTTACTGCTGAGCTTTGTCGCATCGTATCCCGGCCAGGCCATGGAGTTCAATTATAAGGATTTGGTGCTGGCAACGATCAAGCTTACGCCGGATTACGATTATGACACCTTTGTCGATAGCTACATGCAGGTGTTTCGTCCCGCCGTCTGGGAAAAGTCGCATAATGATGAATTTGAACTAGAGGCGAAACGTGTTGAGACCATCGATCTTATGAAGAAAGCGGCAGCCGCCTTTAATATGGATGACCCAATTGTTATCCATACCAATGTCGAGTTTGGCGAGTATGATTTCAAAGAAAAGAAGTTTGCTCTCTCCCCCTTCAATGGGAGCACATTTTTTTACGATGGTTACTGCTGTACGCATCTGCCCAATCAGATAAAGGTCTATTTCACCAACCCGGATTTCGTTAACGGTATACCCATGGAAACGGATGCTGCGAAGGCCTTCCTTCAGAAGCACAAATCCAATGGCTATGTGAATCGCCGGCTGGAAGCAGACATCAGTATCAAAGTGAAGAGTTTAAGGACGGATTCTGAACTGGATACCGAGATCGTCAAGGTTATTATCAAAGATCCGGCCCGCGGCAACCCGATTGTAATGACGATACCATAATGAAGGAAAGGCCGTCCCGGTCCTGATTTGCTGAATCTTGCGACAAGATGTGACTGCGGTAGTGAATGTTTGCTTCAGATCAATAACCAAATTCGATCTGTATTTCATGAGGATTTTTGCCAATGCTTGCTCTAAGGCTTTTCGCTCCGATTCTTGCCTTGACTGCTGCATTGATGACGACAGCCGCATGGGGAGCCGGTTCGCCTGAAGCGTCTCAGCTCGATATCGTCGGCTTAAAGCTCGGCATGACTATCGAGCAAGCGAAGAGTGCCTTGCTCGCCTATCGACCCGATTTGATCGTCATGCCGACCTACATTACGGATGCAGCAGGTGTCTCGGTTGATGGGCTGAGGCTTGATCAGGTGGATGGTTGGTCGAAGGATGATGGCAAAGACCATCGCTATAAAATTCAGGTTGGACTGGTTGCCGGGCGGCTCGACAAAGAATATAACCACGATGGCGAAGATCTTGAGAAAATTTTGCTAAATTTCCCGATTACGAAGCAAGAAGCACAAGCGTTCGTCGATGAACGCAAGGCCATACAGGAATTCGTGAGCCACTGCGGGGGCTGTTCGCCTGGAGATGCCCCAATGTTCAACGATGAACAAAAGACCTATTTCCGTATATTTCGAAACAGCAGTCTTGCGAAGGGCGGCGTTACGGGAGAGTGGTTTCGCCTGTATTTCACGCCGACCGACGCAGGCGGTTCGCTCTCTGGCATAATTCGGCAAAAATCCTATGACAGCGACGGGCTGCCTGGTCCTGAGGCTCGGATTAAGGAAGATATTCCAAAGTTGGACACTATTACCAGTTTGGTTGCGGAAAAATATGGTCCTCTACCGAAGCACAATATCCATGATCAACCGCCTACGGATTTCAATTGGGTATACGATCGTGATGGGCATTCTCTACCACCGACTCGGCCGGACTACACCCGCTGCATGTCGGAGAATAAATCTGGCAACAGACCGGCTCATGTGCGTGTCCTGATGCCCACAGAAAGCCCGCTGGCTGCATTAATGGCGGACAAAGAACCAATGACCGCCCACCCTTTTTTCGGTTACCTGGATTCAGATTACGCTCTGATAGGCAGCGATGAAGCTAACGCCGTCATCGAGAAAGATATCTTCCGCGAGGCTCCGGAAATCGTCGGCCCAAAATCGTGGGGCCCTTTAGGATTTTCTTCCACGAAGCCGCCATCCGGCTATCGTCAATGCGGCGTGCATCTTGGGGTTCATTTGGTGGAGGCGACTGATCGCGTAAGCAACGAGGTCTTCGTGACCCAATTCACCGTGTCTCTCGCCGATCAGAATGCACTATTTTTTGACGATACGGTGGCGCGTATGGCCAAAGCGGAGATCGAAAAGTCCATCCATTCAGCGCAGGAAGGCCCTAAGGAGAAATTCTAGGCTGAATTCGTGAGATATAGGGGCTAATTGTGCGCAGTGCGCTACGAGATCGAGGCTGCTGACATCGTCTTAGAAATCGGCCGATCACTTGATCTTCTTCAGACTTGCGACGATATGCAGGCCAGTCGCGATCAGGCGGCGCTTGCCGGGCATGGCGTCCTGGCGTAATTCATCGGTCGGTTGATCCTCTTGATCAAACGCGCGCCAGCGAAGGACCTCCCTGCCTCATGAGCGATGCCAGCCTCAAAGCCCAACCCGGTCTTGCGCCCGCGCGGACGGCAAGTGCCGGTGTGCGCCGGCTGCTGTGGCTCGAGATGGGGCGGTCGCTGCGCTACAGCCAGTTCGTCGCGCGGGCCAAGTTCGTGCTGCCGCTGACCGCGGGCGCGCTCATCGTCTCGGTCGCGGCCTGGCCGTCGCTGCAATCGGGGTTGCAGCGGTTGCGCACGGCGATGCCCCGGCTGGATGCGAGTCAGATGCACGATTTGCGGATGGTCAATCCCCGCTACACCGGGCTCGATCGCGATAACCGGCCCTACACCATCACGGCGGATGCGGCGCGCCAGACCGGCACCAATACCCGCAATGCCGATGATCTCGTGGCGCTCGAGGGTCCGAAGGCCGATATCCTGACCCGCGAGGGCGCCTGGGTTGTGATGGCCGGCAGCACCGGGGTCTATCAGCCGGGGGCTCAGCTGCTGGATCTCTTCGGCAATGTTACGCTGCTGCATGACAAGGGTTATCGCTTCAAGACCAACTCCGCGCGCGTTGACGTGAACGCGGGGACAGCCGAGGGGCATGAGCCGGTCAGTGGCGATGGGACGTCCGGCACCGTCCACTCGGCCGGGTTCAAGATTTTGCAAAAGGGCGACGTCGTCGTGTTCACCGGCAAATCGACGCTGGTGATGAACGGCGCGCCGGGCGGTGGTAAGACAGAGGGAAGTAAGTGACCCTCGCCTGCCGTTGCCCGCCATTTGACGCCAAATGGCTCCAAATTGCTGCCGTAGGACTGCTTTTGGGCTACCCAAACCTGCCCGTTTTTGCGCAGTCGACGCAGCCCGCTACCGCGCCTGCGGCGAACAGCGCCTCTCTGGGCTTGAGCGGCGGGAGTGGCCCGATCGAGGTGAATTCGGACGATAGCCTCGAGCTTCAGCAATCCAACAAGGTCTATGTCGCGCGCGGCAATGCAATCGCCAAGCGCGGTGATCGCACGCTCTATGGCGATGTGCTGATGGCCTATTACCGCGATATCCCGAATTCGAGCGATACAGAAATCTGGCGGATTATCGACGATGGCCATGTTAAAATCACGACCCCGACCGAGTCGGTCGAGGGCGATCATGGCGTCTATGACCTTGATACTAAATACGTCATCGTCACTGGAGCGCATCTCAAAATGACCACGCCGCGCGACGTGGTGACCGCGCGCGACAGCATGGAATGGTATGACGATAAGCAGGTCGGGGTGGCGCGCGGCGATGCCGTTGCGGTGCGCGAGGATCGCCGGATCCGTGCCGATGTGCTGACCTCGCAAATCTCCACGGCCCCAGGCGAAGCCTCGCGAATCAGCCGGGTCGACGGGCTCGGCCATGTGATCGTCTCGCGCCCCGGCGAAGTCGGCACCGGTGACAAGGCGATCTACAATGTGGATACCGGTCTGGTCACCCTGTTCGGTCATGTAACCCTGGCCCGCGGCCAAAATACGCTGGTCGGCGATTATGGCGTGCTCGATCTCGAAACCGGCATGTCGCGCCTGCTGCCGCGGCCGGGCACCGCGGCCGATCTCACACGGACGCGGGTCCAAGGCCTTATTGTGCCTAAGAAAAAAGACCAGCCCGACGCCAAGAAACCGCCGGCCGCCACCGGCTCGGCGGATGCTGCACAAAAAACCCAGCCGGATGACGCGAAAGCGCGCTAAGCTGATATCGATGAAAATCTTCAGCGATCTCCTGCCGCGGATTGCGGCCCTGGTTCCGGCCATCCCGACCCGGGCGGCACCGCCGGTGGTTCCCTCGGTCGAAAGCGATGGCAAGCCCCGTCTCGTGGCCCAGCGGAGCGGCTTGCTCGCGACCAATCTTGGCAAGAGCTTCAAGAAGCGCCCCGTTTTACGCGGTGTATCGGTCTCGGTGAAGCGCGGCGAGGTCGTCGGACTATTGGGCCCGAACGGCGCCGGCAAGACCACCTGCTTTTATATCATTACCGGCCTGATTTCGGCGGATATCGGCTCAATCTCATTGGATGGCCAGGATATCACCCCCTTGCCCATGTATCGCCGCGCCCGCCTCGGCATCGGCTATCTGCCGCAGGAAGCCTCGATTTTTCGGGGTCTGACGGTCGAGCAGAATATCCGTGCCGTGCTCGAAGTGATCGAACCGGTGGTCGAGGCGCGCGAAGCGATGATCGACCAATTGCTCGCCGAATTTTCGATTACCCATCTCAGGCGCGCCCCGGCGCTGGCCCTGTCCGGCGGTGAGCGGCGCCGTGTCGAAATCGCCCGCGCACTCGCGACCCAGCCGCATTTCATCCTGCTCGACGAACCCTTGGCCGGTATCGATCCGATCGCGGTCAATGACATTCGCGAGCTGGTCCGTCACCTCAAGGAACGCGGCATCGGCGTGCTGATCACGGACCATAATGTGCGGGAAACGCTCGACATTGTGGATCGAGCCTATATCCTGCATGACGGTCGGGTCTTAAAGGAAGGCTTGCCCGGCGAAATCGTTGCGGACGCCAATGTCCGCCGGGTTTATCTGGGCGAGCGGTTCAGCCTCTAAGGGCGGGTGACGTAGCATGGCCTTTAGCCAGAGGCTCGATCTCCGGCAGACACAGTCTCTTGTTATGACGCCTCAGTTGCAGCAGGCGATCAAGCTGCTGCAACTGTCGAATCTGGAACTGTCCGACTATGTCGAACAGGAACTTGAGCAAAATCCCCTGCTGGAGCGTGACGAGACCCAACCGGATGCACCGAGCCCGCTCGATGCCGCGCCGGAACCCGTCGTCGCCTCCGATGCGACCGCGACGCTCGATAGCGGCCAAACCGATTTTGCCGGCGAGGATTCCCAGCTCTGGCAGGCCGAAGGCGGCGCCGAGGGCGATGGCGCGGTCGATTTCGGCGGCGATCCCGAAGCCTGGAAGACCCGCAACGCGCGGCTGGGCGACGATGATCTGCCCGGCCTTGAAGAGACGCTGCGCCAGGGCATCACCCTCCGCGAGCATCTGGTCGGGCAGCTGAATTGCGATCTCGACGATCCGATCGACCGGATGATCGGCCTTTTCCTGATCGATCTGGTCGACGAGGCCGGCTATCTCACGACTGATCTCGACGACGCGGCGGCTACGCTGGGCACATCGGTCGAGCGGGTTGAAACCGTGCTGACGCGGCTACAGCGCTTCGATCCGTCCGGCATTTTCGCGCGCAACCTGTCGGAATGTCTGGCCATTCAGCTGCGCGAGCGCGGCCGGCTGGACCCCTGCATGCAGATTTTGCTCAATCATCTGCCGATGCTGGCCAGCCGCGAGATCGCGGCGCTGATGAAGCTATGCGGCGCCGATTCGGAAGATCTGGCGCAGATGGTCTCTGAAATTAAAGCGCTCAATCCCAAGCCCGGCCTGGCATTCGACGGGGTCCCGGCCCAGCCGGTCATTCCGGACATCTTGATGCGCCCGCAGAATGGCGGCGGCTGGTTGATCGAACTGAACAGCGATACGCTGCCGCGTGTTCTGGTCAATACCCGCTACTACGCGCGGGTCAGCCGGACGCTGCCCGGCAAATCGGATCGCGATTATCTGGCCGAACGCTATCAATCGGCCAACTGGCTAGTGAAATCGCTGCATCAGCGGGCCAACACGATTTTGAAAGTCGCAACCGAGATCGTCCGGCAGCAAGAAGCGTTCTTCATGCATGGCGTGTCGCATCTGCGGCCGCTCATTCTGCGGGATATCGCGGAGGCGATCGGCATGCATGAGAGCACCATCAGCCGGGTAACGACGAACAAATATATGGCGACCCATCGCGGCCTGTTCGAGTTGAAATATTTCTTCACCTCCGCGATCCCGGCGGCCAACGGCGCGGCCGCCCATTCCGCCGAAGCCGTGAAATTCAAGATCAAGGGGCTGATCGACGGCGAATCCGCGACCGGAGTCCTGTCGGATGATCGGCTGGTCGAGTTGCTCCGCGCCGAGGGAGTCGACATTGCCCGTCGAACGGTGGCCAAATACCGCGAAGCCCTACGGATCCCGTCCTCCGTCCTGCGGCGGCGGGATAAATCACTGGGCATGTAACATCAGGAGGCGCACACGATGACGATGCAGATCAGCGTGAAGGGCAAGCAGATGGACGTGGGCGATGCGCTGCGCACCCATATTCAGGACAGCATGACCACTGTCGTCGGCAAATATTTCGGCTCGGGCATCGAGGCGCATGCCGTGCTCGGGCGCGAGGCCCATCTCTATTGCTGTGACCTGTCGGTCCATATCGGCCGCGGCATCCTGATGCAGGCGAGCGAGAAGGGCACCGACCCCTATATCGCGTCGGATAAGGCGGTCGATCGGATTGCCAAGCGGCTGCGGCGCCACAAGCGCCGCCTGCATGACCATCACCAGAGCGGCGCTGCGCCCAAGATTGCGCAGGCTGAGCGGGCGCAATACGCCATTCTGGCCGTGGATGAAGGCGACGAGCCTGATTTTGACGAGGTTGACGATGCCGTCGATCCGGCAGAGGGCCAACCCGCGATCGTCGCCGAGATGACGACAGAGCTTGCGACGCTCACAGTCGGCGAGGCGGTCATGCGCCTGGACCTTGAGGACCAGTCGGCCCTAATGTTCCGCAACTCGGCACATGGCGGGTTCAATGTGGTTTATCGCCGCAAAGACGGCAATATCGGCTGGATTGATCCGGGCCAGACCGCTAGTTCTAACGGCCATATCCAATAGAGAGAGACCTCAGGACGTTTCCGATGGAAATTGCCGACCTCATAACGCCTGACAGCGTGATTGCGAACTTCCGCGTCGGCAGCAAAAAGCAGGCGCTGCAAGAGCTATCCCGCAAAGCCGCTCAGCTGATCACGCTGCCGGAAAAATCGATCTGCGACGTGCTGGTCGAACGGGAACGGCTGGGCACGACGGGTGTCGGCATGGGCATCGCAATCCCGCATGGCAAGATGCCGGGCATCGCCCGAATGACCGGCATCTTCGCGCGTCTGGAAAAGCCGATTGATTTCAGTTCGATCGATCTTCAGCCGGTAGATTTGATCTTTTTGCTGCTAGCACCTGAAGATGCCGGGACGGAACATCTAAAGGCACTGGCCCGTGTCTCGCGCCTGCTGCGCGATCGGGCCATGTGCGCGAAGCTCCGCGGCACCGAAAATGCCGAGGCGCTCTATTCGCTGCTGACCGAGCACCAGGCGTCGCACGCAGCTTAAGTTTAACTTAGTGAACGCTAACCGGCTCCAACCCGTGTTGGCGGATGGCGGCGAAGGCGATGTCGCGGTCGGCCATCATGGCCATCTGCGTGCCGTCTGCGGCATGGATCGCATAGGCGATATCGTCATTGACCGTGATGCATTTCACAAAGGCAATGTCCTGAACGCCTAAGGCGGCAAGGTCCTTGGGTGAAAGCTGGCGAATGTTGAAGCTGCTGATCATCATCTGGGTCCCTCCAGGACCACATTCTGTCCTTGGTGTTCTTCTGCCGTCCGGCTATGCAAAACTCTAGCCGATATCGAGTTTGCCGTGACCGGTGCGTTGCTGATCCGTCCGAATTTCGACCTTGCGTATCTTCGGTTCGATGATCGGCCGTCGGAGATCGATATGGAGCAACCCGTTATCCAGCGAGGCCGCCTCAACGACGATTCCCTCGGCCAGGACAAAAGACCGCTGAAACTGCCGGGACGCGATGCCGCGATGCAGATAGATCCGCGCCTGATCGTCGGTCTGCTTGCCGCGCACGACGAGCTGGTTGTCTTCGATCTGCACCGACAACTCGTCCATCGAAAATCCGGCTACCGCGAGCGTTATGCGCAGCCTATCTTCAGCGGTCTGTTCAATATTGTAGGGTGGATATCCGTCGGTCGAGCCCTTCGCGACTCGGTCGAGCGTGCGCTCAAAATGATCGAACCCGAGCAAAAGCGGGGAATTAAACAGCGACAAGCGACTCATGTTCTTCTGCCTCCTCCTCATCGTGAGCGAGTAGACCAATTCACGGGCCCGATCTGGCACCCGGCTGGCGGTACCGACCGCCATGATAACAGAATGGGGTCATTCCGCCGCCGGATCAAGAGGCGCCGACCGGGATGCGCCCTCGAGACGGAACCGGTCCCGGACCACACCGTTGGCTATGCCTTTCCCCTGCCCAAATGAAACACGGTGAGGACTAGCAGATGGAATCGCCTCCGCCTGTAGGTATTTTCCGAACCTGACACTGCGGAACGAATTGGTTTATCGAAAACAGAACATTTTGGGGGATTTTTAGGCTTTGTCATACGCGACCCGGATTGTCCAGTACAGCCGCCGAAGCCCATGAGTCCGGCTGGGTCTGATCCACACCCCTCTGGCCATGGATGGACGTCCCGTACAAGGGACGGCATCGCGATCATCACACTCAGCGGCGATTGGCTGGTCAGCACGGCCTATATTGATCACAGTGTATCGCGGGTACTCCGTGAGGTGGGACATCTCAGCGGCATCGCCTTTGACGCAACCGGGCTCGGCCATTGGGACAGCACCTTGTTGGTTTTCTTGTCACAGCTTCGTCACGCTGCCGCGCACGGTAAAATCGAATTCAACGAAACCGGTCTGCCCAGTCCCACAAAGCGTCTGCTGGACCTGCTTCCCGTCGACGCGTTCCCTGCAGCCCCCTCTATCCCCAAGCATTCGATTGCCGAGACGGTCGGTTTGAAGGTTATCGGCATCTGGGCGGAGATCATTGCCGTGACCACGCTGGTCGGCGAAACCATCCTTGCAGGCGCAGTCTTATGCCGCGGACGCACGCGCATGCGAGGTATCGACCTGCTGACCTGCGTGCAGGAAGCGGGCGTGGAGGCCTTGCCGATCGTTACCATTGTCAATGTGCTGGTCGGCGCCATTCTGGCTTTCGTCGGGGCCATTCAACTCCGGCGCTTTGGTGCAGATATTTATATCGCGAACTTGGTTGCGGTCTCGGTGCTGCGCGAGATGGCGGCGCTGATGACCGCGATCGTTATGTCCGGACGCACCGGCGGCGCCTACGCAGCGCAAATTGCCACCATGCAAGGGAGCGAGGAAATTAACGCACTCCACAGCTTCGGCATTCCGCTGCTGGATTATCTGATATTGCCGCGTGTTCTGGCGCTGACCTCGATGATGCCGATGCTTTATTTATATGGCAGCGCGATCGGCATTCTCGGCGGTTTTGCTGTTGCGGTCGCGATGCTGAATATTTCATCGACCATATTCATGACCCAGGCAACAGGTGCTGTTTCGGTTGCGGAAGTCGTTTTCGGCCTCGCCAAGAGTATCGCCTTCGGCGCGCTGATCGCGATTGCCGCGTGCCGCGTCGGATTGAAGGCCGGCCGAAGTGCCGCCGACGTCGGCAAGGCTGCGACCACCGCCGTTGTCGTCGGCATCGTCGGCGTGATCGCCCTCGACGCGATCTTCGCCGTCTGCGCCAACACGCTGAACTTTTGATATCATGACAGAAACTGCCGCAAAACTTCAGGTTAGGGAATTATCGGTCGGTTACGGCAAGCATCTCGTACAGCACGGGGTCTCATTCGATGTCGCCGCTGGCTCGATCTTTGCGATCATGGGCGGCAGCGGCTGCGGCAAGAGCACGCTGTTGCAGGCCTTGATCGGGCTGCTTCGTCCCTCATCCGGCAGCGTCTGTTTTGGTAGCGAGGATTATTGGGCAGCCTCAAAGGCACGCCGTACCGAGATTGGCCGGCAATTTGGTGTGCTGTTCCAACGCGGCGCACTCTGGAGCTCGATGACGGCAGCCCAGAACGTGGCCCTCCCGCTCCAGATGTTCACAAAATACGACGCGGCCACTATCGACGCCCTGGTGCAGCTCAAGCTGTCGCTGGTCGGACTTGATGTCGGCCGTGACAGCATGCCGGCGAGCCTGAGTGGTGGCATGGTCAAGCGGGTCGGACTGGCCCGTGCACTGTCGCTGGAGCCGGAGATGCTGTTTTTGGACGAACCATCGGCGGGTCTCGATCCGATTTCAGCCAAGCGGCTGGACGATCTGATCCTGGATCTCTGTCACGGGTTCGGGGTGACCGTGGTGTTGGTCAGCCATGATCTCGAGAGTCTGCTCAATATCTGCGACGACGGCATCTTTCTCGATGCCAAAACGCACACGCCCATCGCCCATGGTGCGCCAAAGGAACTGAAGGCGCACTGTGATAACCCCGTGGTACACGCCTTCATGAACCGTGAGCAGCCTGCAGTTGAAAGGGTCGCCCATGGCGGTTAGACCGGTTGCTGTCGGCACCTTCGTGCTGGGCGGCCTCGCCCTCGCCGTGGTCGCCGTCCTGGTGTTCGGGGGGATGCAGCTCTTCACGCAGACCATCCCGGTAACGGTCGTTTTCCAGGGGTCAGTTGCGGGTCTCGCAGTCGGCGCGCCGGTGACGTTCCGCGGCGTGCAGGTCGGATCGGTGACAGAGATCAGCGTCCACGTCCGGGGCGAGGACCAAGAACCGGTCATCCCTGTCATGCTGGAGATAGAACCATCGCGGATAAGCTGGCCCAGCGGCCGAAACATGAAGGATGACGAAAGCCTGAAGCACGCCGTCGACCTCGGATTACGCGCCCAACTCAGTTCGGTCAGTTTCGTGACCGGGCAACTCAACGTTGAGCTTGATTTCCTGCCTCACACACCGGCGACGCTTTCGAATCTATCACCCGATGGCGCCGAGATACCAACGGTGCCATCAGACATGCAGCGCCTCAAGGATCAGTTGCTGCAAATGAACCTACCCGAACTGGCGAACACCGCACGCAGCACGTTGGCGAGCGCGCAACAGGTTCTAGATCACCTCGATGGAAAGATCGATCCGTTAGCGGATTCTGTTCAGGAGCTTGCCAAATCGGCTCAAACTACACTGGACACCGCAACCGGCGCCTTGCGAAATGTGCAGGCAGATGCCGCACACACGCTTCAAAGCATCGGCAAGCTCGCCGACGAAACCCGAAACCAGGTGGCCGAAAAAGGCCGCGCGCTTGACCCCGTTATAGTATCAGCCGGCCAGGCGGCAGCGAACGCAAACCAGCTGCTGACGTCCCTGAATGGCATGGTCGGGCCAGGAACACCGATGCGGGGCGATCTGCAAGCCTCGCTCCGCGACCTCGCAGCCAGCGCCAGTTCGCTGCGCGACCTCACGCGCGAGCTGCAGCGCAACCCGTCAGGTACGCTATTTGGTAAGCCGCAGCGATGAACTGTGCCCCATGGCGTGTCTTGCCGATCGCCACCATCCTGATTGGTTGCACATCGAATCCCGATCAGTCCGTCTATGTCATGCCTGCGCCCACCAGCCTCAAACCCCTGGCACAGGTGGCGTCAGGCACCCTCACGCTGAGACTGCGGCCGGTTATTCTGCCTGATTACCTGGATACGACTGATTTGGTGACGCGCACCGGGCAATACGGCATCTCGGCAAGCCAGACCGGACGATGGGGCGAGCGGCTGTCAAAGGGCGTGACACGCGCGTTGGCGGATAATCTCGGTAACCGCCTGCCGGGCTATGTCGTCACGGATGGGCCGGCAGACAGCGCATCTGCGGAGATCGAGGTAACCATCAGCGCGTTTGATGTGACTCAGACTACAAGTGTGCTCGCTGCAAATTGGACGGTGACGTGGCAAGGCGATAATCGCCCGCCGATCTTTCACCACGGCATATTCAGCACCAGCGTTGTCCCGTCTGGAGGCGACCCGGCGGTCGTCGCCGCGATGGCAGAGACCGTCGCGGAACTGGCCACTGACATTGCCACGACAACACCGAAATAATTACCCGAACACCTCGCTGAACGCCCGTTTCATCGCGGAATCGACTTCCGGCATCTCAACCAGAATCCCCTGACGGGCGAGCGAGGTCACGCCGTGCTGGCTGATGCCGCACGGTACGATACCGGCATAGTTTGCAAGATCCGGATCGACATTGAGCGCCACGCCATGGAACGTGACCCAGCGGCGGACCCGGACACCGATCGCCGCAATCTTGTTCTCGCTGCCGTCGCGTTCGGCGACCCAGATGCCGACGCGGCCGCTGCGCCGCTCGCCCTTGATGTTGAAACTGGCCAGCGTGCGGATCAGGAACTCTTCAAGGTCGAACACGAATTTGCGGACATCGCTGCCGCGCGGCTTTAGATCCAGCATGACATAGGCGATGCGCTGCCCTGGACCATGCCAAGTATATTGGCCGCCGCGTCCGGTCTGATAAACCGGCAATCGGTCGGGATCCAAGAGATCCACCGGATCGGCGCTGGTCCCGGCAGTATAAAGCGGCGGGTGCTCCAGGAGCCAGACCAGATCTGGTGCCGTGCCGTCGTGGATCGCTGCAACCCGTTCTTCCATCGCGGCAACTGCCGCTTCATACGCGACCAGTGCGTCGCTGATGCGCCATTCCATCGCGTTTAATCCTGATTCATCGCTGCCCTGCCTGCTCTGCCGGTATGCGGGCCTTGAAGCGGCGGAGCGCATTTGCTATCCCCTTGACCACCGAGGGGGGTTCGATACCAGACGAACCCTCTATTTAGAGCGTGCGGTCGTGGCGGAACTGGTAGACGCGCAGCGTTGAGGTCGCTGTGGGGGAAACTCCGTGGAAGTTCGAGTCTTCTCGACCGCACCATCACTTTCGGTAAAACCCTTGATAATTGCTCTCTTACGCGCGGCGGCCTTTGTTCCGGGGCCAACCGCCGGGGCGGTTATGTCTAACCCGGGACAACGAGACGCCGCCGCGCGCCCGGCGGCCAGGACGAGGACAGGATGGCTGACGATCTGAGCGAAGCTGCGCTTGAGTATCACCGGTTCCCGACGCCGGGCAAGATCAGCGTCGTCCCGACCAAGCCGCTCGGTACCCAGCGCGATCTCGCTCTTGCCTATTCGCCTGGCGTTGCTGCTGCCTGCATGGCGATTGTTGCCAATCCCGCGGAAGCCGCCAATGTGACTGCACGCGGCAATCTGGTCGGCGTGATTACGAACGGCACCGCGGTGCTGGGGTTGGGTGCGATCGGCCCGCTCGCCGCCAAGCCGGTGATGGAAGGCAAAGGCGTTCTCTTCAAGAAATTCGCCGGTATCGACGTGTTCGATATCGAGATCGATGCGAATGATCCGGATCTCTTCGTCAATGTCGTGGCGGCGCTGGAGCCGACTTTCGGCGGCATCAATCTCGAAGATATCAAGGCGCCGGAATGTTTCGAGATCGAGGCGCGGCTGCGCAGCCGCATGAAAATCCCGGTGCTGCATGATGATCAGCATGGCACCGCGATCATTGTCGCCGCCGCGATCACCAACGCGCTGACGCTGACCGGGCGTAAGATCGAAGACGTGAAGCTGGTCGCCTCCGGCGCCGGTGCCGCGGCGCTCGCCTGTCTCGATTTGCTCGTCGTGCTAGGCCTCGATGTTCAAAAGACGTGGGTGACTGACAAATTCGGTGTCGTCTATCGCGGCCGCGTCGAAGAGATGGAGCCGCGCAAGGAACGCTACGCCAAGGAAACCAACGCCAGGACGCTCGCCGAAGTCATTCATGACGCGGATATTTTCCTCGGCCTGTCCGCGCCCAACGTGCTGCAGCCGGAGCTGTTGCAGCGTATGGCGGCGCAGCCGATCATCATGGCGCTGGCCAATCCCGATCCCGAGATCACGCCCGAACTCGCGCGCCAGCATCGGCCCGATGCGATCATCGCGACCGGTCGCTCTGATTACCCGAACCAGGTCAATAACGTCCTGTGCTTCCCGTATCTGTTCCGCGGCGCGCTCGATTGCGGGGCGACGGCGATCAATGAGGCGATGAAGATCGCCTGTGTTACCGCCCTGGCGGATTTGGCCAAGGCGGAAACATCCGACGTTGTCGCAGCGGTCTATGGCGATCAGGAACTCGATTTCGGCCCGGATTACATCATTCCGAAGCCGTTCGATCCGCGCCTGATCACCGTTCTGGCGCCCGCCGTCGCTAAGGCTGCGGCCGATTCCGGTGTCGCCACGCGGCCGATTACCGATTTTGCCGCTTATCGGCAGCGCCTGTCACAGTTCGTGTTCCGCTCCGAGTTGGCCATGAAGCCGGTCTTCGACCGGGCACGCCAGGATCCGCGCCGTTTGGTCTATGCCGAAGGCGAGGATGAGCGCGTGCTGCGCGCGGTCCAGACCGTGATCGACGAGCATATCGCGATCCCGATCGTGATCGGCCGTCGCGAAGTGATCGAGCGCCGGATTGAGCGGCTGAAGCTGCATATCCGCCTCGGCGAGGATGTCGAGTTGGTCGATCCGACTGCCGATCCACGCTATAACGCCTATTGGACGCTCTATCACTCGATCATGGAGCGAAAGGGCGTATCGCCGGATCATGCGCGCACTATTGTGCGGACGCGGAACACGGTGATCGCGGCGCTGATGCTGCAGCGCGGCGAGGCGGAGGCGATGCTGTGCGGCGCTGAAGGCCAGTTCCATAAGCATTTGCGCCATGTCGTGGATGTTCTGGGGCTGCAGCCGGGCGCAACCAGCGCCTTTGCGTTGTCGGTCCTGATCCTGCCGACCGGCACCTATTTCATGGCAGACCCATTCGTCGTGCCCGACCCGACCGCCGACCAGATCGCCGAATTGACGATCCGCGCCGCCGAGGCGGTCCGGCATTTCGGGATCGAACCCAAGGTCGCGCTCTTATCGCACTCCAATTTCGGTTCGTCCGAAGCCGCCTCCGCGGTGAAAATGCGCGAAGCTTTGGCCCTCATTCATACGCAGGAGCCGACCCTCGAAGTCGAGGGCGAGATGCAGGCCGACGTCGCCTTTTCCCGCGATGTACGCCGCCGCCTCTTCCCCAACTCCAGACTCCATGGCAGCGCCAATCTCCTGATCATGCCGTCGCTTGATGCGGCCAATATCGCGTTCAACATGGCGAAGGCGCTGGGCGACGGCCTTGCGATCGGCCCGGCCTTGTTGGGCGTGAATCGCCCGGCCCATATCGTGACGCCGTCAATCACGGTGCGGGGGCTGCTCAATATGAGCGCGGTGGCGGTTTATGATGCGCAGGTGGGCGCCGTTCGGACGCAGGCCGGCTGAGTGAGGGGAAGGGGCGCAAGCAATCCCCGGATTTCCCCTCAATAGACGCATTCTCGCCTTATTACCGACATACACGCTAGTGTAGTCTGAACCCGTTAGGTTGATCTATCGGGGAAGGTCGATATGCGGGCTCGAACATCTGCCATTGTTGCGCTGTTATTGTCGTCGGTCAGCCTGCCGGCGCTGGCCGCGGAACCTAAGCTCGAATTGAAGCGGGTCATGCTGTCGTCCGGCGGCGTCGGCTATTTCGAATATGAGGCGGAGATTGACGGCGCGCGCGAGCTGGGGCTCGACGTGCCGCTAAACGAAGTCGATGATGTGCTGCAATCGCTCGTGGTCTATGATTCGGCTGGCGGTGTCGGCGGGTTCGATCTGCCGGGGCGTGACGGGACGCGGACCGCTTTCGGCGACGTGCCGTTCGGGCCGGAGGCGCTGCAATCGCCACTCTCTTATTTGAACGCGCTGCAAGGCGTCGAGATCGACGTCAAGGGACCCAAGCCGCTGCAAGGCCGTATCATGCATGCCGAGACGGTGTCGGTCGAAGCGGGCGAGCATGATCTCCATACGTCGCATACGCTGGTGAGCGTGATGACGGCTGCCGGGCTTGAGCAATTTGTGCTGGAAGAGGCGGACTCGGTGCAGGTGAGTGATCCGGCATTACGGGCCGGGATCGGCAAGGCCTTGGAGGAGCTGCGCCGCGCCTCCAGCCGCGATATGCGGCATTTGACGCTGCACACGACGGGGACCGGGCATCGCACCGTGCGTGTCGGCTATGTCGTGGCGGCCCCGCTGTGGAAAGCGACCTATCGCCTGGTCCTGCCGAAACCGGGCGAGCCCAAAGGGCGGCTGCAAGGCTGGGCGGTGCTGGAGAATGAATCCGGCGTTGATTGGAACGGCGTCGAGCTGACGCTGCAATCGGGCAATCCGGTGACGTTCCGGCAGGCGCTCTATCAGGCCTATTACGTCGATCGGCCGAACGTACCGGTCGAGGTACTGGGGCGGATTTTGCCCCCGGTGGATCGTGACGAGACAGAATTTGGGCAGACGCTCAGGAGTGTCAAAATGGACATGCCGTCGGCGGGGGCACCGGTGATGGCCGCGCCCCCGCCTTTCGTCCCTCCCCCAGAAATCAATATTTCATCTCCAGGTCGTCGGCGATCGGCTGGCATGCCGGACCTCGCCGCACCCTCCGAAACCACCGATGTTGCCGACCAAGGCGAGGTGACGATTTTCCGGTTGCCGACGCCGGTCGTGCTCCCCGCGGCGCATACCGCCTCCGTACCGATCCTGGACCATGCGGTCGCAGCCGAGCGGCTTGATCTTGCCGCGGGGAGCGCTCTGCATCCGCTGGCTGCGGTTCGCGTCACCAATGAGTCCGGGGCTGGATTGCCGGCCGGGGTGCTGACGCTCTATGCGCCCGGCGATGAGGCGAACTTTGCCGGCGATGCGCGGCTCGGCAATTTGCAGGACGGCGACAAGCGGCTCTTATCCTTCGCCCAGGATCTGCGGACCACGGTGGAACGGCGCTACGACACCACCCGGCATGTCACCGCGGTCACAGCGTCCGAAGGCGTCCTGAAAATCACCTCGATGGAACGGGCGACCCAGAAGATCAAGCTGACTGCACCGGTGAAGGAGCCGAAGACTGTCCTGCTGGAAATCGCCAAAATGGGCGACCTCGCTATTTCGGTGGGGGCCGGCGATCCCCCGGTTGGCGAAGAAACCCCGACGGCCTGGCGGATCCCGGTTACGCTGAAGCCCGGGGAGTTGCGGACCATGACGGTCAATCTCGATCACGCGATCAAGACGGATTATCAGTTAAGCGATCTGGTCGTCGGCGACATGGTGTCGGTCATCAATCAGGAAGGCATGAGCGAAGCGGCGCGCACCGCGCTGAAGCATCTGATCGCGCTCCAGCATGCGGTTACGCAAACCCAGGATAAGGAAAAGGCGCTGGATACCCAGTCCGGCACAATCATTCAGGACGAGCAGCGTGTGCGCCAGAATTTGAGTGCGGTCTCGAATAATGTCCCGCTGCACGGCCGCTTGCTGCAACAGCTTGAAGCCGACGAAGACAAGCTCGCCACGATCAACCGCGACTCCCTGGCGGCTGGGGATGCCGAACAAAAGGCAAAGGCTGAGCTACAGGCCGCAATCGCGAGCTTTTCGTTGTAAGGAGGGCTTATGTCCGCTCGGTGATTTTCAGTTTCTGAACGATCAAATGATCGATATGTATATATCGATGAGACTCAGACTCGGCGGCGCTGCTGCGGCGCCGATGTCAGACGGTACGTAAAGCCGCGAGCCCCTGCCGGGAGACTGTGTCAATCGAAGGATAGATCGCTAATGCCGAGTGTCTTGATATCGGGGGCCAATCGCGGCCTCGGGCTGGAATTTGCCAAGCAATATGCATCTGCGGGCTGGCGGGTCTATGCAACCTGCCGGGACGCCGGCCGTGCCGACGCCTTGAAAGCCATTCCCGGCACCGTGTCGGTCCATAGTTTGGATGTTGCCGACAAAGCCTCGCTCAGCCGTTTGGCGTTGGAGTTGAAATCCGTACCGCTCGATCTGGTGATCGCCAACGCGGGAGTCTCAGGTCCACGCGGCATGCAGCCGGAACTGGTCGATCGGGATAGCTGGCTGGAGACGCTGCAGGTCAATACGCTGGGGCCGTTGGCGCTCGCCGGTGCCTTCAAGCCCAATCTCGAAAAGGGCCGTCTCAGGAAGGTCGTGGCCATTACCAGCCGCCTTGGCTCAATGGCGCTCAATGATACCGGCGGTCTCTATGTCTATCGCTCGTCAAAGGCGGCACTCAATGCCGTGTGGCGTTCGCTGGCAATCGATTGGAAACCGCTCGGCATGATCTGCGCGGTGCTGCATCCGGGCTGGGTACGCACCGACATGGGTGGCCCAAATGGCGATATTGATGCGACCCAAAGCGTGACCGGCATGCGCCAGGTGATCGACAGCTTGACTCCTGAGTCGAGCGGTCGCTTCTTCAACTGGTCGGGAGAAGATTTAGCCTGGTAGTGCAAACGCTGCCAGGAAAGAGGCATGGATGACACATAAACTCGACTTTTATTTCGATTTTTCATCGCCTTACGGCTATCTCGCCAGTACACGGGT
>Ga0116226_10001164_pt1 | contig 22811 bp, 43 predicted proteins | sample S1TSphfallax_FD_89692 | JGI IMG/M metagenome (GOLD analysis project Ga0116226, IMG submission 89692) | Host-associated microbial communities from peat moss isolated from Minnesota, USA - S1T2_Fa - Sphagnum fallax MG | ecosystem: Host-associated > Plants > Peat moss > Unclassified | place: USA... | reverse complement strand
TTAAATCTTGCTTTTGTTGTTTCTACTTCATGAATTAAAATTTTGGCTTCTTTACTATCTGGAGTATAAAATTTTAATCGGTTTTCTAATTTTTTTACTTCAGTGTTTAATCTTTTTTCAAAAGCTGGGGATTCTTTACATGGAGTTAAATTTGTGAAATCAGCTTTTGCTTCATGAATTGACAAAGTAAAAACAGAGCTAACTAAAAGAACGAAAGATAAAAAACGTGAAAGTACAGATTGAAAAATAACTTTCATAATTTATAAATTTAAAAACTAAATATTTTATCTAAAAAAAATTATATATAAATATATTATAAGATATTGTTTATTTAAAAGAGATCAACAAAAAAGGAATTCTTTTAATAAGGTTTCAAAAATTTAAATTTGGAGTATTAAAAAAATAATAATAACGGGATTGACGGGGTTTGAACCCGCAACTTCCGCCGTGACAGGGCGGTGCTCTAGCCGATTGAACTACAACCCCAAAAATTTGTTTTTAGGAGAAAGAGGGATTTGAACCCTCGATACGATTATTTCTCGAATAATAGATTAGCAATCTACCGCAATAGACCACTCTGCCATTTCTCCACTTAAACATACAAAATAAAAAGAAGATGACTCCGGCTGGAATTGAACCTGCGACCTTGGGCTTATGAGTCCCCTACTCTAACCAACTGAGCTACAGAGCCAACTTCTTTCATATAATTATACTAATTATTTTAAAAAAATAAAATTTTTTTTTAAAATAATCCTAAAGTAATTGCTTTATCAATTGGTAATGTTGCTCCAATTCCTAACCAAATACTTACAACTGTTCCAATTAAAAAGACAACACTTGCAACAGGTCTACGGAACGGATTTTGAAATTTATTAATATTCTCAATAAATGGAACTGTTAATAAACCTGCAGGAACTGCTGCCATTGATAAAACACCAATTAATTTATTTGGTAATACTCTTAATAAGTTAAATGTTGGATAAAAATACCATTCTGGTAAAATTTCTAAAGGCGTTGCAAAAGGATTTGCTTTTTCTCCAAAAGATGACGGCTCTAAAATAGATAAACCAATAATAGAAGCAAAAGTCCCAAAAATTACAATTGGGAAAACATAAAGAAGATCATTTGGCCACGCAGGTTCACCGTAATAATTGTGACCCATACCTTTTGCTAATTTTGCTCGTAATTTTGGATCTGATAGATCGGGTTTTTTAATAACTGACATAATCTTATTTCATTTTTGTTATTTAAATAATTTATAATGGGCCAGAAATTCCTTGTTTGCGTATCATAAGGAAATGAGCTAGCATTAAAACGGCTGTAATTAATGGAAGAACAAAAGTATGTAAACTATAAAAACGCGTTAACGTTCCTTGTCCAACACTTGTTCCGCCACGTAATAATTCTACTAAAACATTTCCTACGACAGGAATAGCTTCTGGAACACCCGTAACAATTTTGCAAGCCCAATATCCTACTTGATCCCACGGTAAAGAATATCCAGTAACACCAAAAGAAACTGTAACAGCAGCTAAAATAACTCCTGTAACCCATGTAAGTTCACGAGGTTTTTTAAATCCTCCTGTTAAATAAACACGAAAAATATGTAAAATCATTGTTAAAACCATCATGCTTGCTGACCAACGATGAATGGAACGAATAAGCCATCCAAAATTTACTTGAGTCATTAAATATTCAACTGAAGCAAAAGCATCAGCAACAGAAGGTCTATAATAAAATGTCATTGCAAAACCTGTTGCTACCTGAACTAAAAAACAAACAAACGTAATTCCACCAAAACAATAGAAAATATTTACGTGAGGTGGTACATATTTTGATGAAATATCATCAGCAATGGCTTGAATTTCAAGTCGCTCTTCAAACCAGTTATAAATTTTTCCCATGAAATACTAAATTGAATAATATAGATTCACACTTAAGCAAAAAATTACAAAAAATTATACGTTATTTGGATTTCTTGAGCTATCGCTAGATAATAATCCAAAAACTGCTATTGTAATAAAGAAAAATGCGGTTGCATAAACAAATAGTTTTAAGGTTAACATAATAGATTCAAAAATAAAATTTAATTGAAAAATTTAAGAAGGATTTTAATTATTCTTCTATTATAAGAAGATTTTCACTAAATTCAAAATTATTAGAAAAATATTTGAAAGAAAAAAATTAAAAAATTATATTACTTTTCTTCCATTAATTGTCGAATAATTTCTCGTTGGCGAATTAAAATCCAACAAAAAGAAAAAGTAATTAAAACTAATACCACTTGACTAAAGAGTAAAATTGGATCTAATCGCCATCCATGGATAATAATTATGGAGCTATAAACAATTCCTAATGTTGTAACAAAAATATCCCAATCAGTTGATAAATTTGGACTAATAAATCGTAAACAATATAAAAGAATCATTACACTAGCGAAAAGCACTCCTAAAAGAAGTGCTGGTTCACCAATTATATTTATCATATTAATTAAGCATCATCGCGAGAAATTGGATCTAAACGACTTACAAGAATTAAAGCTCCTGTAATTGGAATAATTACTAAGACTGCAGCTGCAAATAAGCTTCCTAAAAAATTTGCTAATGAAGGTGTCATAAGTTGATTTTTTTTTAATGTGTGAATTAAGGAAAGATAAAAAAACGATTTTTTTTAAAAAAATAGTAAAAAAAGCAATTATTGAAAAGATTGAATTGAAGATGAAAATTCATTGTCAGCCGTTAAAAATAACATACAATGGCATTCTTTTCGCTCTCTCATTGGAACACAGGGACAATTCCAATATGCTAAACTAATTTCATCTTCTTTATTATCATAATAGCGGCAAGGACACAAAGGAGCCCCAAATATTTGCTTATTTTTTGCTAATCCTAAAATAACTGATTCTGTAACTTCTAAATCATTACAAAAAAAGGTATCGGTAGATTTTGCATAATTTTCCGCAAATTGTTTCATCGAATCAATAATTTTTGCATTAATTGTCATGCTAATATGTCTACCAAAAAATGGTTAAAAATAGAATTATTTAATAGTTTGAACTAAATATTATTTGATTATAATAGATAGAAAAATTACTAAAACACAAAAAAAGAATAAAATGATTGCTCCTTATTTCCCAGCTATATTTGTACCGATTATTGGAATTTTTTTACCAGGTTTAGCATTTGCTGCTTTATTTGTTTATATTGAAAAAGAAAGCGTTGAATAAAATTATTCAACACTTTTTTTTCTCCAAAAAAATTAAATTGAAGACCCTAATCCTGAATAAGATCCATAAATAAACAATCCTAAAACTGTTAATACAGCAAGCCCACCAACAGTTGCAATAGCCCAAAGAGGAACACGTCTACTTGTATCTGCCATAAATTTGATTCAAAAAATGGTTAAAAATTAGTTAAAGAAATAACTTGAAAATAATACTGCTAATACGAATATTAATAATAATCCCCAAAATAAAGATGTTCGATTAAGTTCAACAGCTTGAACGTTAGGATTTGGTCCTGTCATATATTTTTACCCCTTTATTTGTTATCGTTGAATAAATTGCATTGAAGTAATAGCACCTAAAAAGAAAACAGTTGGAACAGCTAATCCATGAATAGCTAACCAACGAAATGTAAAAATTGGGTAAGCAACCGCTCGATTAAAATTTCTATTCGCCATATTGATTTTATTTTATTTATTTTAAATCTTCTAACTCTTGATTTACATTAAAACGCTCATTAATTAATGGAACTTGTTGACGATCTTGTGTAAAATATTCATCTGGTCTTGGAGTTCCAAAAACATCATAAGCTAAGCCTGTACTAACAAATAACCATCCTGAAAGAAATAATGTTGGAATCGTAATACTATGAATAATCCAATAACGAATGCTCGTTAAAATATCTGTAAAAGGACGTTCTCCCGTTGATCCACCTGACATAATTTTACTAATTTTTTTAGTAAAAATTCTTCTTTTGTCACTCCTTAGCTTTTTTGTACAAATAATATAAAGCGGACAGACAGAATCGAACTGACACAATCAGCTTGGAAGGCTGAAGTTCTACCTTTAAACTATGTCCGCTAAATTATATGTTACAATAAAAAAATATTTGAATGTATTTTTAAATAAAATTTTTAATTTTTATATTATTAAACTTTCTAATGGAACATTTAAAAATTTTGATAATTCTATGGCTTTTTTTTCAGTTTCGCTAGGATTTAATAAAAATTGTGCTGGAAATAAAGGAATTTCACGCTTATCTTTTAATACTAATAAAATATTGCATCTTGGGTTTAAACCTTCTTTAATCAAAAATTTTAAATTTTTAATATTTTGAAATTCATATGATAAAAAAATAGTTTGGTTTTTTCCAGGAAATCCTTTTCTAACAATTCGTACAATATTTTCGAGTTTAGAAAATTCATTATAGCCGCTTCCAATATTCCAAAAAATCGTTAGTAATAAATAAATTGAAATACCTAGAGCACCAGTTCCATAAAATAATAAAGCAATTCCTTGTGGAATAAATACAATTTCACTAGTATCTGTTATCTGTAATAAATTTATTTTTAAATAGCTTGAAATTCCTGCTAAAAAAAAACCTAACCCTGCAATTATTAGTGTAAAAGTCAGAAAATAATTTCCTAAATTACGTGCTCCAATAATTTTTTGAGTAATTGTATTTTCTGTCATAAGATTTGTTTTTCCAATTTTTTGTTTTTCTTTAGAATTAAAGCAATTAAATTAATTTAATTGTTTTTAATCCTAAATATAAAGCAGTAACTAAGCCAAAAGAAAAACCAGTTAATATAACATAATTTATTATTACATTCATATCGCTATTCGTTAGAGGTTATTATATTCTTATATTATATAAAAAAATAAATTAAATTCACTAATTCTCTTCAATTTTGATATAAAGTTATTATAATAATAAAAACACAAATAAGATAAAAACACTTTTTATATATGAGCGTTAACAAGACTGATAAATCTTTCGATGTTGTTGCACCTTTCCAAGGTGATCCCTTTGTAGGCCACCTTTCAACTCCTATTACAACATCAAATTTTACAAAAACTTATTTAAGTTTATTGCCAGCTTATAAATCAGGGTTATCTCCTCTTTTAAGAGGAATTAATATTGGATTTGTTCATGGTTATTTTTTATTAGGACCATTTGTAAAATTAGGTCCTCTTCGTGATAGCCAAGTTGCAAATTTTGTAGGATTTGTTTCTACAATAAGTTTATTAATAATTTTAACAACTGGCTTATTAATTTATGGATATGTAACTTTTTCTGAAACAACAAATAAACCTCAAAAAACTTTTGTTGATTTTTTAACATCAAGTGGATGGAGACAATTTACTTCTGGATTTATTGTTGGTGGATTTGGTGGGGCTGGAATTGCATATCTTTTATTAAAATTTTTAACATTTTAAAAAAAATTGATTTTTATTTTAAGTTTTGTTAGCATTTTTTCGGTAGATCTTAAAATCAAATTTTTCGTGCAGTAAAAAAATTATTTGTTTAAACTATAAAAACAATTTATGGCAAAATATAAAGTTAGACTTGTTAGCAAATCACATAATCTGGATACAACAATTGATATTTCAGGAGATAAATTTATTTTAGAAGCAGCTGAAGATAATAATATTGAATTACCTTATTCTTGCAGAGCAGGTTCTTGTTCAACTTGCTTAGGAAAAGTTGTAGAAGGAACAATTGATCAACCTGATCAATCATTTTTAGATGAAGATCAAATTGCCAATGGATTTGTTTTAACTTGTGTTGCTTATCCAACATCAAATGCAACAATTTCAACACATGAAGAAGAAAATTTATATTAAATCGAAATTATAAATAAAACTCTCTTAGTTAAGAGAGTTTTATTTATTTTCTAATAATTTTAAAGAACAAGAAACACCTGCAGGTAATTCAGTTTTTAATAAAAAGTCTAAAATTCCAAGTGAACTTGTTGTAATATCTAAAAAGCGTTTATAAATTCTTAATTCAAAATGTTCACGAGAATCTTTATCAATATGAGGAGAGCGAAGAACACAAAAACGCTTAATTTTTAAAGGTAAAGCTACTACTCCGCTGATTTTACAATCGGTTTTTGAAAGAGTTTCTTTTAATTCTTGAGAAGCAAGATTAATTAAGTTATTATCAAATGATCTTAAAAAAATTCGAAATTTCATAATTTGTTATTCAATAATCTTTGTTACAAGTCCAGATCCTACTGTTCTTCCTCCTTCTCGAATAGCTAATCTCATACCATTTTCAATTGCAATTGGCGCAATTAATTCAATTCGCATACTTACGTTATCACCTGGCATTACCATTTCAATTGATTCACCTTCTGAGAAAAATTCTGAAATTTGGCCTGTTACATCTGTTGTTCGAACATAAAATTGCGGTCTATATCCTTTAAAAATGGCTGTATGTCTTCCACCTTCATCCTTTGTTAAAATATACACTTCTGCATCAAATTTTGTATGAGGTTTTATTGTTCCTGGTTTTGATAACACCATTCCACGTAAAACATCTGCTTTTTGTAAACCACGTAAAAGAACACCAATGTTATCGCCAGCTAATCCTTTATCTAACGTTTTTTGGAACATTTCTAATCCTGTAACTGTTGTTACTTTTGTATCACCTAATCCTACTAACTCAACAGTATCTCCAACGTTAACTGCTCCTCTTTCAATTTTTCCTGTTGAAACAGTTCCACGTCCAGTAATTGAAAATACATCTTCGATTGCCATTAAGAATGGTTTATCAATTTCACGCTCAGGTGTTGGAATATAATTATCAACAGCTAGCATTAATTCAAAAATTTTATCGACCCATTGATTTTCTCCTTTTTTAATTGTAGGATTAGAGGTTACTGCGTCAAATGCTAATAAAGCAGATCCAGAAACAAAAGGAATTTCATCTCCTGGATAATCATAACTTTGTAATAGTTCACGTAATTCTAATTCAACTAATTGAACTAATTCTTTATCATCAACTTGATCTGCTTTATTTAAAAATACAACTAATTTTTTTACTCCTACTTGGCGTGCAAGTAAAATATGCTCGCGCGTTTGAGGCATTGCTCCATCAGCAGCAGAAACAACTAAAATCGCACCATCCATTTGAGCTGCTCCAGTAATCATATTTTTTACATAATCAGCATGACCTGGACAATCTACATGGGCATAATGTCTATTTTCTGTTTCATACTCAACATGAGCAGTATTAATTGTAATTCCACGAGCTCTTTCTTCCGGTGCAGCATCAATATCTTCATATCTTTTTAAAACAGCTCCACCTAAAGTAGATAAAGTTGCTGTAATTGCAGCCGTTAAAGTTGTTTTACCATGGTCAACATGTCCAATTGTTCCAATATTTACATGCGGTTTTGTTCTTTCAAATTTTTCTCTAGCCATTATAATTTATGTTTTTTTTTCTTTATTATGTATTTTTTTCCGGAATTTTTTTCTTCGTTTAATTACCAAGTCTTTGCTTTTGGCGCTTAAGAAAAAATTTAAATATAATTAACGAAATTGTGCAAAAGCTTTGTTTGCCTCAGCCATTTTATGTGTTTCTTCTTTTTTCTTAATAGAATTTCCTAATCCTTTCGAAGCTTCTATTAATTCATTTGCTAGCTTAAGTGACATACCTTTTCCTGTTCTTTTTCGAGAATATTCAACAATCCAACGAATTGCAATATTTGTTGAATGAAATTTGCTAACAAGAGTTGGTACTTGATATGTTGCACCTCCAATTCGTTTTGCTTTTAATTGAACACGTGGACTTATATTTCTAATTGCTTTTTCTAAAATTAAAATAGGGCTTGCATTTGATCGAAATTCAATAAATTCAAAGGCTTTATAAACAATACGTTTTGATAACAATTTTTTTCCGCATTTTAAAATTCTATTAATCAATAAGCTAACTAATAAATTATCAAATTTTGAATCTCGTTCAGGAAAGCGTTTTTTTGTTGATATTCTACGTGACATAAAAATATTTTTTTATTTAGTTATTTTTTTGTTTTTGTTCCTTTTGCTGGAGTTGCTGAAACTTTTCTTGCTCCATATTTTGAACGACCTTGTTTTCTATCTTTAACACCTGTACAATCTAAAGCACCACGAATAATTTTATAGCGAACACCCGGCAAATCTTTTACTCTTCCTCCACGAACTAAAACAATTGAATGCTCTTGAAGACTATGACCTTCGCCAGGAATATATGCTGTTATTTCAAAACCACTTGTAAGTTTTACACGGGCAACTTTTCGAATTGCCGAGTTTGGTTTTTTTGGAGTTGTTGTATAAACTCGTGTACAAATTCCACGTCTTTGAGGACAAGATTTTAAAGCAGGAGCTTTTGTAAAATTCAAACTTTTTGCTCGATTTAAGCGTATTAATTGTTGAATAGTTGGCATATGTTTATTCCTTTTTTAAATTTTTTATTTTTCCTTCTTGTTTTAGTTGATATTTTTTTTCAAATTTTTCAACACGTCCTTCAGCATCAATAATTCTTTGAGAACCAGTATAAAACGGGTGATTTCCCGACCAAATGTCAACATATAATTCTTTTTTTGTTGATCCTAATTCTAAAATAAGCTTTCCATCGCAATAAACTTTTGTTTGAAACCATTCTGGATGTTTGTCTTTTTGTACCATATTAAGAAATTTTTAAAGTAATTGAATAAGTATTAACGTTTTGAATATTGAGGAGCTTTTCGAGCTTTTCTTAAACCATATTTTCTTCTTTCTTTAATCCTAGAATCACGGCGTAAAAACAATTCTTGATGTAATTGTGGACGATAAGATGGATGAATTGTGCATAATGCTTTAGAAATTCCTAATTTAATAGCATCTAATTGAGAACTCATTCCACCTCCTTTAACTTTAATATCTATATCATAAATGTTATTTAAATTTAATAATAAAAGTGGATTTTTAATAAGTTCACGTTCTTCTTTTAATGATATAAAAGCAATTTCAAAAGGTTTATTGTTTACCGTAATAATACCGGTTCCCTCTTTTAAAAATATTTTAGCAATGGATGTTTTTCTTTTTCCAATTCCTGTATAAATTGTTTCTCCCATAATTTCTTTTTTTATAAATTTATTTTAATCCAGTTTTTTTCTAATTCTGCTTGATTTTCTTTTAAATTTTCTTTTAAATTTTCTTTAAATGGAATTTGATTTTCTGAATAAATAAATAATCGTTTATAATATTCTCTTCCTAAATGATTTTTAGGTAACATTCCCCAAACAGCTTCTTCTAAAATTCGACTTGGAATTCGATTTTGAAGTTGTGAAAATGTTTCAATTTTTAAACTTCCTGGTCTTTGGGAATTGCGATAATAAAGTTTTTGAGATTCTTTTTTTCCAGTCACAACAATTTTGTTTGCGTTTAAAATAACAACATAGTTGCCTTGATCAACTCCAGGAGTAAAAAAAGAAATTTCTTTTCCACGTAATAGTTTACTAACTTCCGTTGCAACACGCCCTAATGTCTTTTCTTTAGCATCAATAACAAACCATTTAGGAATATGACATTCATTTTTTGGAAATAAGGTTTTCATAATATTTTTTTTATTTGTTTAAAAAAGTTTCAAAATTTAAAAATCCTTTTGATAAGGAAAAAAAATTTTCATTAAAAAATAAGGTTGAAACTAAGGATAAAAGAATTTTTACTCCTTCATATAAGGCGCGTTTAGGAGTAATACTTCCATTTGTAAGAATCTCAAAAATTAAAGATTCTTTAATATTTCCTTTTGTATCATGAATTAATTTAATTTTATAATTGATATTTTTAATAGGAATAAAAACAGAATCGACTAAAATCGTAGATGGTTTTTTTGAAGTAAATAATAATTGTTTTATTCTTTGTTTTCGATATTCTTCTATTAATTTATAACCCTTACCTTTTTCTATGTCAATTTCAATATAACATTCTGAATTATCAACAATAGTACAAATATATTGGCTTGGATTTAAAATAGTAAGAAAATTTTTTGGCAAGTTAAACATACCCGCTGTTACAATAATAGGCCCTTTTACTCGTAAAAATCCTTTTAAACTTTTTATTGTTGGATTTGGTGTAATGGATGATGATGTTTTAAAAACAATTTCTTTTAAATTTAAAATTATTTCTAAAACATCTTCTCTTATTCCTTCAATTACTGCAAATTCATGTTTAATATTATTAATTCTAACTCCGCTAATTGCATAGCTTGTTAACTCCGAAAGAATTGTACGTCGTAAAGCATTTCCTAATGTAATTCCTTGTCCGATTTCAAGAGGCTCAATTACAAAACACCCATAATGGTTCTTCTCTTTGTCAATGTAAGTTTCTATACAATTTAACGTATTCATGGTTCTTATAGTCGTCGTTTTTTTGGAGGTCGACATCCATTATGTGCAATAGGAGTTCGATCTTCAATTGATAATATATTTAATCCAGCTGATTTTAGAGCTCGAATAGATGTTTCACGCCCATTTCCACGTCCCTTAATAATAACTTCAATTTTTTCCATTCCGAATTCTAATGCTTTGATTGCTGCGTTTTTTGCTGCACTTTGAGCAGCAAAAGGCGTATTTTTTCTTGCACCTTTAAAACCAGATGTTCCAGATGAAGCCCAACAAAGAGTATTTCCTAAAATATCAGTAATAGTAACAATTGTATTATTAAAAGTCGTTTTAATATTTGCAATGCCAATAATTACCGATTTTTTTTGCTTTTTTTTCTGTTTCGACATATTTAATTTTATCTTCTATTTTTTCGAGCTAAAAAAACTTTGACGACGAGCTGTGCGATTGTTTGTGCGAGTTCGTTGTCCTCTTACAGGTAAACCTTTTAAATGTCTTCTTCCACGTAACGAATTAATATCGATTAATCTTCGAATATTAGAATTAATAATTCTTTTTAAGTCTCCTTCTAATTTAAATTCTTCAGTTTCTAGAATTTCACGAAGCCCAGATACATTTAATTCATTCAAATCAGCTACTTTATTATTTGGATCAATTCCTAATCGTTTTAAAATATTTAATGAAGTTGGAATTCCTATTCCATAAATTGCAGTTAATGCAATATAAACTTTTTTTTTATTTGCTAAATTTATTCCCAATATTCTTACCATAAAATATAATTTTTTTTAATTAGCCTTGTCTTTGTTTATGTTTAGGATTAATACAAATTACTAAAATTTTACCATGTCGTTTAATTATTCTACAATTATCACACATGCGTTTTACTGATGGTCGAACTTTCATATTTTTTTCATATTAGTTAAATAAATTATACTGTGACTTCTAATAAATTTCGATACATTGCTCTTAAATTTTTTTGAATTTCATAAGCCACTCCCACTAAAATAATTAATGATGATATATTAATTTGCATTAATAAGGGTCCATTAATAATTTCTTTTAAACCTTCATAGCTTATTAAAATTATGCATAAGAATATTCCACCAAGCAAAGAAGATGAACGAACCACATTTTCTAAATATGAAACTGTTTCTTTTCCTGGAGTTATATTTACTACTGACACTGATGCTTTTCGTAATTGTTCAGAAATTTTTTCTGGATCCCAAAAAACAATTGTATAAAAATAGTTAAATCCTATAATTAAAAAATAATATAAAATACTTGTAACGAATTTATATTGAGCATTTTCTAAAAAATTTGAAAAATAGGATAAAAAAGGTAATAAATTTGAAGCAATTATTATTGGAAAAATTCCTGCTTGATTTAAACGAATTGAAAGTCCATTTTCTTTTAGCTGAAAATTTGTTGAAATTTTTTCTCTTAAATTCCCTTTTTCTGTATTTTCTAAATATGCTAATTGACGAGCTGAAACCACATCAATATTAATTCTAGCAGTTTGTGAAATACAAATAAATATCATTAACGTTAATAAAACGACAATTTCTAAAAAAATTTTTTGATCATAAAAAGAAAAATTAAAAAAATTTTTGCTAATTAGTGTTACAACAATATTTGTAAAAATAATAATAGATGTTCCATTTCCGATTCCTTTTGTATCAATCATATAACTAAGCCAGACAATAAATAAGGATCCAGCCACCAATTCTAATCCAATTAAAGCATAATTTTCAATATTGCTATCATAAAAATATGGCTTTAAATAAAAAATAAGTAATGAGCTTTGAAAAATAGCAAAAATTACTGTAACAATTTTTTTGTAAAAATTTAGTTTTTTTCTGCCAATTTCTCCTTCTTCAGATTGCAATTTTTCAAGAGATGGAAATAAAGCCGTTAATAAATCAACAAGAATTGAAGAATTAATAAAAGGAATAATTCCTAAAGAAAATGGGCTTAAAAGACTTATTCCCCCTCCTCCTGAATACATATTAAGAATTTGAATAATTGAATTTTTATTATCAAATTGTAAAAAAGACTTTTTTAACGCTTCTTGATCAATGCCTGACAAAGGAATTGTATTTCCAAAGCGAAAAATAAGAAGTAAAAATAATGTAAGTAAAATTTTATTTGCTGGATTTTTTTGATTTTTTGTACCAAAAGAAAAAAAATTAGTTAGTGGTTTTAACATTTTTATATTTTTTCATAATTTTGTCATAAAAAACTTGTCTTCTAGAAGATTGATATTTTCCTAGTTCTACTTTTTCATTCAATAATGTTAATGCTAAAATTGTTGCTTTTGCGTTATTTAAGATATTACTTGATCCAAATTGTTTTGCTAAAATATTTTGAATTCCTGCTAATTCTAATACAGTTCTTACAGAACCACCGGCAATAACCCCTGTACCGGAGCTTGATGGACGCAACATAATACTACAAGCACCATAGTTAGCTTTTACAACATGTGGAATTGAATATTGTAAGGTTAAAGGAACATTAATTAAATTTTTTTTTCCATTTAAAACGGCCTTATCAATTGCTAAATTAACATCATCAGCTCTTCCTATTCCAACACCGACTTTTCTTTTTGTATCTCCAATAATAACTACTGCACGAAATGTTAGCTTTTTTCCACCTTTGACAACTTTTGTTACACGTTTAATCTGTACAATTTTTTCTTCAAATTTTAATTTTGATAAACGAACAATATTTTTTTTTTTCCCTAATTTATTTCCAGACTTAAAAGATCCAGTTTCTTTTTTATTTCCAAAATTTTTTGGCTTAGTTTCATTACTTTCCATTGATTTTATTTTTTTTTTTTAAAAAATTAATCCTTCTTTTCTAGCGCCTTCGGCTAGTTTTGAAATTCTCCCACGATATGGTTTAGTACCACGATCAAAAACAACTTTTGTAATTTCTTTTTTTAGCGCGCGTTTTGCTAATTCACTTCCAACTTCATAAGCAGCTTCCTGATTATTTGTAATCTTCAGTTTTTTTGATAATTCTTTATCTACAGTAGAGCATGCAGCTAAAGTTTTTCCAAATTTATCATCTATCAATTGCGCATAAATATGTAGATGTGAACGAAAAACAGCTAAACGTGGTTTTGCTAAAGTACCAACAATTTTTCTTAAATATCGTTTTTTTTGTTGTAAATAAACTTTTTTTAATTTTTTTTTCATATTTTTCTAAAAACTAATTTTATTTTCCAGTTTTTCCAGCTTTTCTTCTAACGATTTCTCCATCATATAATAAACCTTTTCCCTTATAAGGTTCTGGTGGTCGAACAGATCGAATTTTGGCTGCTAAAAAGCCAACTTTTTCTTTATTAATCCCAGTAATTAATATTTTTGTTGGTGATTCTAATTTTATTTCTAAATCTGAGGGAATTTCAAATTGAATTGGGTGTGTAAATCCTACACTTAATATTAATGTTTTTTTATCAATTTGAAATTTATATCCCACACCTTCGGCAATTAAACTTTTTGAAAATTTATTTGTAACACCTATCACCATGTTATTAACTAATGCTCGAATTAAGCCATGAAATTCTTTGGCTTTGTCAGTTTCTTCGTTTCTTGTAATTATTATTTTTTTATTTATAATTTCAATATTTAAAATATCGTGAATGGATTGCTCTAAAGTTCCATGCTTTCCTTTTACTGTTAATATTTTATCCTGAAATGAAACAGATACAGTTTCAGGAATATCAATTGCTCGTTTTCCTACACGTGACATATATAGATTTTTTTTTTTTTTATAATTTTTTTAACCAATGTAGCAAATAATTTCACCACCTTTTTTTAATTTGGCTGCCTTATAGTGAGTCATAATTCCGATTGATGTTGAAATAATAGCAATCCCTTGCTCATATTTTAAAACATCAATTGCTTTTGAAAATTGTTTATAAGAAGAAAATACTCTTTGACCAGGTTTACTTATTCTTTGAAGATTTGAAAATAAAGGTTTTTTTATCCACCAACCTTTATATTTTAAAATTACTTTGATAGAAAATTTATTATTTTCTAACGCTTCTAAAACATAATTTTTAATATATCCTTCTGTTTGAAACACTTTTAAAACTGCTAAATTCAATTTGCTATATTGAATACGTGCAAAACTATGTTTTGCTAAACTAGCATTTCGAATTCGTGTAAGCATATCAGAAACAAGATCATTCGTCATTCTTTTTTCCTCATTTAATTATTTAATTTATTTGCAAAAGGAACGCCCAATTCTTTTAATAAAAAATAGCTTTCTTTGGCATTTGTTGCTGTAGTAACAATTGTAATATTAAATCCTCTTCGTTGATCTACACTATCAAAATCAATATCCGGAAACACTAATTGCTCAGAAATTCCAACGTTATAATTTCCTTCTTTATCAAAATTTGTAGGATTTAATCCGCGAAAATCACGAATACGCGGTAAAACTAATTTAATAAATTTTTCTAAAAAAGCATACATTTTTTCACGTCTTAATGTTACAACTAAACCTAATGGAATTCCTTCTCGAATTTTAAAACCAGCAATTGATTTTTTTGCATTTGTTATAATTGGTTTTTGTCCTGTAATTATTGTAATTTCTTCAATTGCTTTTTGTAAAAAAACTCTATTTTGAGCATTTAATCCTAACCCTGCACTAATATGAATTTTTTCAATTTTAGGAATTTGGTGAATATTTTTATATTTAAATTCCTCAACAAGTTTTGGAACAACTAATCCTAAATAATCTTTTTTTAAATTACTCATATTGTTTTAATTTTTCTTTCTTATACGATAATAGTTCCGGATTTTTTAAAATAGCGATATTTTTTCTTTTCTACGATTTTATATCCTATTTTGCTTGCTAATTTTGAATCTTTATCCCATAGCATTACATTTGAAATATGAATAGGAATAGGTAAAGATATTTTTTTTGCTTCTCCTGTTTGTTTTGTTTTTGAATATTTAATGCGAGGTAAAATACCTTCAATAAAAACAACTGATTTTTTTAATAAGACTGAGCTAATTTTTCCAATAAATCCTTTATTTGATCCACTAATTACTTTAATAGTATCACCTAATTTAATGTGGGATATAATATTTTTCGTCATATAACTTCACTTGCTAATGAAATAATTTTTGTAAAATTTTTTTCTCTAATTTCTCGAGCAACTGGACCAAAAACTCGAGTTCCACGCGGATTATTCTCTGCATTAATTATTACTGCAGCATTATCATCAAATCTAATAGCCATTCCATCGTTACGCTTAATAGTATTTTTTGTGCGAACAATAACAGCACGAACAACATTTGATCTTTTCACTGCCATATTTGGAATAGCATCTTTTACAACACCAATAATAATATCTCCAATATTTGCATATTTTCGATTATTTCCTAATACCCTAATGCACATTAGTTTTTTTGCACCTGTATTGTCAGCAACTGTTAAATAAGTTTGAGGTTGAATCATAATTCTTTAAAAATATTTTTGATTAGCTTTCATAAATTTTTAAAATTTTTTTAAGCTTCCATTTTTTATGTCGGCTAATAGGTGCACTTTCTTCCATAAGAATAATATCTCCAGGTTTGCAACTATTGTTTTCGTCATGAGCCATATATCGTTTTGTTTTTAAAACAGTTTTTCCATATTTTGGATGCTGATAACGAGTCTGAACAACAACAACAATTGTTTTTTCGTTTTTATTACTAGCAACAATTCCAATTCTTTGTTTTTTTGACATAAAGGTTTTATCTTTCAGGTTTCAGTTTCAATAAAAAATTCTTTTTAAAATTTAATTGAGCGATTCTTCTTTTTGAATGTTTAAATAAATGAGGTTTAACTGATTGATTTGTTGAACGTTTAATTCTTAAATCAAATAGATTTTTTTCTAAAAGAAAAATTTCTTCTTCAATTAATTTTATTTCATTAATTTCTTTTAATTCTTTATATTTTGGTAAAGACATAAAGTTTATTATTCTTCTTTTGTTAATATTTTTGTTTTAATTGGAAGTTTATAAGATGCTATTTTTAAAGCTTCTAATGCAGTTTCTTTTGGAACTCCACCTACTTCAAATAACACATTTCCTGGTTTAATAACAACAACCCAATATTCCACAGCACCTTTTCCAGATCCCATTCTGGATTCTTCTGGTCTTGCCGTAACGGATTTATCGGGAAAGACTTTAATCCATAATTTTCCTGTTCTTTTTGTATAACGTGATATGGTTCTTCGAACAGCTTCAATTTGACGGGATGTTAACCAAACTGGCTCTAAAGCTTGAATTCCATATTCTCCATGATCCAATTTATTATTGCGAGAAGCTTTTCCTTTTAATCTTCCGCGTTGCATTTTTCGATATTTTGTTCTTTTCGGGCTTAACATAAGTCAATATCTCTCTTTTTTTTTATTCTCCACTAAATAACCAAACTTTAATTCCGATAACACCATAAATAGTTTCAGCACGTTGATGGGTATAATCAATTTTTGCTCTTAGTGTATGTAATGGAACACGGCCATCTCTTTTCCATTCACTTCTTGCAATATCTACACCATTTAATCGTCCGGAAACTTGTATTTTGATTCCATTCATTGGTCCTCTTTGAACTTTTTTAATTGTTTGTTTAATTGCTCGTCTGAAAGGTGTTCTTTTTTCAAGTTGTTCAGCAATATATTTTGCAATTAATACCGCATCTTCAAAAGGGTTTTTAATAAATTTAATTGTAATGTAATAATTTTTTTTTGTTTTAATTTGTAAAAGCCTAACTAAATTTCGAATATTTCTTTTTAATAAGAGAGTTGTAAATTTTTTTAAATTTCCTTTTGAATTATTTAAAACAGACAATGTTTTTGAGCTTGGATTTTCAACATTTTCTGAAAAATATTTACTTACTTTGCGATACATCTCTTTTGCTCTTGGAAAAAGCGCATGAATAATTATATTCACGTACTCTTTTTCGTTTTTTTCTTGACTAATTCTATTAATTTCAATTTTTGATAAAGATAGCTGATCCCCAAAAAGGTTTTGAATTTTTTCTCTAATAAAAAAATCTTCCTCAATTAATTTAGGATACGAGCTCTTATTTGTATACCATTCTGATAAATGTTTTTGAGTTGTTACTAATCGAAACGCTTTTGGATGTGTTTTTTGTCCCACAATTATTCCTCTTAAAAATTAATTTTTGTATATCATTTTAATTATTGCTCGCTTACTTCAATTGTTATATGTGACATTTTTTTTTGAATAGCAAATCCTCTTCCTCGAGCTCTCGGTCTCATTCTTTTTAACATTGGTCCGTTATTAACAAAAGCTTCAGTAATTAATAAATTTTCTTTTTCTAAATTTAAATTATTAATAGCGTTTGAAACCGCTGAATATAATGTTTGCCAAATCAATCCTCCTGCTTTTTGTGGTAAATATTTTAAAATTTTTAATGCGTCCTTATATGTTTTTCCGCGAATTTTTGAAATAATAATGTTTACTTTAGTTGGGGAAATTCGAAGATATTTTGAAATTGCTTTTACACTTTTTTTTGTAGTATTCATAATTTATTTTTTTACTTTACGTTCAGTTTTTTTATGCGAACGAAATGTACGAGTAGGAACAAATTCTCCTAATTTATGTCCCACTAAAGGATCCGATATATAAATTGGAACATGTTTTTGTCCATTATAAACGCTAATTGTATGACCAATCATTAATGGTAAAATAGTTGATGCTCGTGACCAAGTTTTAATTACTTCTTTTTTTCCTGCAGTATTTAGTACATTCACTTTGTTTAATAAATGATATGCAACATAAGGTCCTTTTGATATAGATCGTCCCATATATAAGTATATTTAAGATAAAAAATTTTATTTTTTTTTTGTTTAGGTTATTTACGATCTTGAGCGAATAATAAAAATATTACTTTTATTTTTTCTTTGTCGTGTTTTTACACCTAACGCTGGTTTCCCCCAAGGTGTTAATGGTCTTGGCTTTCCAATTGGACATCTTCCTTCTCCTCCACCATGCGGATGGTCTACTGGATTCATTACAGATCCTCGAACTGTTGGTCGAATTCCAAGCCATCTTTTTCTTCCAGCTTTTCCTAAAACCACATTATAAATATCTGAATTACTAATTTTCCCAATTGTTGCAAAACATTCTTTCTTAAAAAGACGAATTTCTTTTGAGGATAATCGTAAAACTACAAAGTTATTTTCTTTAGCTAAAATTTTTGCACTTGTTCCCGCTGCACGAATTAGTTGGCCTCCTTTTCCAGGGAATAGTTCAACATTATGCACATCAGTTCCTAATGGTATATGTTCTAAAGCTAAGGCGTTTCCAATTTGAATTTCTGAATTTTTACCAGAAACAATTAAATCACCTATTTTTAATTTTTCTGGATGTAAAATATATCTTTTTTCTCCATCTTCATAATTAATTAATGAAATATTTGCATTTCGATTTGGATCATATTCGATAGAAATAACTGTTCCTTTTATGTCATATTTATTTCTTTTAAAATCAATCAAACGGTATCTTCTTTTATGACCGCCTCCTTTATGTCTAATAGTAATGCGACCTTGATTATTTCTTCCTTTTGGGCGATGATTTGAAGTTAATAATGATTTTTCCGGTCCAATTTTTGATAATGATGAAAAATCTAAAACGCTTCGATTACGGGTTGTTGAAGTATAAGGTTTATATATTTTAATTCCCATGACATTTTTAATTTAATACTTAATTAAATAGCTCTGTAATTGTATCTCCTTCTTTTAATGTTACAAAAGCTTTTTTATACAATGATCGTTTTCCAGTAAATTTTCCTACACGTCTAGTTTTTGTAGGGAGAATACATGTGCTAATATTTGTAATTGTTACGTTAAAAATATGCTCTATTGCATATTGAATTTCTGGTTTTGTTAATGTCCTATCAACAATAAAAGTGTATTGACGAAAACGATATAAATTTATTGATTTTTCAGTTAGCGATGGATATTTAATTAAATGAATTAAGTTAGCTAAAGTAGTTTTATTTAGATCCATAAGTTGATTGAATTATTTCAAGAGATAATTTTGACAGAACAATAAAGTCCGCTTTTAATAATTGAACAATATTTAAACAATTTGCAGTAGTTGTTTCGATATTTTTTAAATTTCTTGTTGCTAACCAAAACTCTTTTTTTACGGTAGGTAAAACAAATAAAATTTTTTGTTCTTTATTTAATTTTAGATCATTTAGTAAATTTACTATTGTTTTTGTTTTTTTAAGAACTTGCTCTTCAAAAATATTATTTTCAATTTCAATAACTCTTTTCTTTTTTAAATAAAATGCTGATAATATTGCTAATCTTCTTTCTTGTTTATTTACTTTTTTCTTAACAATACGTGGTTTTGGTCCAAAACTAATCCCTCCTCCTGGCCATAAAGGTGTTCTAATTGAACCAGCACGTGCTCTTCCTGTACCTTTTTGTTTCCAAGGTTTTCTACCACCTCCTCTTACTTCGGATCTTGTTTTTGTGGAAGCTAGATATTTTCTAGAATTTTTTAATGAGGTTAAATAAACGCGGTGAATTAATCCGATTGTCTTTTTTTTTACTTCTGAGTTTTCAAAAAATGTATTTGTATCCATCTTTATGCTTATTTATTTTACTGTTATGGTAACTAAATTGCCTGATTTTCCTGGGATTGATCCTTTAATTACTATAAGATTTTCATTTAAATCAATATCAAAAATTTCTAGTCCTTGAATTGTTCGATTTTCAGTTCCTGATCTCCCAGGCATTCTTTTTCCAGGAAACGTACGACCTGGAGTTGTTCCTGATCCTAGGGAACCTTGTAAACGTTTATGTTTTGAACCATGTCCCATTGGTCCTCGTTTGAAATTATGTTGTTTAATATTTCCCGTATATCCTTTTCCTATAGTTAAACCTGAGATATTAACTTTTTCTCCAATTTTAAACATTTCAACTGTAAATTTTTGTCCAATTTCATAATTTTCTGGCTGAGAAATTTTAAATTCTTTTATATGTTTAAAAGCAGGCAAATTATTTTTACTAAAATGACCTAATAATGGTTTTGTTAGTGATTTTGAATTTGTGGATAATTCTGTATAACCTAATTGAATAGCATTATATCCGCAATTTTTGATAGATTTTATTTGAGTAATAAAACAAGGACCTCCTTTGATAATTGTTACAGGAATAATTTCTCCTTTGCTATCAAAAATTTGTGTCATAGCTATTTTATTTCCTAAAAGATTTAGAGACACGATGTACCTTTCTGTTTTTTTTAATTTAATAATAATTTGAAATATTATTAAAGTTTGAAATTTTCGTCTATATAAATTATTATTTCTAAATAATATTAAATTAATTAACGAATTAAAATAATTGTTGCTTCTATATAAAAAAAATTATATAATAATGTATAATTTATTCAAAAAAAAAAGAAAAATTTAAATATGAATGCTAAAGGGAGTAAAAAAATAGTTGGAATTGATTTAGGAACAACAAATTCAGTTATTGCTGTATTAGAAGGAGCAAATCCAAATGTTATTCCTAATGCAGAAGGTGGTAGAACAACTCCTTCAGTTGTAGCTTATACAACAAAGGGTGAAACTTTAGTGGGTCAAATAGCAAAACGTCAATCAGTTGTTAATCAAGAAAATACATTTTATTCTGTAAAACGCTTTATAGGATGTAATTATGAAGAAATTTCTGATGAAATTAATCGAATTTCTTATAAAGTACTAAAAGATGACAAAGGAAAACTTAAAATATTTTCTCCCGTTTTACAAAAAGATTTTAGTCCAGAAGAAATATCAGCTGCTGTATTAAAAAAATTAGTTAATGACGCTAGTAAATTTTTAAATGAAACTGTAACTCAAGCTATTATAACAGTTCCTGCTTATTTTAATGATTCGCAAAGATTAGCAACAAAAGATGCAGGAACAATTGCAGGATTAGAAGTATTACGTATTTTAAATGAACCAACGGCTGCAGCTTTAGCTTATGGATTAAATAATAAAAAAAATGAGGTAGTTTTAATATTTGATTTAGGTGGCGGAACATTTGATGTTTCAATTTTAGAAGTTGGAGATGAAGTTTTTGAAGTTTTAGCAACATCAGGAGATACTCATTTAGGTGGGGATGATTTTGATCAAGCAATTGTTAATTATATTATTAAAAATTTTGAAAAAACAGAAGGAATTAACCTTTATAAGGAAAAGCAAGCTTTACAAAGAATTATCGAAGTTTCAGAAAAAAGTAAAATTGAATTATCTACATTACAGTCTACTCGCGTTTATTTACCATTTATTTATATTGATGGCCAAACGCCAAAAAATATTGATTTAGAATTAGATAGATCAAAATTTGAAGAATTAAGCCGAGAATTATTAGAACGTTGCAAACAACCTGTTTTAAAAGCATTAGAAGATGCAAAATTAACAAAATCAAAAATTGATCAAGTAATTTTAGTTGGTGGGTCTACTCGAATTCCTGCGGTTCGAAATTTATTGGTTGATTTATTAGGAAAACCTTTAAATGAAACAGTAAATCCTGATGAAGTAGTTGCTTTAGGTGCTGCCATTCAAGCGGGAATTATTGCTGGGGAAATTACAGATTTAATTCTTTTAGACGTAACTCCATTATCATTAGGAGTTGAAACAATGGGTGGTTTAATGACGACAATTATTAGTAGAAATTCATCAATTCCTGCAAAACAATCTGAAGTTTTTTCTACAGGCTCTGATCAACAAGAAACTGTAGAAATTCATGTATTGCAAGGAGAGCGTCCATTTTCTAAAGATAATAAAAGCTTGGGTATATTTAATCTAAAAGGTATTCCACCTGCTCCAAGAGGTATTCCTAGAATTAATGTTACATTTCAATTAGATGTTAATGGATTATTATCTGTATCAGCTAGAGAAGAAAAAACAGGAAAAGAGCAATCTATTAAAATTGAAGGTGCTTCTACTTTATCACGTGATGAAGTTTCTCAAATGATAAAAGAAGCTGAGAAAAATGCTTCCATTGATAAATCAAAAAAATCAATTGTTAATATTACATATGAATTAGATAATTTATTTAACAAAGTAGAAAACATTTCTGAAAATTATTTAGAATCAGGATTAGATTCTGAAATTTATTTTGAAGAAACAGTTAAATATATTCAGGAATTATATAATCAACGAAATTTTGAGTTAATTAAATCAAAAGAATTAGATAATTTAAAATATGCATCAACAATTTCTTTATCTGAATATCTTAGAAAAAAGTTAGTTCAATCTAATTCCTCGCCAGCAACAAAATCAGGACAAGGAAATGTAATTGATATAACGGAAGAATAATGTTGTTTGATTTTTTTTCCAAAAAATAATTGGTTATGATGATGATAATAGGAGAGAGTGAGATTTGAACTCACGGAAGATATTTCACTTCTTCTGAT
>Ga0116226_10001162_pt1 | contig 22828 bp, 10 predicted proteins | sample S1TSphfallax_FD_89692 | JGI IMG/M metagenome (GOLD analysis project Ga0116226, IMG submission 89692) | Host-associated microbial communities from peat moss isolated from Minnesota, USA - S1T2_Fa - Sphagnum fallax MG | ecosystem: Host-associated > Plants > Peat moss > Unclassified | place: USA... | reverse complement strand
TTGCTCCCGCCCCGGTGCCTTCGCCAAAGCCGAAGGTCTTGGTCAGGCGCAGATTGAAGGTAAACAGCGACGGGCCGTTGCCAAGGTTGACCGGGATCGGCGTGTAGCCGGCTGCGGGGGCCGTATCGAAGGTGCCGTACGAAGTGGAGACGATGTTGCTCCCGCTGGCGCCGGCGGCGGCATAGCTGGGGCGGTTGTTGAAGAAGGAGTCGTTGTTGAGATCCTGCGAGGTCGTGATATTGAACGGCTGACCCGACTGCGCGACGATGAACGGGCTAAAGCGGAAGTAGTGCGGCGCGGTATAGCTGCCGAAGAGAAAGAGCCGGTTGCGCGCGTTAAAGCCGGCTCGTCCGTAATCCTGCTTCAGGTCCTCGGAGTTGGACGGATTGCTGCCCACGCCGTTCACATCGGCGTCGGCGAAGCTGAGCCCGTAGAAACCCCGCAGCGAGAGCTTGCGCGTGAACTGCGCATTGATGTTCATAAACAGCTGGTTCTGGTTGTAGACGCCCTCGGAGAAATACTGGTAGACGTTGCCGAGCGCCGCGTCGTAGGTGGGCGCATACGGCGCGTTCGCGTTGATCGTGTCGAGCGCGTGCACGCCGTGGGAGTGAATGTAGGTCACCGAGACGGTCGAGGTCTTGGTCAGCTGGTGGTCGAGCCCGATCGACTCCTGCTCATTGAGCGGAGCGTGCAGGTTGGGGGAGATCTCGTAGCGGGTGGGCGCGGTCGAACTCGCGCCGGAGGCAGACGAGTTGCTGTCAGAGGGCGCGCACTCGGCCTGGATCGTCGCTGCGTCGGGCAGGCCGTCCGGCAGGTAGCAGGTGGGATTCTGGATGATGGTCTGCTGCTGGACGACGCCGTTGTCGCGGGATGCTGTGAGTACCTGGCCGATGCCGAAGCGGTCGTAGAAGAAGCCGAAGCCGGCGCGGACGACATCCTTGGTCGGCTTGCCGTTATGCAGGATGCCGTAGGCGAGCGCGATGCGCGGGGCCCAGTCGGAGTGGTCGTGCATGTCGTTCTGCGACTCCCAGCGCAGTCCGTAGCTGAAGGTGATGTTCGGCTTCAGCTTCCAGTCATCCTGGTAGTAGAGTGCTGCGTCGAGCAGGCTGACGGTCGCCTTGGGGATGCCGGTGACGTAGACCAGCTGGCTCGGCCCGCCGCCCGCGGCCTCAATCTGCTGGAAGCTTTCGCCAGTGTTGAGCCCCTGGACCGTCGCCGCATAGGACTGCCCGGCTGTGATCGAGGTGCAGCCCGTCGTCGAGCCGCCCGCCTGGCAGGGGTTCGCTGCGCCATTGACCGGGCAGCCGCCCACCGTTGGGCAGTTGCGGCCGCCGAAGGTGAAGATCCCGTTGAAGCTCGAGTTCGCCGAGTCGGCGTCGCGCGCATCGCGCAGCCTGCCGCCAAAGCTGATGGCGTGATTCTTGAGCGCGAGCTCGGTCAGGTTCGAGAACTCGTAGTGGGTGGTGTGGTCGGTGATCGTCTGCTCGCTGTTGCCGCCGAAGGTCTGGTCACCCTGCACCTGCACCTGCGGAGTCGTATTCGTTGGGTTCTGCGAGGAGCGGTCGAAGAGAATCTGCAGGTGCGACTCGTTGATGACCTTCGGCCCGAAGACCTGGGTGTCGCTGATCTGGATCGTGTGTTCGGTCGAAGAGCTGTTGTAGGCCTGGGACTGCAGGTTGAACTGGTCGACACCCTCGTTCACGTTGCTCGAGTTCTGGTACTGATAGCGCACCGTGAGGGTGTTGTTCTCGCCGATCTGCATGTCGAGCCGCGGTGCGATGTTGGTGCGGGTGTTCGGCGTGTTGAGCCCGGCAGTGTAGGCGACTGTCGTGTAGTCGGCCGGGTTGGTGTAGTTGCCTGCGGCAAAGTCGCCGTTGACCTCGCCCTCGAGCCGGTAGGCGTCGATGATCGCGTCGTCGCCGACATTGCGGCGCTCGGCGCTGATAAAGAAAGACGCATGTTTGTTGATCGGCCCGCTCACCGTGCCGTTGAACTGAAAGCTGTAGTAGCCGGGGATCTGCGAGGCGAAGGGGTTGCCGGTGTTGAGCACGCGGGTGTTGCCCTGCATAAAGAACTGGCCGCGCCACTTGTCGGTGCCCGGCTTGGTGAAGATCTCGATGCGGCCGAAGCCGAGCTTGTCATAGGCGGCGGAGTAGGGGTTCTGGTTGAGCCGGATCTCGCGGATGGCGGACTTGGGCGGCAGCTGGCCGCCGGTGAAGCCGTCGATATAAATTTGTCCGCCGCTGGGACCGGCGGCCGGGCCGGCGAGCGCGGTCAGCTCGTCCGAGAGCTCGTCCGGGTCGTCGGAGAGCGCGTCGAGGTCCGCACCCTTGATGGTCACCGAATTGGCGTTTGCGTCGGCATCGACGCTGACCTGGGGTGTCTCGGCGTTCACCTGCACGTTCTGCTGGGCGGCCTGGATGATGAGCGTCGCATTAAAGAGCCGGGACTGGGAGCCGGTGAGCGTGACCGCGCGTGAGCTAAGCGGCGCGAAGCCGGGCGCGACGACCAGCACGATGTAGGCGCCAGGCTTGAGGTTCCTTATCTCGTAGCTGCCATCGGGCCCGGAGGTGGCGCGGGCGACCGTATGACCGTCGGGGCTGGTCAGGCTGATCGTCGCCCCGGGGATGACGGCGCCGGTGGGGTCGGCGACCTGGCCATGCAGGCTCCCGGTGGCGGCGGCTGCCGCTGGAGGCGCGGCCTGGGCGGTAGCCCGGCTGGGAGCGAGCGCCGAGGCGATCAAGGCCGGCGCGAGCAGCAGAGAGAGGCAACGCTTCGATCTAGGACGTTTCACAGTTCTCCAAAAGGTTTTGGCCCTGGGGCAATTGGTGGCGACACTTGTAGAGACGAGCTTTTCGCCGGGCCGTTCACCGGAAGGCTCGTTTATTCGCTGGTCTTCGGCTTCAAGCGCCGCTCAAGTGCACGGCGAAGAACCGGCGCTGGCAGGTGAGGCCGTGTGGCGTGTACATGACAGACCTTCCTGATGGACTGGTGGACGGGCGATTGCCGAGTCTCGCTAACCCGCCGCCAACGGCCTGAGCCCGCTATTGGGAAGCTCCTTCTGCTCCGCCCCCTCCACTCAGATTCCAGGATGCGGAAAAAAGATTGTCGCTCGCGCCGCGGGAAGAGCCCTCGAGCAGCGGCTCGACGCCGGCGATGAGCGTAATGGCGGTGGCTGCGTTGGAGCCATCGCCCCCACCCTGCGATGCGACGACCATGATTGCGTCCCCCTTCTTGAGCTCGGAGAGGGTAACGAGCGGCGCATGCTGGAGCATGGCGGCCGGGTCGCCATGGGCGCGGGTTTGGCCTGGCTCGCCCGGTGCGTGGCCCATACCGCTGGCGGTTTCGCCCGCCGGGTGGCTCGCAGGACCCGAACCGCTGCTCCCGCCGGAACTGCCCGGAGCTGAACCAGCTGCACCCGGCCCACCCGCACCTCCGCCGCGCGCCGCCAGCCGCTGCGCCATCTCCGGCGGCAGCTTGCGCATCTGGGTCTCGGCATTCAACTTCAGGGTCACCGGCTTCTTGGTCGCGAGATCGGTCACCGTTACGGTGCTCTTGGCGGGATCGATCGCGGTGATCGTCCCGGCGATGTTCCGGAACGACCCGGCCACGATCTCAACCGCCGTCATCTCCGCGCCATCCTCGCTCTTGTCCCCGCGAGCGCGCAGCTGGTCGCCGGGGTGGATCTCAGCCACCGTCGCAGGCCGCGAGTCAGCAAAATTGACCGAATCGGCGGCATATCGCCGGATCTGCGTCGCGGGCGTCACGTGGATGGCCAGCGTCTTGCCCGGCTGCGAGCTGTTGATCATGATGGTCGCGCCGGGCGCTGCCGCGGTGCCGGGTGACGGGCTGTCCTGCGCAGGACTGGCCCCGGTCTGGATCAGCTTGACGATGCCGCCCACGCCCCGCCGCTGCCAGTCTTCCGCCTCGCTCGCGTGCGCCTGGGCGATGTCGGCCTGCTTCATCGTGACGATCGCCGCGGCCGAGTAGTGGCTGGCATCGACGCCGGGAGTGACTCGAAGCACCAGAACCCGGTCGCCGCTGGCCAGGTCCTCTATATGGATGAGGCCTGCGCCTTTGAGCGTCTTCTCGCCGGGCGCGGTGCGCAGCAGCCTGGTCTGCGGAGTGATCGCGATGGTCGCTTCGCCGCCGGTCGAGAGCGTGATCGAGACCGAGTCAGCGGTGGTCGAGGTCACCGTGCCGAGCAGGTTGCTCGACGCGGCGGGCGCGCCGGCCTGCGCCTGCACCGCCGGCTCGCCGAGAGCGGCGGTAGTTCCACCGCGATACGAGACAACCGCCGCCACCGCCAGAGTTCCGGCCAGCAGCAACGGACGACGCTTTGGAGACGAACCCATACGCTTCTTCACCTGAACCTGCAAAACAAAAGTAACCGGCAAAAGCTGGAGCTACAGGGCCTCAACCGGCCAGAACCTCACCCGGCCAGAACCGCAACCGGCAACTTGACCGACCCCGGAAGTGGTTCCCCGGATCCACTCTGTCCACGGCGCAGACCGCTCCCGGACTACGACGCAGAACCCCGGCCCAGTATGGCGCCTATCCGACAGAGACGGAGACGATGCGCCGCAAAGTTTCACGCTCCCCCGCCAAACCGCGCCAAACTGCACCAAAACTGCGCCGAAACCGTGCCCATCGTCCAGCCCATCAGCTATCATCTAACTCGCATTCACCATCCAGCCGGGCAAGCACCCGGTGCGGCCGCGCTTGAATCGCTGTGAAAGGGCTCCCGAGCCATGGCAATTACCAGTTTAGGATCGACCGCATCGGCGTCAACCGCAGCGCCAGGCAGTACCAACAAGAGCGCCATGGCGATGGTGACGACGCTTTTTTTTATGTGGGGCTTTCTCACTTCGCTGAACGACATCCTGATCCCGCACCTCAAATCGATCTTCGCCCTCAACTACGTCGAGGCGACGCTGGTGCAGTTTGCCTTCTTCACCTCGTATGCGGTCTTTGCCCTGCCTTCCGGCAAGATCATCGAGTGGATCGGCTATCAGCGCACCATGGTGCTGGGCCTGCTGACCATGGGCGCCGGCGCGATTCTCTTCCTGCCCGCCGCCGCCGCGCCGTCGTATGGGCTCTTTCTGGGAGCGCTGATCGTGCTGGCGGCTGGCATTACCGCGCTGCAGGTGGCGGCCAACCCGTATGTGACCGCGCTCGGCCCACAGCAGACCGCCTCCAGCCGGCTCAACCTCACCCAGGCCTTCAACTCGCTCGGCACGGTCATTGGACCGCCACTCGGCGGCTACCTGATCCTCTCGCACGCAGGCAAGGCGCTAGATGACGTTTCGACCCTCTCCGGGGCTGCGCTGCACGCTTACCGGGTCCACGAGGCGGCCACCGTTCGCATGCCCTACATCGCCATCGCGCTCGCGCTTGCCGTCCTCGCTGCCGCGATCGGGCTCTACAAGTTCCCGCGCCTGGAGATGACGCGCGACTTCCGCCCCGTCGTCCCCGGCCAGACCGACAGTGTGTGGAACTACCCGCACCTCTACTGGGGCGCGCTCGCGATCTTCGTCTATGTGGGAGCCGAGGTCTCGATCGGCTCGTTCCTGGTCAACTACTTCAACGACCCCCTGATCGGGAACATGCCTGTGGCCCGCGCCGCGAACCTGGTCGCCTTCTACTGGGGCGGCGCGATGGTCGGCCGCTTCATCGGCGCGGGTGTTTTGCATAGCTTTCCACCCAGCCGCGCGCTCGGCATCTGCGCCATCGTCGCCGCTTCTCTCGTCGGCGTCTCCATGCTGACCTTCGGGCACGTGGCCATGGTCTCGATCCTCGCCATCGGCCTGTTCAACTCCATCATGTTCCCGACCATCTTCGCGCTCGGCCTGGCCGAGCTGGGGCCGCTCACCGGCAAGGGCTCAGGCCTGATGGTCTTCTCGATCGTCGGGGGAGCCATCATCCCGCTCGCCCAGGGCGCGCTCGCCGACCACCTCGGATTGCACCACGCGTTCTTTCTGCCGGTGCTCTGCTACGCGTTCATCGCCTGGTACGGCTTCCGCGGCTCGCGCATCGTGCATCCTGCGTAGATCAAATGCAAGACCCCCTGCGCGGGAGGCGGCCACTTCGTGGCGGGTATACCGCGCCTACGGCGCAAACACAACGGCGCCCCTCGGTAGTTCTGAGGGGCGCCGTTGTGTTTCTGGCCCGCAGGGCCGTCTGCCTGGACGGCAGGTCCCGCCTCCCGCGCAGGGGGTCTTGCCTCTGATCTAATTAGGGTGACATGACTCACGAAGCTGTGAACCTCGCCACGATCGAGGCCGCGCGCGCGCGCATCCGCGACCACATCTACTACTCGCCGGCCAACTACTCGGCGGCCTTGTCGGCGATGACCGGCCAGGAGATCTACCTCAAGCTCGACAACCTGCAGCGTACCGGCGCCTTCAAGGAGCGGGGCGCGCTCAACAAGATTCTTACGCTCACCGACGCTGAAAAAGGGCGCGGGGTGATCGCGGCGAGCGCCGGCAATCATGCCCAGGCGGTCGCCTATCATGCGACGGCGCGGGGCATCCATGCGCGTATCGTGATGCCGTTGATGACCCCGCTCGTGAAGGTCTCAGCCACCAGCGGCTTTGGCGCTGAAGTGCTGCTCCACGGCGCGAACTACGACGAGGCCTGCACCGAGGCGATGCGCCTGAGCCGCGAAGAGGGGCTCACGTTTCTGCATCCCTTTGACGACGAGGCGGTGATCGCGGGGCAGGGCACGCTTGGCCTGGAGATGCTGGAGCAGATCCCCGACCTCGACGCGGTGGTGATCCCGATCGGCGGCGGCGGCCTGATCGCGGGCGTGGCCTGCGCGGTCAAGGAGGCCTGCCGGGCGGCGGGGCGGCCCGAGGTGCGGGTGATCGGCGTGCAGACCGAGAAGCTGCCCTCGATGCTGCGCGCGCGCGAAGCGGGCGAGCCGGTCACGATCCCGGCGGAAGCGACCATCGCCGACGGCATCGCGGTTCGCCGCGCGGGCACCCTCACCTTTCCGCTCGTCGAGCGGTATGTCGACGAGATCGTCACCGTCGACGAGGAGGAGGTGGCCAAGGCGATCCTGATCCTGCTCGAGAACGAGAAGACGCTGGCCGAGGGCGCGGGCGCGGCTGCTCTGGCCTCGCTGCTGCAGCACAAGAACACGCTCGCGCCCGGCGCGCGGACCGGGGTTCTGGTCTGCGGCGGCAACATCGACGTGAGCCTGCTGGCCCGGATCATCGAGCGCGGCCTGCTCAAGGACGGCCGACGGACCCGCCTGCGCATCCACCTGAGCGACCGCCCCGGCGCGCTGCATCAGCTGACACGCATCATCGCCGACGCCCGCGCGAATATCGTGCAGACCGCCTACGACCGCGCTCACTACGGCGTCAACCTGGGCGACACGGTCATCGACATCACCATGGAGACCCGCGGCGCGACCCACATCGAGACCATCCGCGCCCTGCTGACCGAGGCCGGCTACCGGCACGAGCGGATCGCCTAGGCGCTCCAGTTCCGGAGCGGCCCTGGACGGTCCGGCTCCAGTCCGGTCCGGCTTGAGGCTGACTCGTCTTACCGGCAGGGAAACACTGTGCCGGGTGTGGCTTCGATGATGCGCACGGAGATCCTCGGATGACGTATGGCGACCGCGCTGCAGTAGCCTGGCGCGGGCGCGAAGGAGTAGAGCGACCAGGCTGCCGGATCGTCATCCGGATCGGAGATGCGCAGCAGCCTGGCCGGCTCCCCGGCGCGGCAGCTTACACGGTAGCTGGCCATGTTCCGCGCCAGCCCCTCTCCGGTCGCTTTCACGAAAGCCTCCTTGCGGGTCCAGCAGCGAAAGAAGGTCTCGAGCAGAGCATCGCCGCCCAGCCCCTGCAACTCGGCTGCTTCGGCGGTGTGAAAAAAACGCTCCGCGATCTCCCGTGCCTCGACCTTCGGCCGGATCTGCTCGACATCCACGCCGATCTCGCCAGCGCGTGTGACCGCGCACACCATCACCGCCCCGGAGTGAGAGACATTGAAATAGACGCCCTCCCCGGAAGGAAGCCCAGCAGCCGATCCGGCAGCGCCTCCCGAAGCCAGGCGCGGCTTGCCATTCGGTCCATAAACGAACCGCAGCTCCGCCGGGGGAATGGACACGTATTTGCCCAGAATCACCCGGGTCATGCCGCGCCCAACCGTGTAGGCGTCTCCCAGGCGCCCAAAGCGAAACCGGGAGGCTCTCTCCCGTTCCTCGGCGCTCAGGAGAGGAGCGAAGACGGGCGCCGCGTCAGCCAGGTTCGTGAGCGAGCAGTTCCACAGATCGATCGCCGCAATCGCCGGCGACTCAGGGCGCGCCGCCTCCATGTATTCAAGGTCTTCACGGTCTTCACGGTCTTCACGCATATCTGATCCCGCCTGCGACCCGGGGCGCCAGGCTCCTTGTCGCCGAGGGCGCAGGACACCTGGCGCATGCGGATATTCTGCACCGCTCCGGCTGCCGTGGGACTCTCAAGAGTACTGCATGGGAGCGCTAGCCGCCGAGCGCTGATGGGCCGCGGCGCCCTCCTTGGGCGAGGCTCGCGCGAACCCTGCTTGTCATGCTGACCGGCGCTTGCTTTGTGCCAGAACCATTTTGATACCCTGTCGCATAGCATGATCACCCCAGCTCCGCGCCACAGCTTCCATCGATCCCCCAGACTCCTGCTTCGATTGCTTGCTTGTCTTCTGCTGCTGGTCTCTGCTCCTGCTGTGGTGCATGCCGTCGATGGGCCGCGTCAAAGGCAACTGATCGATGCGGGCTGGCGCTTTCAGCTGGGTGACATCGACGGCGGGGAGCGGCCGGAGTTCGATGACCGGCACTGGCAGAGCATCGGGCTGCCTCACTCCTTTGGCATGCCTTACTTTGGAGCGCCCCGGTTTTACGTGGGCTATGGCTGGTATCGCAAGCATCTGCACCTGGCGGCGCTCCGGCCGGACCAGCGCGTTGCGCTTGAGTTTGAGGCTGCGTTTCAGGATGCGCAGGTCTTCGTCAATGGCGCCCAGGCCGGCACGCACCAGGGCGGCTACACAGGTTTCTCCTTCGACATCACCGATGCCCTGAAGCCCGGCGATAACGTCATCGCCGTGCGGCTGAACAACAACTGGAACCCCCAGTTGAACCCACGCGCCGGCGAGCATACCTTCAACGGCGGTATCTATCGCAACGTCTACCTGGTCACCACATCCGACCTGCGGGTGGACTGGTACGGCACGTTCGTAACCACGCCGGGACTCGACAAGGCCGGGAGCCCGGTTCATATCGCAACCGATATTCGCAACGGCAGCGCCCGGCAGCGCAGCTTTACCCTGCGCACCGATATTGTCGACGCGGCGGGAAAGACGGTTGCGACCGTGACGACGGCGAACACCGTCGCGGCCGCCACGGTAGAGACGGTCGAGCAGCAGACTCCCTTCGTCGCGCAGCCTGCATTGTGGGCGCCTGCGCACCCGCACATGTACACGGCGGTCAGCCATGTACTCGCGGACGGGCGTGAGGTCGACCGCTACACCACTCCGTTTGGTTTTCGCTGGATTCGCTGGACGGCAGAGGAAGGCTTCTTCCTCAACGGCGAGCACTACTACTTTCATGGCGCAGACGTGCACCAGGACCACGCCGGATGGGGCGATGCGGTGACCAATGCCGGCATCGCGCGCGACGTACGCCTGGTGAAAGAGGCTGGGATGGACTTCATCCGCGGCTCGCATTATCCGCACTCGCCCGTCTTCTCCGATGAGTGCGACCGGCAAGGCGTCCTGCTGTGGTCAGAGAATGCGTTCTGGGGCACGGGCGGCCAGAAAGTGGAAGGATCCTGGAGCGCCAGCGCCTACCCTCCCAGGGAGCAGGATCAGAAGCCGTTTGAAGCCAGCGTCGAGCGCAGCCTCGCCGAGATGATTCGCATTCACCGCAATCACCCGTCGATCATCGTCTGGAGCATGACCAACGAGGTCTTTTTCTCAGACGCCAACCTGCTGCCGAAGGTGCGGGCCTTTCTGCCTGTGCTTGTGGCCGAGTCGCACCGTCTGGACCCGACACGGCCGGCAGGCGCGGGTGGCGTGCAGCGCGGCGACCTCGACAAGCTCTCGGACGTGGCCGGCTACAACGGAGACGGGGCGACGCTGTTCCTCGACCCTGGCGTGCCAAACGTCGTCACCGAGTACGGCTCGCTCGAGAGCGACCGGCCCGGCCCGTATGTGTCGGGCTGGGGCGATCTGGCCGGGCAGCCTGAGTTTGCCTGGCGCAGCGGGCAGGCGCTGTGGTGCGCCTTCGACCATGGCAGCATCTTCCCGAGCCTCGGCCGCACGGGCATGATCGACTACTTCCGATTACCCAAGCAGCAGTGGTACTGGTATCGCCACGCGTATCGCGGAATCGCGCCGCCGGAGACCGCCAAGCCCGGCCAGCCGGTCGCGCTCAAGCTTGAGGCCGATGCGCCGGCCATTCCCAGCGCCGACGGGACCGGCGACGTACAGCTGCGCGTCTCCGTGGTGGGCAGCGACGGCAAGCGGCTCTCCAACTCACCGCCCGTTGAGCTCGCCATCGTGGAGGGTCCGGGGGAATTTCCTACCGGCCGCACGATCCAGTTCCGGCCTGACTCGGACATTGTGATCCGGGACGGGGAAGCGGCGATGGAGATGCGCGCCTACCAGAGCGGATCGATCCATCTCCGGGCTACTTCGCCCGGTTTGCGGCCGGCCGATCTGGTCATCCGCGCCGAGGGTGGACCGCCCTTTGTTGCGGGTGTGACCCCGCTTGCCGCGAGCCGGCCGTACCTGCCTCCGCCGCCTCCGCCGCAGAGGGTAGAGAATGCGCCCGGGCCGCTGATCGATATCTCGCTGAACCGGCCTACCGGCGCCAGCTCGGAGTCCGCAGGCCACAGCAGCCGGTTTGCTAACGATGGCGATCTTCAGACATTCTGGGAACCTTCAGGCGCTGACGGGCAGCAGGCCTGGTGGCAGGTGGATTTCGAGAGCCACTGTGCCGTCGAGAGCCTGCGCCTGACCTTCGCCCAGGCGCGCGGCTATCGCTACCTGGTCCAGATCTCTGACGATCACGGGGGATGGACGACAATAGTGGATCGCAGCACCGGACTGGATCGCAGCGCCGGACTGGATCGCAGCGCCGGGGCATCTGCAGCGGCCACTCAGAGCGAAACGCTGCCCAAAGAAGTGAGTGGCCGCATGTTGCGGGTCGAGTTTCTGCTCGGTCCGGTCCAGGCGCTGCCTCGCCTGGAGGAGGTACAGGTGCTAGGCTCGCCTGTGCAGTAGATTTGCGTTTAGATTCGTTTTCGGCTCGCATTGGCGAGGACAGGCGCTACACTCTGGAGGTTTGCTTGGACACACGCTTCGCACGCACCTTGATCCATCTCGCAGGGGCGGCATGGCTCTTTGCAGCAACGTGCACGCTGTGCGCCCAGGCGGCTCCAAAGCCGGACGGACATCCGCATACCTTCGCCGCACAGGGCGATCACTTTGAGCTCGACGGAAAACCCTTCCAGATTATCTCCGGCGCGATCCACTATCCCCGCATCCCGCGGGAGTACTGGCGCGACCGCCTGCGCAAAGCCAAAGCCATGGGCCTGAACACGGTTGAGACTTACGCCTTCTGGAATGTGCATGAGCCCGAGCCGGGCAAGTTCGACTTCGCCGGCCAGAACGACATCGCCGAGTTTATTCGCGAGGCCCAGCAGGAGGGTCTCTACGTGATTCTGCGGCCGGGGCCCTACGTCTGCGCGGAGTGGGAGTTTGGCGGCTTTCCGCCGTGGCTGATGAAAGACCCGCAGATGGTTGTGCGCACCGCCTACCCTGGCTTTATCGAGGCGGCGACACGCTATCTGCAACAGTTGGCCCTGCAGACGGCGCCGCTGCAGATCGGCAACGGCGGCCCCATTATTGCGGTGCAGGTTGAGAACGAGTACGGCTCGTTTGGCAGCGACCATGCCTATGTCGAGCAGATTCATCATGCGCTGGTCGAGGCCGGATTTACCAAGGCGATGCTCTACACCGCCGACGGCGCAGAAGAACTGCCGGCGGGATCGCTGCCGGAGTTGCCGGTCGCGATCAACTTCGGCACTGGCGACGCGAAAGCTGCGTTTGCGCTGCTGGACAAGTTTCGCGCGGTCACGCCGCACTTTAACAGCGAGTACTGGGATGGCTGGTTCGATCACTGGGGCAACCAGCACGAGACGCGCGATGCCGCGACCCAGGCCGCTGATCTTGAGTGGATGCTCTCGCGCGGCTACTCGGTAAACCTGTACATGTTCGACGGTGGCACGAGCTTTGGCTGGATGAATGGCGCCAATTCTTCAGGCAGCGACTACCAGCCCGATGTGACCAGTTACGATTACGATGTCGCGGTCGCCGAAAGCGGAGAACTGCGGCCGAAGTACTATCAGTTCCGCGACCTGATCGCGAGGGTCACCCACCAGACGCCGCCCGATCCGCCACCGCCCATCACGCCCATCGCCATTGCGCCGGTTGCGCTTACCAGCGCGAGCTCGCTCTGGCAGAATCTCCCCACGCCCGTACACGCGGAGACTCCGCTGACCATGGAAGCTCTCGGGCAATCGTATGGATACATGCTCTATCGCACGCGGCTGGCCGGTGATCCGGCGGGAACATTGACGCTGCCCGGACTCCACGATTATGCGCAGGTGTATCTCGACGGCGCATTGCAGGGCACGGTCGATCGCCGCCTCAACCAGACGGAACTTATACTCCATCCGTCGAGCACAAAACCTGGCGCGCGGCTCGACATACTGGTTGAGAACACAGGCCGCGTGAACTATGGCAGGAAGATCAACGGGGAACGAAGTGGCCTTACGGAAACGCCGGCGCTTGCAGGCAAATCTCTTAGCGGGTGGGATATTTATCCTCTGCCGATGCTCGCGCCGGGCGATCAGCGCTATGATGCGAGAGCCTGCACGGGCGCGTGCTTCTACCGCAGCAGTTTCGATGTGAAGACGCCAGGCGATACTTTCCTCGATACGAGCAAGCTCGGCAAAGGCATGGTGTGGATCAATGGCAGGCCGCTTGGGCGCTTTTGGGATGTGGGGCCGCAGCAGACGCTGTACCTGCCCGGTCCATGGCTGCACGCGGGGGAAAATGAGGTCGTCGTCTTTGACCTGAAGGGCGAGAGTGGACGCACGGTCGAAGGCAAGCTGAAGCCTGTACTCGATGGACCAGTAAAGCAGTAGAGAATTCAGCTTATGTTTGCCGCAACTTTGCCGGGGGCACGCTGTAGGGCGTATTGCGCACAATTCTTCCGCCGTAAGCCACCAGCACGCAACCGCCGCCGGCCACGTCGGTCAGCGTGTCCTGGTGTCCGTCAGGCCAGCGAATGATAACTTTATCCGCCTTGGCCGCACCGCCCAGGCCAAAGCGCAGGCGCAGGTCGCTCTGCGAAAGGTAACTCCCTCCGCTGCGCACCTCGTTGATCATATGCAGCGACCTGGCGATTACGCTGACACGAGCTCCAATCGCAAACGTGTTGGGAGGTTTGCCCTGCAGCTGAATGGTAAGCGCCATGGACTTGGAGCGCATGCGGTTGTGAAGCAGCGACGGAGGCCGATTCATATTACTGATGAGAATATCTGTCTGCCCAGTATTGAATAAGTCGCCGAATGCCACGCCGCGCGACGAGCGCTTGCTGAGAATACCCGGGCCGCCGCGCGCGGAAACATCTTCAAAGACGCCGCTGCCACCGTTGCGATAAAGAATTCGGCGCTGCTCGTAGGACGTGTCTGCAAGGGATTGATCCACCTCCGGGTATACGTGCCCGTTCGCCATAAAGAGGTCGGGCCATCCATCATTATTGAAGTCCAGAAATCCTGTTCCCCAGCCGACAAAGCTTGTATTCACGCCCAGTCCGCTGGCAAACGTGACGTCATCAAAAGTGCCATCGCCGCGATTGTGATAGAGCGTGCTTGTGTCCTGCTCGAAGTTAGTTTTTACCAGGTCAAGAAAACCGTCGCCATCATAGTCGCCGGCATCGGTTCCCATGCCGCTTTGTTCCCGCCCATCCTCGTTGTAAGCAACGCCGGCCAGCGCGCCTACTTCGCTGAACGTGCCATTGCGGTTGTTGTGATAAAGCAGGCTCGCGGTCGAATCATTGGCCACGTAGATATCAGGCCATCCGTCATTGTCGTAGTCCAGAATCAGCGGTGTAAATCCGTAATGCTCACCGCTCAACACCCCGGCCTTGCTTGAAACATCTACAAAGGTTCCATCGCCTCGATTGCGGTAGAGCGAATTCCTGGTTCCCTTCAGTCCGCGCGGACCGCACATCACAGGCACTCCGCGCCACTTACAATTATCCCCGTGCCGGGCGTCATGCGAAGCCGCCTCGTCATAATCGACGTAGTGAGTTATAAACAGGTCCAGGTTGCCATCACGGTCATAGTCGAGAAACGCAGCGCCGGTGCTGTAGGCGCCCAACTCTGTGAGCAGGCCGCTCTCTTGCGTTACATCCGAAAAGGTTCCATCGCCATGATTCCGGTAAAGCACATTCTTGCCATAGTAAGTAATGAAGATGTCGAGCCAGCCGTCTCCGTTGTAATCGCCCACACAGACGCCTTGCCCCCAGCCATGGCGAACCAAACCGGCCTTCTCTGTAACGTCCGTAAAGGTTCCATCGCGATTGTTGCGGTAAAGCGCATTTGTGGGAACAGGAGTTTTTTGCGGGTCGAGCGTTGACCCATTGACAAGAAATATATCCAGCCAGCCATCGTTGTCATAGTCAAAGACAGCGACACCGCCTCCCGTGGTCTCAAGGATATAGCGCTTCTGCTGCGCGCCGCCGATGGTTAGATCGGTATGGAGCCCAGCCAACTGCGCAATGTCGACGAAGTCCGCCACTGGCGGGCCGGCCTTTGGCTGCACTTGTAACCGTGGATGATCGGATCCGATCTGTCCGAGAATATGACGCGGTGCAAGCGCACCTGCCATCAGACCGAAGAGCTGCCGGCGGGACAACTTCACTGCTCACCTTGAGCGGAATGAAATCTCACGGCGTGTCCGGTTCTGCAGCATTCAAGCGTGCTCCATGCAGCAGTGTCGACGGGCTTAGCCCACCCGCATGTTTCATTGCAACATACGCAAGTTCGTGCTTCTGCTTCAATTCTGTGAGTTTCGCGCTCCATAAAGCAGCCTGCTCTGTTTGACCCAATTGCATATACGTGCGCGCCAGCAGATAGTAGGCTGACTCGAGATCCGGAGAGGCGTCGATGGCCCGCTTCAACTCCCCGATCGCGTCGTCGCGGCGTCCTGTTTTGGCGAGCAGCTTTCCGATCAAATAATAGTCTTCGCCGCCGGCGTTAAGAGCCACTGCCCTCTTCGCATAAACCATCGCCTGTTCCAGGTTATCGGCTCGCTCAAAGGCAATGGCAGCATTATGCGCAAAGATGAGCGTGTCCGGGCTTATATCCGAGGCGTGGCGATAGGCCTCCGCAGCCTTGGCATACGCGCCTTGCTCGAAGTAGCAGAAGCCAAGCATATTTTGTGAGAGCGCAAGTTTCGGGTTCTGAGCTACCGACTCTTGCAGTGCCGGCAGCGCGCCCGCGGCGTTCCCTTGACTTACCTCGGCAATCCCAAGGAGCAGATTGCGCTCCGCACTCTCCGGACCTCGCGTCCGTACGTGTTGCAGCAAAGCTGCCGCCTCATCGACCTGATCATGTTCCAGCAGGACACGCGCGAGAACGACCTGATAGGCAGCGTTGGCGGGGTCAAGCCGTGTAGCCTCGTGGAGATGCTCGATCGCCTCTGACTGCTGCTCCGGAACTGCGGACTCCAACAACCCTAACTGGTAAAACGCCCGCGCACTTTGCGGATTTATCCTCGCGGCATGCTGAAACGCGCTCTCCGCTTCCTCACTGGCGCCCATGGCTGCGTAGGCTAAGCCGCGAAGATACGCTACATCTTCCGCCTGGTTTCCTGGCGGCAATTGGTCGAGCAGGCTGAGTGCCTTGTGATCCTCTTGTGCGCCGATGTAGGCGCGTGCGAGCAGCAGGCCAACGCTGGGGTTATCGGGAGCGTGTGCCTGGCCGGCTTCCAATAACAGCACGGCCTGCTTGAAGCATCCCGCAGCAAGCAGCGCGCCCCCTGCCTGTTGCAGTGACTCCGGAGTGGCTGTCTTTAGAAATGTCTCGAGCGAAGATTGAGCTTCCTTCTCGCGGCCAAGCATCAGCAGGTCGACCATCCGGTGCTGGTTGATGCCGATGTCGTCTGGTTGCACCTGGTAGGCTGCTTGCAAATGTTCTGCAGCCTCTGAGAGTGCCTGCTTTTGTTCGAGCAGGATTGCGAGATTATATTGCGCTTCCGCAGCGGATGGCTGCGCCTTGACCACACTTTCCAGGTTCTTGATTGCAGCATCGGTCTGCCCGAGTCTTATGAGTGCTAACGCGAGATTGTAGTGGGCAGGCAGGCTATTTGGGTCCATGCGCAAAGCGGACTCGAAATCCTGGACAGCCTCTTTATATTGCTGTAGTTGATTCTCAGTAATGCCGCGCCATGTCAGTGCATCTACCGACCTTGGGTTGACTGCCAGACTGGCGCTGAATGCATCCCTGGCAGGATGGAGCTGGTGGCTGCGAAGCAGCGTGATGCCCGCTGCAATTTTCTGTGCAGCCGGGTCTGTCTGCACTGGAGAGGACTGGCTCCAACAGGTGCATGCAGCCGCCAGCAGACTCAACGATAGCAATCGGGCCGCGCACCGGCATGGGAGCGAACGATCGTGCCGCATGCGCGTGAACTGACGAGCGCGCATCATACCGGCTTGCCGAGAAGAGTCAGCCTGCCGCCTTCTTCGATGTGAACAAAGCGGTCTACCACCACGTTATGAAAGCGATCGACCAAGCCGCTCGGCCAGGATACCTCAATCAGATCAATGGTTTTCTCTTGAGCCAGGCCGAAGTGAACACGCAGATCATTCTGCGAGAGATAGCTGCCGCCGCTGCGGACCTCGTCAATTTGAGTCAAGGAACCCGCACAGCATTTCACCCTGGCGCCGATTGCGCTGCGATTCGATTTCCTGCCCTCGAGTTTCATAGTTATCCAATGATTCTGATTCTGCCGCTCTACCTTAAGCAGGGACGGACCCGCATTTTGATTGTTGATGATCACGTCCACGCAACCGTCGTTGTTGTAGTCGCCAAACGCGCAGCCGCGACCTGTCGCAGGCTTGGTGATCGCGCTCCCCGCAAGCTGCGACACATCTTGAAAGCAGCCGCCTGAGTTGCGATACAGCACGCATGGCTCCCGGTAGGCTGTATCTGCATGGATCCGTTCCAACTCTGGATAGACGTGCCCGTTCACGTAAAGTATATCGAGCAGCCCATCATTATCCGGATCGAAGAAGCCGCATCCCCAGCCGACATAGTGAGTATATTTGTTGAGTCCTGCGGCCTCGGAAGCATTTGTAAATGTAGCCTTGCCATCATTGTGATAAAGGTTGACGGCTTCGTCGGAGAAATTCGTTTTGAGTATGTCGAGCCAGCCGTCGCGGTCATAGTCGGCCGCGCTTACACCCATGCCAGCCTGCTCCATTCCCTCCTCGCTGAAGGCGACTCCGCGCAGAGTGCCTTCTTCCCGGAAGGTGCCATCATGGTTGTTCAAGAACAGCAGGCTCGGCGTCGAGTCGCTCGCGACATAAATGTCAGGCCAGCCGTCATTGTCGAAATCAGCAGTGAGTACACCTAAACCGAAGTAGCCGCCTGGAGCACCTATGCCGCTCTGAACGGATATGTCACGGAAGGTGCCGTCCCCATTATTGTGGTAGAGCGTACTGGTCTCGCCTGCCAGGCCGCGAGGGCCACAATTGACCGACAGGCCGCGATAGATGCAGTAGGGATTGCTGCCCGGGTCCTTGGCGGTCTGCAGCGAAAACTTCACATAGTGAGTTACAAATAAATCCAGCTTGCCGTCCCGGTCATAATCGACAAAAGCGCAGCCGGTGCTCCACCGCGACGGATCACCTGCAACCCCAGATTGCCGGCTGACGTCGGTGAAAGTGCCGTCGCCATTGTTATGGTAAAGAACGTCGCTGCCCCAGTAGCTCAGGAAAATATCGTCAAATCCGTCATTATCATAATCCCCGACGCAGACGCCCTGACCCCATCCCGACCGCGTGAGTCCTGCCTTTGCGGTCACATCGGTGAACGTGCCATCGCGATTATTATGGAAGAGTTTATTCGATGGAGCCGCTCCCGAGGGCTGCTTGTCGAGGCTGGACCCATTGACCAAGAAAATGTCGAGCCAGCCATCGTTGTCGTAATCGATCCAGGCAACCCCTGAGCCGGTAGTCTCGAGAATATATCTCTTGCTCCTATCCCCGCCGCATACCTGCAAAAAGTTTAGCTTCGCCTCCTCCGCCACCTCCCGCACGCGATAGCCGAGTGGCGCGCTCGCCGCCCTGGCTGCCGGCTGCATAGTTTCCGCACCTGAAAGTCTTCGCGGAGAGCCCGCACAGAACAGCAGTGCGCCCGCAGAGAGCTTCATCAACTCACGGCGCGATAGATGACTGTGAACATAAGGCTTACGATTCTTCCCGCGGCCTCCGGTCACTGCTTGATAAACTCCCCGCCGCCGCTGCCGCCTGACATCATCGAACTCATCTTGTTACGAAACCGGTCCGCCTCCATCTGCTGGAGTCTCTTGAAGGTCGCCATCTCCGTCTCTGCTTCAGGCAGCTTGTTCTGTTCGCGATAAGCCAGCATGAGTACATAGTGCGCCTGCGCATCGTTGGGAAACCTCTCGACAGTTTGCTGTAATTGTTTTACCGCAGCCCCGTCCTGGTGCTGCGCCAGCAGTATCTGAGCCAGCCCTACATGCGCTGCGGCGAGCGTTGCGTCCAGCCTCACAGCCTCCTCATAGAGAGGCCTCGCGTCGTCGAGCTTGTGCTCGTGCCTGTCTATCTCGGCAAGAGCGAGATTCGCGACTGCAGACTGCGGATCCACCGCCAGCTCCTGCCGGAACTCCGCCGTGGCTTTCTGATCTGCATCCGGTGCTCCCTTATGCAGATAGAGCTGGCCGATCCGGAAGTGAAGCTGCGGCAGCTTCGGGTTTGCATCGAGCGCCAAGGAGTATTCGCGTATTGCCTGATCGTAATTAGTCTGCGCTTCGTAGACTTCGCCCGCGAGCTGGTGGACACGATAGGAGTCTGGATGTTTCGCCATCAACTCGCCGGCATCCTCGGTCCACAATCGCGCGTAGAGCTCGGCTGCTTCATACAGAACATCGGCGTCATCAGGATAAAGCTGTTTGAGCCGTGCAACCGTGCGGAGTGCGGGCAGCGGGTCGGCGGATCCAGAGGAGCATCCCAGCAGCGCCAGGCCGGTCAGCCTCTGTAATTTTCCCGGAGGCTCCGCGTCAAAGTGCTTTGACAGGATGGGCGCGGCACCCGGGCAGTCATGCAAATCCGCCTTACTTAGTCCCAGGAACAGTTCCGCCCGGCTCAAGAGCGGGTCGATCTTCAGCGCGCTCTCAAGGATGCGTGCGGACTCCTCGGCTTTTCCCTCTCCATAGAGCAGCACGCCCAGCCCGGTTAGCGCCTCGGCATTCTGCGGATCGAGCGCGAGTATCTGGCGAAACTCCCGTTCGGCTGTAGCCCTATCATTCAGACGCAGCGCCTGCTCGGCCTTCTCTTTATGGCTCGCGAGACTTGCGGGGATATCCTGTGCAAATATAACTGTCCGCAGCAGCACACTCAGCAGCGCTATAATCGCGAAGCGCGCCCATCTCACGTGCATACGTCAGCCTCACTCAACGTCTCAATCCTAGCGCGTAAATAGACTGACAGCAATCGAGGGTGAAGAACCGCCCATTGCGCCCGATGCCCCACCTTGTAGGCAGGGCATCGGCGAACAACAACCTCACTTTAGAACAAATACTTCAAGGCAAACTGCGCGATGCGTGGATCACGCGCGGATTGTAACTGGCCGAAGGTCCCGTCCCCCACCGTATTGTCGGGATTGTAGAAGTTCGGATGATTGAACAGGTTGAACAACTCGCCGCGGAATTGAACCTTGCCCTTCTCGCCGACCGGAAACTCCTTGAATAGCGAGAAGTCAACATTGACGAGGCTCGGTCCAGTCAGGAAGTTTCTCCCGGTCTGTCCAAACGTCCCCGCTGCCGCATTCTGAAATGCGGCCGGATTGAAGTAGTGAGAGACTCCGCGTCCACCGGACGGCGAAAGACTCGCTCCAGTAAGATCCGCAGTTTCGCCGCCGATACCAGTGGCCGCGGTATCGAGTGAACTGTTGATGGAGTAGGGAGATCCCGTCTGCAGCGTGATGATGGATTGATTCTGCCAGTGATTCAGGAATGCGGATTCGATCGCATTGAGCGAACTGAATGCCGGCAACTGGTAGATATACGATCCGGCGACACGGTGCCGCACATTATTGTCTGAAGGTCCGTAGCTGAGGCGGAAGTCGCTTGGATCCCTCGGTCCATTCCCACCCTCAGCCGTGTATGAGACTACGTCCAGATAGTTAGCCCAGACATAGGATGCAAGCAAACTGAATCCATGCTGGAAGCGATGGTTGACAGAGACCTGGAGCGCGTCATAGTTCGACCATAACGCTGGATCAAGTATCTCCATCGGGCCGTAGCACGACGCGGTCGTAGTGCCGATCCCGGTACCGCACTGGATGTAGCTCAACCTGCGCCTGGCGGGCAGGTTGTTGTTGTTCGCGGCAATACTCAGGGTTGGATCGTAAGTAGATAAAGGTGCGTAATTGTTCTCGCGTGACACAAACAAGTGGCTGCCGTGGTTGCCAATGTAGGCGATCGTCAACATATAGTTGGTCGACAGTTGCTGATCGACAGTCAGGTTCCACTGATACGTCAGGCCTTCGTTGTAGTTCGGCGCCAGCACCGTTTCACCCGCAGCGGTTGGCCAGTTGCCGCCATAGACGGGGTCAAATGCCGCGCGCTGTGTCGAGGTGCGCGGAATCGAAAAAGGATACGGATTCTGAACGCCGCCATTCGTGTAAATATTGTTCCCGCTCAGGCTGGGCTGAAATACCTTGGGACCATTGACGATGACGGATTCGTCGAATGGCTGCGCGGTCGAGAAACGGTTCCAGGCAATCAATCGCGCCTGATCCCAGAAGATGCCAAACCCTGCGCGGACCGAGGTCTTGCCATTGCCGAATGGATCGACGTTCACACCGACGCGGGGGGCAACGTTTTTCCAGCGGTCAGGTACCATGGAGCGCGGGCAGCCCGGGTCGCCTTGACCCAGCGATCCGCTGCCTTGCGGAGGCCCGGGAAAGAGAATACCCGGAGGCGCGGTAGGGTAGTAAGCAGACTGCTTGGTAAACGTCGGGTCATAGCAGATCTGGTCGTTCAAATTGTCGACGGGCGGCAGAAACGGCTCCCAGCGAATGCCCGCGTCGAGAGTCATCCTCTTGGTGGCTTTGTAATTGTCCTGGCCATACGCGTCCATCGCGTTGTGACGCAGCCGGCTCGATACTTCCGTCTGCAGATTGTAGTAATTCGGCAGTCCAAGAAGCAGGTCGGCCAGCGCATTGCCTGAGTATTGGCCATTGAAGTTGAATACCGGATCGGTGTAGTAATCCTCAACCCGGTTCATATTCTCCCTGCGAAAGTCGCCACCAAAGCTCATGGTGTGCGCGCCTTTTACGAAGCTCAAGTAGTCGGTGTATTGCCAGGTCTGGCGATTCTGCACGAACTCGCCATCGCCGCCCGCATTCACCGATCCGCTGACCGAGGTATAGAGATCGCTCGGCACGCCCGACCTGGCGGTGGACGCTGGTCCACCAAAGGCGCCCCATCCCACGCTCGCCGTAGGTCCACGATGATGAGCAATGCGGGTAAAACCGAAAACCGCTGTGTTGATCAGGTTTGGGCTGAAGGTGTGCGTGTAATCCAGGGCAACGTTCTGATTGCGGAAGTACTTCTGGTGCGGCAGCCCGGGAATATTGTCGACACCAAGACCGCTCGATAAGTCCTGATTAAAGAAGTAGTGTCCCGAGAGCAGATCGTTCTTGCTTAAATTATGATCGATGCGCGCCAGGTACTGGTTCTCGTTCAGATCATCAAGGTTGTCGGATTCAGGCGAGTTGAAGGTATACCCGCCAGTCGCATTGTTGGGCAGCGGCATCAGTTTCGTGACGAACGCGAGCGCTGTCGGGTCGATTCGATTCGCCGGGATCGTGTTATTCGCGAAGGCTGCATTGGTTAAAGGGTCGATGATCGTCGTAGACCCGAAATCAGCAACTCCGCCATTCAAGTCCGGACGCTCCGCAGAGGTCAGCACTGTCCCGACCGTGATTGTTTCGTCGCGGCGCTGGCGGGTTCCCTGGTAGTAGCCGAAGAAGAAGGTCTTGTCCTTCTGAATCGGACCGCCTGCAAAGCCACCGAATTGGTTCAGCTTGAACGATGGCTTGGCTGCTCCTACCGGGTCAAAGTAATTATGGGAATCGAGCACCGTGTTGCGGAAGAACTCGAACAGCCCGCCGTGAAAGGTATTTGTCCCGGCGCGGGTGACAACATTGACCAGGCCGCCGGAGCTGCGTCCATACTGCGCAGTGTAATTGCTGGTCTGGATGTCGAACTCCTGCAGAGCGTCTGGCGCGGGAAACACAGGCGCCGTCGACAAATAGGAGTCGGTCATATCGACGCCATCCAGCAGGTAGTAATTCGAGCCAGGCCGATTGCCGTTGACCACTGTGCCTTCATGCTGGCCCTGCCCATGAGAAACATTGTCGTTGTCATACGACACGCCGGGCATGATGTACTGCAACTGCAAGGTATCGCGGCCGTTCAAGGGCAGGTCTTCAATGCGCTGCTGATCTACGACATTGCTCAC
>Ga0116226_10001161_pt1 | contig 22833 bp, 24 predicted proteins | sample S1TSphfallax_FD_89692 | JGI IMG/M metagenome (GOLD analysis project Ga0116226, IMG submission 89692) | Host-associated microbial communities from peat moss isolated from Minnesota, USA - S1T2_Fa - Sphagnum fallax MG | ecosystem: Host-associated > Plants > Peat moss > Unclassified | place: USA... | reverse complement strand
TCGACAAATCCGTCTCACCGGAAGCTCGACCTCTCGACTGGCCTGAGGAGGATTTGCCGAGCGCCACTTTGCGATTGGAAGAACTCCTGATCCGCCGCGCGCTCGCTCGCTGCAGCGGCAATCGCACCGAAGCCGCGCGAATTCTCAACATCCATCGGCAAATGCTCTACACGAAGATGAAGCGCCTCGGGATTGACGTGTCCGATGACAAGACACCCAATGTCTTGGAACCGGACGAATGACCACAGCGGCGCTTTACGAAGTCGTTGATTGCCTTTAAGTTTCTCGATGGCATAGGGCATGCAACCCATTCTTGGTGACTACCACCTTTCTTGGAGGCCCTATGAGAACCCCACTCACCTTGATTTCCATCAGCGCGCTGACGCTCATGACTGTCAGCGCTGTGAGCCTTGCACAAGAAGTCGCGCCGCGGACCCAACCCATGGCCCCCGCCGCTCCGCAGGCGCTTGTTTATGATCCGCACCAATTCCCCTCAGTACGCGGGGAGATCGAGCAGCTGACCCTCACCGCACGGGGCGACATCGACGGCTTTGTTTTGACGGACGGCACCGAGGTCAAGACCGCGCCTTATCTCTCCACGCAGATTGCCCTCGCAATCAAGCCCGGAGATCGGGTAACCGTGCATGGCCTGAAGGCCGCTGCATTGCCGCTGTTAAGCGCGGTCTCCGTTACCGATGAGGCCACGAATCGCACGGTGACGGATTCAGGCACATCGGGGCCGATGAGTCCGCTTCCGCCGCCGGACCCGACTCGTCGCGGTGGTCCTGCGCAGGTCCCCGGTGCGAGCAGCGAGACGACCGGTCGCGTGCGCATGGCGTTGCACGGCCCTCAAGGAGAAGTCAACGGTGTATTGCTCGATAACGGTGCCATATTACGATTCCCGCCGAATCAAGGCGCCCAACTGAGCGCCCTGATTGAGCCACGCCAAAGCGTGGTCGCCGAAGGGATCGCGATCACCAACGCGTTGGGCACCGTGGTCGAGGTTCAGCAGATCGGACCTTCGCGCACTCAACTGCTGGCGGTAGGACCACCCTCGCCCCCTCTTGGTGATCGAGGCCCCGCAGGACCGCGCCGGCGTCCGCCACCCCCGGCCTCGTAACGTCAGTCGATTTCTTCAATCCATTATTTTCACGGAGCAGTTTTCAATGCCTCACAAAGACAAGTCAGAGAGTTTGAGCGGTAAGTTGCAGCAACTGTTGTTCAGCCCAAAAGGCGGGATAGAAGGCCTGCTGCTTGAAGTTGACTCAACGCCCATTCAAGTGTCCCTAGAGCCCGGAGAGGCCGATGCCAAGGTGCTCAAGGACGCTGTGGGAAAACCAATCGAGGTAAAGGCCGCGGCTGACCATTCGCCAAAGACGAAGGAGAGTGCGCATCCCGTATACAAACTGGACTCCATCACGAAGCTCGCAGGGAAGGCCTATAAATCCAATGGCACGCAACCGATCAAGGGAGTGGTCGCCCGCATTCATTACGCGAAACACGGAGAACCCAACGGGGTGATCTTGGAATCGGGCGAGTTCATCCACACACGACCGCACGGCATGAGGAAGTTGAAACTCGATGTGGGATCGAAGGTCGTTGCTCACGGCGAGGCTCGGACGACCGTGTTGGGTACTGCCTTGATCGAAGCTCATGAAGTCAACCGCGTGACGATCGAGTGAGTGGCCCGTTCGCCATGACCGCATCGGCCGATACCGACTTGGATCGGTCACGGCCAGCGCAAGCCGGCGATGGAACCTATGGATCGAGAGCCTCGAAGCGAAGTCTTCGAGGCCTCGATTGGCTCAATTTTTTCTTGGCGGATGTTCAAAGTGGCGTAGGCCCGTTCTTGGCTATCTATCTTGCAGGATCGGGGTGGAACGAGCAGACCATCGGGATCGTCCTCACGGGCGGCGGCATCGCCGGAATCATCGCCCAGACGCCTGCCGGCGCCTTGGCGGATCGCGTCCGATCAAAACGCGCGTTGATTGCTTGCGGCGTCGTCGCCCTCGCGCTCGGCGCGTTGTTGATCGCGGTTACGCCGGCGTTTTGGCCCGTCCTGTCGGCTCAGACTCTCATTGGCGTGAGTTCGAGCGTCTTTGGACCGACTGTGGTCGCCGTCTCCCTGGGTGTCGTCGGACGACAACTCTTCGACCGGCGCCAAGGTAGGAACCAAACCTTCAACTCCGCCGGCAATGTGGTCGCCGCGGTCGCGATGGGTCTCATCGGCTACTTCCTCTCCGATCGTGGCATTTTCTTCTTTGTCGTGGCCTTCACGATTCCCACGCTATGGGCCTTGTCGCGAATCCGCTCCAGCGAGATTGATTACGAGGTCGCGCGCGGGTCGGATGACGGAGCCCAGGCGGCCAACGTATCTCACATCGCAGCGTTGCTGAAGGATCGTCCACTGCTCATTTTCCTGGTCTGCGCGGTGTTGTTTCATTTTGCCAATGCCGCGATGTTGCCGTTGTTGGGCGAAATGCTCTCCAAGGGCCATGGACGTGCATCGATGATGTTCATGTCGGCCTGTGTCGTGACGACTCAAGTGGTCGTCACGCTGCTCGCCTCCTGGTCCAGCATCAAGGCGCAGCAATGGGGCCGAAAGCCCTTATTGCTGATCGCCTTTGGCGTCCTTCCCGTGCGAGGAGTGCTCTACACCTTGACGGGCGCAACGTCCGCACTGGTGGCCATTCAGATTCTTGACGGGATAGCCGCGGCAATTTTTGGCGTCGTGTCAGTGCTCGTCATCGCGGATCTCACCAAAGGCACGGGCCGTTTCAATCTCACGTTGGGTGCGGTAACGACCGCCGTTGGCATTGGTGCGGCATTGAGTCAGTCGATTGCCGGCGGCATCGTTCACCGCTTTGGGTACCACGCCGGCTTTTTGTTTCTGGCAGCGGTGGCTGGCGCCGCTTTCCTACTCCTGTGGATCGCCATGCCGGAAAGCCTACCCAAATTGTGAGCTTCGTGCTACATATTAAGCTAATCTGTAGTGCGAAGACTCCAAAATGCCAACACCACATAATCCTCCGGCTGCCGTGCGACGCGCCCTGCGCAAGCTTGGCGCGGATATCCAAGATGCCCGTCGGCGTCGGCAACTGCCGATGGCTGTGGTCGCGGAACGCGCCTTCACTTCCCGCTCAACTCTGCAAAGGATCGAGGCCGGAGACGCGAGCGTCAGCATCGGTATCTATGCCGGCGTACTTCAGGCACTCGGCCTGCTCGAGGGCTTGGGCCAGATTGCCGATATCGGCAATGACTCTGTTGGACAAGCACTGGCCAGTGCCGGACTGCCCAAGCACGTATTCGTCAAGCGGCGAGCGCGATTGTCTCGCGATGACTGAGTTCGAAGTCCACATCAGTTTGGAAGGCCGCACGCGACCCATCGGACTCGCGCGAAGCAATCGTGTCCGCGGCGCGGAAACCATCCTATTTGAATATGACGACGCTTGGCTCACCGATTCGGATCGATTTTCACTCGAGCCCGCACTCGCATTAACGCGCGGCACCTTCGCCCCTCGCACCGGCCTAGCGACTTTCGGCTCAATCGGAGATTCGGCGCCCGACTCATGGGGTCGTCGTCTCATGCAGCGGTCGGAACGTCGCCTTGCCGCACGCGAAGGCCGCGCCGTTCGCACGCTAGTTGAAAGCGATTACCTGCTCGGCGTCGCCGATGAGACCCGCTTGGGGGCACTGCGATTTCGCCGGCCAGGCGAAGCACTGTTTCAGGCGCCTATCCGCATCGGGGTTCCCGCACTGGTCGAACTTGGGCGGCTCCTCCAGATTACCGAGCGGGTACTCCGTGACGTGGAAACGGATGAGGACCTTCAACTCATCTTTGCCCCCGGCTCCTCCCTCGGCGGAGCGCGACCGAAAGCATCGGTCATCGATCAACACGGACACCTGTCCATTGCCAAATTCCCGAAGGAGACCGACGAGTACAGCATCGAGACATGGGAGGAGATTGCCCTGCGGCTGGCTGACTTGGCCGGGATCAAGACGCCGCAACATGAACTGATCGAGGTCGGCGGTAAAGCGGTGATGCTATCGCGTCGTTTCGATCGCGCAGGCACGATCCGCCTCCCCTTCCTATCTGCGATGGGAATGCTGGGCAGGAAGGACGGCGAGCGCGGCAGTTATCCGGAAATTGTCGACGCCCTTGCGCAACATGGCGCGCAGGGAAAGACGGACGCTCAGGCACTTTATCGACGCGTTGCATTCAACGTGTTGATATCGAATGTCGACGATCACCTTCGCAATCATGGCTTCCTGTGGCGCGGCAAGGCGGGATGGTCGCTTTCTCCAGCCTATGACCTCAATCCCGCGCCCTCGGACCTCAAGGCGCGTGTGCTGACGACGAACATCAATCTGGATGAGGGCACCTGCTCGGTCGACCTGCTCGAGGAGGCCTCTGAGTTCTTTGGTCTTACGCTGCCGCAGGCGCGCGCGATCATCAAAGAGGTCGCGACGGTAACCGCAAGATGGCGCGAGATCGCCAAGGCAGTCGGCGTAGGCCCAGCCGAGATCAATCGCATGGCCAGTGCATTCGAACATGACGAGCTGAAACATGCTGCGCGGTCGCCATGCTGAGCAACTATCCGGTTTGTGGCGGATGCGGCCGCACATGGCCCGCTTATTAAGTGTTGACTTAATAAGTGTGGCGCAGACCATCGCACAGGAATTCTTCGAGATCGATGGTTTCTTCCAACGCGAACCTGATTTTTTGCTGCGCGAGGAATTAGCCGAGGTCAAGCAGGCAGCCAGTATCTTGGCGTATTTGTTCGGAATAGAACCGCTTCAATACCAAATGGAGTGGTAGTACACGATTTGCAATCGCTTTATCAATAATCCGACGCGACGAACGCGACCGCTTTGAAGGTAGCCGCCGCAGCGGCGTCCTCGAACCGCGAATATTGGTGCGCCCGGAGAGATTGCTCGCGGCGGACGCCGCTCGGCCTCCGCTGCGCGCCGGCCCGCCGCCGCGCTGCGCGCGTCGACGTCCAACTTGGCCGCAGACGGCCAAGTTGTCGAACTCGACTTGTTTTATGTCGGGAGTTCGAATTAACGCGCCAGATGGCCAGGACCGGGAGATCGTCCTCGAACCGCGAAATATTGGTGCGCCCGGAGAGATTCGAACTCCCGACACCCTGGTTCGAAGCCAGGTACTCTATCCAGCTGAGCTACGGGCGCGCGCACGCAGTGTAGCCGTCACCGGCAGGTTCGGGAACTTAAACCTGCAAATAGCCTCCTTTATGAGGCGTGATCCGTCGCACGGGTGCCCAAAGCCTTGGCGCAGGGTCCGGAACACACTTTCCATCCGCGTGACGGCGTCCACCATGCAAAATTACGGTTTTAAATCAGACGGTTACGGTGCTTCTTGGTAACGCTGGCGGCTTGCTGCCCATGGCCGTAAGATTCACGCTTGCTTCGATTAACATTCCTACCGAATAACAGAGGATTTCTGATGAAGGCTTGGACACCGCTGATGTTGGTTTTCGCCCTAGGCTCGGCCGCTCACGGCAATGCCACCTGCACCTATCCGAATGCGCCCGACGCGCCGCCGGACGGCAACACGGCGACCAAAGAGGAAATGATCGCCGCGAAACACAATTTCGATCACTACAACAGCGACATGAATGCCTACCTCGACTGCATCAAGCTCGAGATAGACTCCGCGGTGCCGAAGGACACGTCGAAGCTCTCGGCCGACGAGAAGAAGAAGGCCGATGAACACTTGAAGATGTTGACGCAGAAGAACAATGCGGCGGTCGACGAGCTGCAGGCCAACGTCGGGCGTTTCAACGAGCAGTTGAAGGCTTTCAAGGCGAAGAATAAGCCGTGAACTACGCGTGGCCGTGCGCCGCGCGTCTTTGCGAAGGATCATGCAGGCTAGTACGCTCATCACCCCGCGTCTGGCCGAGGAGGCGATAAACTCTCGGCTGACGTGTTTGCCGATCGAATCACTGCCGCTGACGCAGTGTGTCGGGGGGACTTTGCGCGAAAATGTCTACGCCGAGCGCGACGCACCCCCCTTCGATCGCGTCACCATGGACGGCGTGGCGGTGGACAGCGAGAGGCTGCGTTCCGGCTCGCGCCGCTTCCACATTCAAGCGACCCAGCCCGCTGGCTCACCGCCGCTCAAACTCGCCCCCGGCGAAAACGCCATTGAAGTGATGACCGGGGCCATGCTGCCCCACGCCGCCGATTGCGTCATTCCAGTCGAACAATACGATGTTTTCGATGGCTTCATCGCATTGAAGGAATCGATCACCGCGACGCCGTATCACAACGTCCATCGCCGCGGCACCGACAGCCGCCAGGGCATGCTGTTGCTCGAGACGGGCACGCTGCTGCGGGCGCCCGAGATTGCCGTCGCGGCATCGGCGGGCATGGCGCGCGTTCGCGTCAGCAGCCAGCCAGCCATCATGGTGGTCTCGACCGGCGATGAACTCATCGAGCCCGGCGAACCCATCGCCGACTTTCAGGTGCGGCGCTCCAACTCCTATGCGGTTGCCGCTACGCTGCGCCGGCGCGGCCTCGGGCGCGTGGGCGACGATCACGTACGCGATGACGAGGACATGCTGCGTGATCGTCTGAAGCTGCATCTAACCACGCACGAAGTCATCATCCTGAGCGGCGGCGTTTCCATGGGACGCTTCGATCTCGTGCCGAAGGTGCTCTTGCAGTTGGGTGTGCAGGAGGTTTTTCACAACATCGCGCAGCGGCCGGGTAAACCCATGTGGTTCGGCATCGGCCCTCAGGGTCAATCAGTATTCGGTCTACCGGGGAATCCAGTCTCGACCTTGGTATGCCTGATCCGGTATGTCGTTCCGGCCATCGCGGAGGCCATGGGCACCCGCCGCGCGCCGCCGGAGCGCCTGGCGCTCGCGTCCCCCGTGACTTTCCATGCACCGCTGACTTACTTTTTGCCGATCGAAATAAAGCACGACGATTGGGGCCGCTCGTGGGCCGAGCCGCGACCTCCGAATGGATCAGGCGATTTCCTGAGCCTCGCCGGCACCCACGGGTTCGTCGAGCTGCCACCCGGTCCCAACACTTACCCCAGAGGTTTCGTCGCCAGCGTCTACCGCTGGTGACCAAGATTTCATGGAATCCGTAATTCACGACATTCGCGGCGTAAAGCACCCGCTGGATCGATTGTCACGGCCGCTGCACGATCTGCGCATCTCGGTCATGGATCGTTGCAATTTCCGCTGCCCTTATTGCATGCCCAAAGCGCACTTCCACGACAACTACCGTTTCCTGGAATCGCGGGAGAGGCTGTCATTCGAAGAGATCGTTCGGCTCGGCCGGCTGTTCGCCGGCATGGGCGTACGAAAGCTGCGGCTGACCGGCGGGGAGCCGTTGCTGCGCTCCAACCTCGCCGACTTGATCGGCGACCTGACGGCCATACCCGGCATCGAGGACATCGCCCTGACCACCAACGGCGTGCTGCTCGCGCGGCATGCCGTCGACCTGCGCGCCAATGGGCTGCGGCGCATCACCGTGAGCCTCGACACGTTGGACCCCGATATCTTCGCCCGCATGAGCGGAGGCTACGCGGCCCTCGATGAAGTATTGCACGGCATCGACGCCGCGATCGCGGCCGGCCTCGCGCCGCTCAAGATCAACGCGGTCATCGAACGCGGCCTGAACGATCATACGGTCGTCGGCTTGGTCGAGCGCTTCCGCGGCAAACCCGTCATCGTTCGCTTCATCGAGTTCATGGACGTCGGCAACCGCAACGAGTGGCAGCCCGACAAGGTCGTGCCGTCGAGCGAACTCATCGACCGCATTGGTGCCCGCTGGCCCATGCATCCCATATCCGAAAACTATCGCGGCGAGGTGGCGCAGCGGTGGCGCTTCGATGACGGCGGCGGCGAGGTCGGATTCATCTCGTCGGTTTCCAGACCCTTCTGCGGCGCATGCACAAGGGGGCGACTTTCCTCGGAGGGTCGGTTCTATACCTGCCTGTTCGCCACCGAAGGGCTGGACTTGCGCGCGGCGCTGCGCGCCGGTGCCAGCGATGCCGATCTGTCGGCCGCCATCCGGGACACGTGGCTGGGACGCACCGACCGGTACAGCGAGTTGCGCGACGAGATGCGCCGCGGCGCCGCGCAGCCGGCGAAGATCGAGATGTACTACATCGGCGGTTGAACTCATGCGGTGGCCCTTCTCATGACGTTGACTCACTTGGACGACGATCTGCATCCCACCATGGTCGACGTCGGCGCCAAACCAGTGACGCGGCGCACGGCCGTCGCGGAGGCGCGGGTGCTGTTCCCGGCAGCCGTCGCGGCGGAACTGCGCGGCAACGGCATGCGCTCTGCGAAAGGACCGATATTCGACACCGCCATCGTTGCCGGCATCATGGGCGCCAAGCGCACTCACGAGTTGATCCCCTTCTGTCACCCGCTGGGGCTGGAGAACTGCCAAGTGTCGATCGACTTGGTGGAGGACACCGCGGTGATACGCTGCACGGCGAGCGTGCATCACAAGACCGGCGTCGAAATGGAAGCCCTCACGGGCGCGAGCATTGCCGCCCTGACGATTTACGATATGTGCAAGGCCTTGTCGCACGACATCGTGATCACCGAGACCCGCTTGGTCGCCAAGGAAGGCGGCAAGAGTTCCTACGCGCTGGGACCGGCGTCTTGAACTCGCCGGCCGCCATCCACGGATTGATCCTAGCCGGCGGCTCGAGTTCGCGCATGGGCCGCGACAAGGCCGCGCTGATCTACGACGGACAACGCCAGCTCGACCGCGCATTCGAATTGGCCGGTCGGCATGTGGCCCAAGTATTCGTATCCGTGCGCTCGAGCCAAGCGGAGGACCCGGACCGTGCACGGCGCCCGCTCATCGTGGATTCGGCCGAAGGCGAAGGCCCGATCGTCGGCATCCGCTCGGCGCTCGCCGCATTTCCCGATGCCGCCTGGCTGGTGCTCGCCTGCGACCTGCCTTTTTTGTCGGATGCCGCCATCCGGCAACTGCTGGCCGGCCGCGATCCCGGCGTCTTGGCCACCGCCTTTCGCAGCGCCCATGATGGATTGCCGGAACCGCTGTGTGCGGTGTGGGAACCGGCGGCGCGCGACGCATTGACGCTCTATCAGAGCACCGGCGGACGTTGCCCGCGCAAGTTCATGATGCGTCATCCCGTGAAGTTGCTCGAGCCGGAAGATCCGCGGGCGCTCGACAACATCAATACGCCGGATGAGTATGCCGGGGCGCAGAATGCCCTGAATCGTTGAGGAAACCATCCTATGCAACTGACCATTCAATATTTCGCCCTACTGCGCGAGCAGGCCGGCCGCTCCATCGAGACGCTCGAGACGCTCGCCGCCACGCCGGCCGATTTGTACGCGGAGCTGAACGCACGCTACGGTTTTACGTTGGCGCAGGAGCGTTTGAAAGTGGCCGTGAACAACGATTTTGCTGATTGGTCGCGACGTCTCGAAGCCGGTGATTCGGTGGTGTTCATCCCGCCCGTGGCGGGTGGATGATGCGATTTCGACTGACCGCGACGGCGATCGATACCGTGGCGGCGCGGGCCCACGTATTGCACCCCGGTGCCGGTGGTTATGTGAGTTTCGAAGGCTGGGTACGCGATCATAACGAGGGTCGCGAGGTGACACGTCTCGAATACGAAGCATTCGACGTCCTCGCGACGAAGGAGGGAGACCGCATCGTGACCGAGGCGCTCGCACGCTTTCCCATCAAACAGGCCCTGTGCATCCATCGCGTGGGCTCGCTCGATCTCACCGACATGGCCGTGTGGGTGGGCGTCAGCGCCACGCACCGGGGCGAGGCATTCACCGCGTGCCGCTTCATCATCGACGAGGTCAAGCATCGCGTGCCGATTTGGAAGCGCGAGCACTATCGTGGTGGTGATTCCGGCTGGGTGAACTGCGAACACTGCGCGGCACCCCACGCCGCCACGCCTGCCCATGCCGCCACGCATATCGATGCAACCTGATTATTCCCGTCAAATCCTGCTCAAGGAAATTGGCCCCCAAGGCCAGGCGATATTGGCGCGCAGCCGCGTCTTGATCGTCGGGATCGGCGGTCTCGGCAGTCCGGTCGTGCAATACCTCGCCGGTGCCGGCGTCGGGCACTTGGAGCTGGTGGATGCCGACGCTCTCGATGCCAGCAATCTGCACCGCCAGCCCATCTATGCCCTCGCCGATACGGGCAAGGCAAAAGTCGAGTTGGCGCGCGCCGCGGTCCTGGCGATCAATCCGAGTGTCGCCGTCCACGCCCATGCCGCGCGGTTCACACTCGACAATGCGCTGGATCTCGTGCGGGCAAGTGACGTGGTCATCGACTGCAGCGACAACTTTCTGACCAAATTCCTCATCAACGACGCGGCCGTGCTCGCGCGGCGCCCCGCCATCTTCGCAAGCGTCTATCAGTACGAGGGCCAACTCCAGGTCTACAAACCAGACCCGGGCCACGCCTGCCTGCGCTGTCTCTGGCCGGAAGCGACGGCCGACGGCGTCGTCGGCAACTGTGCCGAAGCCGGCGTGCTGGGTCCCGTTCCCGGCATGCTCGGTTCGTTGCAGGCGCTGCTGGCTTTGAAGATACTCCTAGGACTGCCAGGCCAACTGGCCGGAGAATTGATGCTGCTCGACTTCATGAGTTTCTCGACGACGAAGATCAAGGCGGCGCGCCGCGCTGGGTGTGCCGCGCCAGCATGCGGCTTGATTAGCGGGCTCCGGGCGAACGCGGACGATGCGAACTTAGGCCCGGACATCGAGGTCGCATCGCTTGCCGGGCTGGCTGCGCATACCGAGATCATCGACATCCGCACGGCCGACGAGGTCGCCGCGGCGCCGTCGACGGCGCGGCACATCGCCATGCATGTGCTGCTCGCCAACCCGCAACTTCTCTGCGCCGATACCGATTACGTGCTCGTGTGTGCATCGGGCAAGCGCAGTCTGGCGACCGCGCGCGAACTGCGCAAACGGGGACTTGCCGTCCGTTCGCTCGCCGGCGGCCTGGGCCTTGCAGGCGGCTGACATGCTTTTCGACAGCAAACTTCCCGACGTCGGCACCACCATCTTCACCGTGATGTCGCGCCTGGCGCTCGAGGAAGGCGCGGTCAATCTGGGTCAAGGGTTCCCCGATTACCCCATCGATCCACGCCTGTCGCAATCACTGATCGACGTCATCGCGGAGGGACGCAACCAATACGCGCCCATGGAGGGGGTCGTCGAACTGCGCGAACAAATCGCGAACAAATTACAAATGAGCTACGCGCGGCGCTTCGATCCCCAAGCCGAGATCACCGTGACCTGCGGGGGTACCGAGGCCCTCTTTGACGCCATCCAGGCCGTCGTGCGCGCGGGTGACGAGGTCATCATTTTCGATCCCGCGTACGACGCCTACGAGCCGGCAGTGCGGCTGGCCGGTGGACGCTGCGTGCGCATCCCGCTGATGCCGCCCACGTTTCGATTCGATTGGGATAGGGTCAAGAGCGCCCTCACCGACCGCACGCGCCTCATCATCATCAACAGCCCCCAAAACCCCAGTTGCACGGTCGCCGATGCCGGCGACCTCGAGGCGCTCGCCGCGCTGATTCGCGATCGGCCCATCAGCATCCTTGCGGACGAGGTGTATGAGCACGTGCTATACGACGGCCGCCGCCATGCGTCCGTGCTCGCCCATGCCGAACTGCGCGAGCGCAGCTTCGCCGTGTTTTCGTTCGGCAAGACTTTGCATGCCACGGGGTGGCGCGTCGGCTATTGCGTGGCGCCGCCCAAGATGACGGCGGAGCTGCGCAAAGTGCATCAGTTCAACACTTTCAGCATCGTCTCCCCGTTGCAGCACGCGATCGCTCGCTATCTTGCGAATTTTCCCGACGCCTGGCAGGGGCTCGCCGCTTTTTTCCAGGCCAAACGCGACCTCCTCGCGGGTCTGCTGCGCGGCTCGGGCTTCGAGCCGCTGCCCGCGGCCGGCGCTTATTTTCAATTGGTGGATTACGGGGCGCTCAGCCAGCGCATCGACATCGAATTTGCGGATCGGTTGGTCCGCGTGGCGAAGGTGGCGACGATTCCGTTATCCCCTTTCTATGCCGAACCGCCGCGGATGACGTTGCTGCGCCTGTGCATCGCGAAGCGCGACGAGACGCTCGAAGCCGCGGCCGAGCGGCTGCGCCGCTTTGCCGGGAGCGCGGGCACCTAGGAGCCTTCTTTAAGGTAGCGTGTTGGCCTTTCAGGTTCCGTATTGCCGCTTGCTGGACGGCAGACTTTGCCGCTGGCGGATTCGCGAGGCGTCCATCAGCATGCGTCCGGCCCAACGGTATACGTTGTTTTCCTTGACGGTGCGGCGCATCAGAACCATTCGGTCACGCCGCTCTTCGCGATCCATGCGCATGGCGATTTCCATGGCCTCGGCAGTTTCGTTGACGTCGAAAGGATTGATGAGCACCGCCTCCGTGAGCTCGCGGGAGGCACCGGCGAATGTGCTCAAGATCAGCACGCCGTCGTCGTCGTCGCGCGCGGCCACGAACTCTTTGGCCACCAGGTTCATGCCGTCATGCAGGCTGTTGACGAGACAAAAATCCGCCGCGCGGTAGAGCTCGAACACGCCTGCGGGTTCTTGATGGGTATCGATGAGCACGATGGGCCGCCAATCGCCCTCGGCGAATTTTGCATTGATCCGCGCCACTTCATCGTAGGTCTGCCGTTGCAGCGCCTCATAGGCGGGCAGTGTGCTGCGGGATGGCGCGGCAATCTGCAGGAGGCTCAACCGGCCGCGATGGCGCGGGTTCTTGTCGAGAAGAGCCTCGAGCGCACCGAAGCGCTCGATGATGCCCTTGGTGAAATCCCAGCGTTCCACGCCCAGGCCGATCACCACGTCGGCGCCGATGTGATAGCGCTCGCGGACCCTCGCGCGGCAGCCGGCCACATCGGGCAGGAACTGCAGCCAGCGCGGTGGCCACTCGATGGAGATGGGATAAGGCGCCACCCGGCAGACGCGGCCCTGCAGAGTCACGGTCATCTGCTCATGATCGATCTGGCATTCGACGAAGCGGTCGACGGTTTCGAGAAAATTTTGGCAATGATAGCGCGTGTGGAAGCCGAGGATGTCCGCCGACAACATGTGCAGCAAGATTTCACGCTTCCACGGACATACGCCGAAGGTCTCCGCGTTCGGCCATGGTATGTGCCAGAACAACGCGATCGTCGCCTTCGGTATCTTGGCGCGGATGAGCTTGGGCAGCAGCGAGAAATGATAGTCCTGAATCATGACCACCGGACTGTCCGTGTTCGCCTCCGCGGCGACGACGTCCGCGAATTTCGCATTCACTTCCTCGTAGGTGCGCCAATCCGATGGCCTGAAGGCCGGGCGCACGTATGCCAGATGACACAGCGCCCACATACCCTCGTTGGAAAAGCCGTAGTAATAGCCTTGTTCTTGTTCGGGCGACAGCCATACGCGGCGCAACGTGTAGGCCGGATCGTCGGGCGGCACGCGGATCTGATCGAAGCGGTCGACGGTCTCGCGATCCGCGGCACCCGCGCCGTGGGCGATCCACGTCCCGGCACACGCGCGGACGATGGGTTCGAGGGCGGTGACCATGCCGCTCGCGGGCACCTGCACCACGGGGTGATGATCGGCGTCATAGTTATGAATGTACGGCTCCCGGTTCGACACGATCAGCACCTGCGAGGATTTCAGGTGATCGTGCACGACTTGCTTGAGCGCCTGCGGCGTCCAATTCTCCCGGAAATCGATCTCCAGCCGTTGCTGCTGTTCGGCCTCGGCCAGCACTTGGCGCACCTGGCTCAGGATCGGCAGCGATGAACGCGGCGATTTGGCGTTGTCGAGAAAGCGTTTGCCGCGGATGTCGCCGATCAACACGTTCACCCAGCGACGCAATTGCAGCCAGGCCACGAGCACCAGGAGCAGCGCCAACAGGAGTACGGAGATGCCGAAGAACACGAGCAGAAAATCGCGTGCCGTGCGCTGCCTGCGATCCACGAAGGACAGATCATGCAGCATCAACAGTCTGAACGGCGCGGGCTCGGCGGAATCGAAGTCGAAACGGGATATCTGCACGGAACCGGACGCGAGTTGTTCGACACGCGTCACCGGCGGAGTGGCGGTGGCGTCCGCATCGCAGGTTACGGACGGCGGCGTACGCTCGGTTTGATAGATGGTGGAGCCATTCGGGCGGCACACCAGTATGGCGAGCAACCGTTCATCGGACGTGATCTTGGCAAGATAACTTCGCAGTCGCGGCTCGTCACCCTTGGCCACCAGCGCGGTCAGCGGCTCCTCCATGCTGTGCATGGCCAACTGCGAACGCAGTTCCACGTCCGAACGGAACCATTCCGCCAGCAAGCGCTCGATATAGGGCAGACCGAAAAAAGCCACCACGCAGGAGGCGAAGACCACGGGCAACACGAAGCGCAACAGGATCGAGCGAAGCACCTTGCCTCCGTGTTTGATGGGCACCCTTCGGGTCCGGCCCGTCAAAATAGCAAAAAATGCATCCACCCGTCTTTATCTCGGGGCGCCCGCCCCCGTGTCGTCATACGCCTACAGGGCGATCTTCAACTCTCTCTAGGCAGGGGCACCGCCCTTACGCTATGTTGCCGTCGTGACGTACCACCTCGCTCCCCTGCCGCCGCGCGATGCATGTTTGTTTCTGGATGTCGATGGCACGTTGATCGAAATCACCGATTCACCTTTCCACACGCATGCCGACCCCGCACTCAAGTCGCTGTTGCAACGAGTGGCGGACGCGATGGAGGGCGCGCTCGCGCTCGTGAGCGGTCGGAGCATCGAATATTTGGATGCGCTGTTCGCACCGCTGCACTTGCCGACCGCGGGACTGCACGGCGTGGAACGGCGCGCGGCATCGGGCGTCACACACAGCGCCGGCGCCGCCGCCCCGCTCGATGCCGCCCGCGAGCGTCTTGCCGCGCTCGTCCACGCCCATCCCGGCACGGTGCTGGAGGACAAGGTCGGGACGATCGCCGTTCACTACCGGATGGCGCCGCAGTTCGAGAGCCTGGTGCGCGGCGCGGTCGCGGCGATTGCACGCAGTCTCGGTGACCGATATCACGTTCAGAGTGGCAACATGATGGTCGAGATCAAACCCGCGGGCTTCAGCAAGGGCGGTGCGATTGAGGGCTTCCTGCGCGAGCCGCCTTTCAAGGGCAGGACACCGGTATTCGTCGGTGATGATCTCACCGACATCGACGGTTTCGAGGTGGTGCAATCCCATGGCGGCACGTCGGTCGCGGTCGGCGACCGAGTCTCGGCGCAATATCGGCTCGCGGATCCCGCCGCCGTGCGCGAGTGGCTCGGGCTCATCGCATCCCGCGACGCCTGATCGCGGCTCTGCCGCTAGTCGCGGATCTGCCCGCTGCCCCGTATCAGGTACTTATAGCTGGTCAGCTGCTCGACGCCCACCGGCCCACGGGCGTGAAACTTGTCGGTGCTGATGCCGATTTCGGCGCCCATGCCGAATTCGCCGCCGTCGGCGAATTGCGTGGACGCGTTATGCAACACGATGGCACTGTCGACGCGCGCCAAAAAACGCTCCGCCGCGGCGGCGTTGGTGGTCACGATGCAGTCGGTGTGTTGCGAGCCGTATTGACCAATGTGTGCGATCGCGGCATCCACGTCATCGACCACCCGCACCGCGATGATCGCATCCAAATACTCTGCATACCAATCCTGTTCCGTCGCGGGCTTGACGCGCTCGTCCACCTGCCGGGTCACCTCATCGCCGCGCACCTCGCACCCCGCGTCGAGCAGCAGCGTGACGAGTGCGGGCAGATGCGAGGCAGGGCATCCCCGATCGACCAACAGCGTCTCGGCCGAACCGCACACGCCGGTGCGGCGCAGCTTGGCGTTCAACACGATGTCGCGCGCCATGCGCAGATCGGCGGCGCGGTCCACATACACGTGACAGACACCTTCGAGATGGCCGATGACGGGCACGCGCGCTTCCTCGCGGACGCGCGCAATCAAGCTCTTGCCGCCGCGCGGCACGATGACGTCGATGTCGTGCACCATCTCGGACAGCATGTAGCCCACCGCGGCGCGATCCGTGCTCGGCACGAGCTGTATGCAGCTGGCCGGCAGACCGACCACGCGCAGACCTTCTTCAAGGCACGAGTGGATCGCGGTGTTGGACTGCAGACTCTCGGACCCGCCGCGCAGAATGACCGCATTGCTCGATTTCAGGCACAACGCGCCGGCATCGGCCGTGACGTTCGGCCGGCTCTCGTAAATGATGCCGATCACGCCAAGCGGCACGCGCAGCCGCTGAATGACCATGCCGTTGGGCCGCGTCCATTCGGCCAGCACCGTACCGATCGGATCGGCGAGTCGGCTAATGTCCTCGAGCCCGTGTGCCATCGCCTCGACGCGCTGGTCGGTCAGCTTCAACCGGTCCAGCAGGGCGGGCGGCAATGCCTTGGCCGCGGCGTCGCGCATATCCCGCTCGTTCGCGGCAATGATCTTGTGGCGCCGCGCGCGCAGTGCCGCCGCCGCCGCACGCAAGGCTCGATTCTTCTGGTCGGTGGTCGCGACATGCAGCGCCGCCGACGCCGCCCGGGCGGCCCGCCCGATGTCCCTCATCATGTCCGAAATAGTCATCATGTCCGAGATCATATGGCCTTCAACAACACCAGATCGTCGCGATGCACGATTTCATCGCGACCCCGAAACCCTAGCACCTTTTCGATCTCCGTGGATTTGCGCCCGATGATGCGCACGGCATCGCCATCCGAATACGCGCAGATGCCGCGCGCCACTTCGAGGCCGTCCGGACCCAAGATGCTGACCGTGTCGCCCCGATCGAACCGCCCCTCCGCCCGCGTCACGCCCGCGGGCAGCAGGCTCTTGCCGCTCCTCAAGGCCCGAACCGCACCCTCGTCCACGGCGATCGCTCCCTTGGGTTGCAGAGTTCCCGCGATCCACTGTTTACGCGTCGCCACGGGCGACGACGACGGCACGAACCACGTGCAGCGGGCACCCCCCTCGATGCGCTTCAAGGGATGCGGTGCGGCTCCCTTGGCAATGCACAAATGACATCCCGCTCCCACCGCGATCTTGGCCGCGGCGATCTTCGTCTGCATGCCGCCCGAACCCATGCTGCTGCTCACGCCACCGGCCATGGCCTCGATCGCGGGAGAAATCTCCAGCACCGAGGGAATGAATTCGGCATCCGGATGATCGTGCGGGTTGGCCGTGTACAAACCATCGATGTCCGAGAGCAGGACCAAACAGTCGGCGCTCACCATTTGCGCCACCCGTGCTGCGAGACGGTCATTGTCGCCATAGCGGATCTCTGCCGTCGCCACGGTGTCGTTCTCGTTGATCACGGGTATCGCTCCGAGGGACAGTAGCGTATTCAAGGTCCCGCGTGCGTTCAGATAGCGGCGGCGCAGCTCCGTATCGCCCAGCGTCAACAGAATCTGGGCCACGGTGATGCCGTGCACGTCCAACAATTCCTTGTACGCATGGGCGAGACGAATTTGACCGACCGCCGCGGCCGCCTGACTCTCCTCCAGGCGCAGCTTGCCCGCGTTCAAGTTCAAATGGCGCCTTCCCAACGCGATGGCGCCGGAGGAAACCAAGATCACCTCCTGGCCGCGTTTGCGCAGGGAAGCCACATCGGCCGCAAACGTTTCGAGCCAACCGCGGTTCAGGCGCCCTTTTTCGGCATCGACGAGCAGTGCCGAACCCACCTTGACGACGATACGTTTGGCCTCGGTCAAGCGGCGGGCTGCAACTTTACGATCGGCTAGCGTCATGGTGGCCAATATTGCCATTTACTTGGGCAAGCGGCGTCCCCTAATATCCGCGTTCAAATGAATTGCAACGATCAACAGGGGGCGACCATACGTGGGTAGAGAGTACGAACCGACCGTCGGACAGTGGTACGAGGATCTGGAAAACGAAGAAACGTTTCAGGTGCTCAAAGTGGACGAAGATAAGGAAACCGTTGAGATTCAACACCTCGACGGCGATGTCGAGGAACTGGACGTGGATGGATGGGCGGAATTAGACCTCGAACTCACCGAAGAACCGGAGGGCTGGTCCGGGTCGAAGGCCGAGAGAGACGCCGACGATGAGGAAGAGGAGGACGAGGACTGGGATGAAGACGACGACGATGAAGACGACGACCTAGACGACGACGACGACGAAGACCACGAAGAGTACTAAACCACTTCGAGCCATCCATGCGTATCGGGCGCCTCGCCTTGTTGGATCGCCACCAACTGAGCGCGCAGCGCCCGAGTCAACGGTCCCACCTCACCATCGCCCACGCGATGCTCGACACCGTGATAGATCAGCGTGCCGACGCCCGCGAGCACCGCGGCGGTACCGGATAGGGCCGCCTCGCCCGTTTTCACCCATTCAAGCATCTCGGCGACGTCGAGGATGCGCTCCGACACCGCATAGCCCTGGTCACGCGCCAACGTGAGGAGTGAATCACGCGTCACGCCATGCAGAAAGGTCGAGTCCAGCTTGCGCGTGAGCAGCTCGCCGGCGCGCACCAACAGAAAATTCGCGGCGCCCGTTTCCTGAACCTCGCCGCCCGGGCAGAACAACACCTGATCCGCTTGATATTGGGCGCGCGCTGCCAAGGTGGGCCCGATGGCGGCCGCATAGTTGCCGCCGGTCTTGACCATGCCCATCTGCGCAGCGGAGCGTGTGTTCTGATCGTCGACGAGGATGCGAAGGGCCTTCATGCCGCCGGCGAAGTAGTCCCAAACCGGGCTTGCCAGCACCAACAACGAGGCGTCGGCCGACGGCGTCGCCGCCGCGCCAATGTTCGCGGTCGTGCCGAACAAGATGGGACGAAGATACAAAGCGCCGGGAGCTTCCGGCACCGCCTCACGACACCGGTCGATCACGGCGCGCACCATCTCCTTGAGCTGCGCCGGATCAGGTTCGGGCAGCACGAGCCGCCGCGCGCTCTGCTGCATGCGTGCAATATGGCGATCCATGCGAAAAACATGGATCGAGCCATCGGCGCGCCGGAATGCCTTGAATCCCTCGAAACAGGTGCTGGCGTAATGCAAGACGTGCGCAGCCGGACTGATCTCGATGGGTCCGACAGGCTTGATTTCGGCGGCACTCCACTGCCCCTCATGGAACGTGGCCACCGCCATGTGAGAGGTCAACAGGGAACCAAATGAGGGTCGCTGGGGTTGTGCCGTCATGAAGTCTTCACCTTGGGTATGAATATCGTCGCCGGGTGCTCGAGAAGGCCCTTGAGCATCTGAATCATCGCTGCAGCATCATAACCGTCCACGAAGCGATGATCGAATGACGACGACAAGTTCATGATTCGGCGCACCACGATGGTGCCGCCGTGCACGACCGGGCGTTCCGCCGCCTTATTGAGCCCGATGATGGCCACCTCCGGAGCATTGATGACCGGTGTCGAGGCGATACCACCCAATTTGCCGAGGCTGGTCACCGTGATCGTCGAGCCCACGAGTTCATCGCGGGTCGCGGTGTTGGCGCGCGCACGTTCCGAGACGCGGCGGATCTCGGCCGCGAGGTCCCAAACCGACAGGTCCTGGGCGTTGCGTACGACCGGCACCTTGAGCCCATCGGGCGTTTGTGTCGCCACGCCGACGTGCACGGCGCGATGCCGCACCAGCACTTCCCGCGCCGCGTCGTAGCAAGCGTTGCACTGCGGGAACGAATCGAGCGCCCGCGTCAACGCGAGGACGACAAAGGGTAAATAAGTCAAACTCGGCGCTTCTTGCGGCAATGACCCATTCAAGTGCAGACGTAACGACTCGAGTTCGGTGACGTCGACCTCTTCGACGTAGGCGAAATGCGGGATGGTGCGTTTGGACTCGGTCATGCGCTGGGCAATGAGCCGGCGCAACCCGATCACTTTGATCTCGGTTGTTTCCGGCGCCGTCGCTCGGACAGCGGGCGTTTCCGCGGAAACGTCGCTCGGCGTCGGCTGGTTGCCGACCGCCATCAGGTCGCTGCGCAAAATTCGGCCGCCGGGACCCGAACCCGCAATGGTCGCCAGGTCGACGCCCGCCTCGCGCGCCCGCCGACGATTCGCGGGGGAGGTCATGACCCGGCCGGAACGCGGCGCGGGTGCCGCGGCCGCGCCGACGACCTTCGCCCGGGCAGGCGCCACCGGCGCCGCAACGGCGGCCACCTGCGCCACAACGGCTGCCGCCCCCTCTAAGTCGACTGCCGGCATCGCGGCCGTGTCGAACACGATCAACGGTGACCCGACCGCGATCTTGTCGCCGGGTTCACCGGTGATCGAGACCACCCGGCCGCTCACCGGTGCAGGTACCTCGACGGCCGCCTTGTCGGTCATGACCTCGACGATGACCTGGTCCTCGGCAACCGACTCGCCGGGTTTGGTATGCCATGCGACGATCTCCGCCTCGACCGTGCCCTCACCCAAGTCCGGCATCTTGAATACGAACTGGCTCATTCTGGCTCCATGACGGCCGTGAGGGCCGTCCTCACGCGTTGCTGGCCGGGAAAATATTCCCACTCGAACGCATGCGGATAGGGCGTATCCCAGCCGGCTACGCGTTGGATGGGCGCTTCCAGATCCCAGAAGCACTCCTCTTGTACCACCGACAAGATCTCGGCACCGAAGCCCGAGAAGCGTGTGGCCTCATGCGCCACCACGCAACGCCCCGTCTTGCGCACGGAGCTGCAGATGGTGTCGACGTCGAGCGGTACCAGTGAGCGCAGGTCGATGATCTCCGCATCGAGCCCCAAGGTCGCCGCCGCCGCCAGCGCGACGAACACCATGGTGCCATAGGTCACCACCGTCACGTCGGCGCCGCTGCGCACGATGTCGGCCTTGCCGAGGGGCACAGTGTAGTAGCCCTCGTTGACCTGGCCCTTCGGATGCGCGCTCCACGGCACGGCGGGCTTGTTCGGGTCAGCGTCGAAAGGTCCGTTATAGAGGCGCTTCGGTTCGAAGAAAATCACCGGATCGTCGTCCTCGATCGAGGTGATCAACAATCCCTTGGCATCGTACGGATTCGACGGCATGACCACCTTGAGGCCGCTGACGTGCGTGAAGATGCCCTCCGGGCTCTGCGAATGCGTCTGACCGCCGCGAATGCCGCCGCCGCACGGCGTGCGGATGGTCACCGGTGCATGGAACTCGCCGGCGCTGCGATAACGGATGCGGGCCAGTTCGCTCGCGATCTGGTCGAAGCCGGGGTAGATGTAGTCGGCAAATTGGATCTCGGCGACGGGCCGCAGACCGTTGACGCCCATGCCGATCGCGGCCGCGACGATGCCGCCCTCGGCGATCGGCGTATCGAGCACGCGCTGTTCACCGTACTTGCGCTGCAGTCCCTCGGTGGCCCGAAAGACCCCGCCGAAATAGCCGATATCCTCGCCCATCAGCACCACCGACGGATCGCGGCCGAGCATGATGTCCATGGCCGAATTCAAGGCTTGAATCATGTTCATATTGGCCATGTCGCTCAGGGCCTCTCCGCACGCATCAGGGCACGTTGCCGCTGCAGATTCGCGGGCATCTCCTTGAACACGTCCTCGAACATCAAATCGGCGTTGAGACGCGGGCCCTCGGTCATGGTGCCGTGGGTCACCGCCTCCCGCCAACTCGCCGCCACCAGAGCGTCGAGTTCCGCGGCGAGCGCGGCATGCCGTTCTTCCGACCAGTCACCAAGCGCGATCAAGTGCTGCTTCAGCCGCAGCACCGGATCCCCGAGGGGCCAGTGCTCATGATCATCCTTCGCGCGATAGCGCGCCGGATCGTCGCTGGTCGAATGCGCGGCGGCCCGGTACGTGACGAGCTCGATCAGCGTGGGTCCGGCGCCGGTTCGCGCCCGCTGCGCCGCCCAATGCGTGACGGCATGGACGGCGAGAAAATCGTTGCCGTCGACGCGAATGCCCGCAATCCCATAGCCCGGACCTCGTGCCGCGAAAGAACGCTGCTCGCCGCCCGCGTAACCCTGAAAGGTCGAGATGGCCCATTGATTGTTGACCACATTGAGAATGACCGGCGCCTGGTACACGGAGGCGAACAGCAAGGCATGATGGAAATCGGCTTCGGCACTGCTGCCCTCGCCGATCCAACTGGCCGCAAGATGATCTTCCCCCTTGATCGCCGCGGCCATGGCCCAGCCCACCGCCTGCGGAAACTGCGTCGCCAAATTGCCCGAGATCGAAAAGATGTTGCCCGCCTTGGAGTGGTACATCACGGGCAATTGCCTGCCTTTGCACATGTCTTGCGTGTTCGACAAGAGCTGGTTCATCAGATCGACCAGCGGCGTGCCGCGCGCGATGTGCAACCCCTGATTTCGATAAGAGGGGAACAGCATGTCCCCCGGCCGCAGCGCCATGCACTGGGCGACCGACACCGCCTCCTCACCGAGGGAGCGGATGTAGAAAGAGATCTTGCCGGCGCGCTGCGTGCGCTGCATGCGCTCGTCGAATATTCGCGTGAGCAACATGTGTCGCAACCCCACTTGTAGTTCCGCGGGGTCGAGATGCGGATTCCACGGTCCGCGCGCCACGCCCTCATCGTCGAGTACCCGTACCAACTCGGTCGACAGGAACCCGATGTCACGAGCCCGGTCATTGACGTCGGGCCGCGGCACGGTGCCAGCCGCGGACAAGTGCACGTAGCTGAAATCAGGTGCCTCACCCGGTCGCGCGGGAGGATGGGGCAGATGCAAGCGAGATGGGTTCGTCATGATTGACCTCGTTCACGAGCTTGAGACAATTGACGCGACGAAACGGCGGATGCGGGCGCTCGCGTCGCGCAATGCCGCCTCTTCCGCGGCGAAGCACACGCGCACGAAGCCGGCCGTGTCGGCGCCGAAT
>Ga0116226_10001160_pt1 | contig 22834 bp, 18 predicted proteins | sample S1TSphfallax_FD_89692 | JGI IMG/M metagenome (GOLD analysis project Ga0116226, IMG submission 89692) | Host-associated microbial communities from peat moss isolated from Minnesota, USA - S1T2_Fa - Sphagnum fallax MG | ecosystem: Host-associated > Plants > Peat moss > Unclassified | place: USA... | reverse complement strand
TCAAGGATCTCAAGGCCAACGGCCTCTGGGATCAGGACATGATCGACAACCTGAAGTATTTCGACGGCGAGCTGAAGGACATCGACCGCATTCCGGCCGAGCTCAAGGCCCGCTACATGACCGCGTTCGACATCGATCCCAAGTGGATCGTGGAGGCGGCCGGTCGGCGCCAGAAGTGGATCGACCAGTCCCAGTCGGTCAACCTGTGGATCAAGACGCCCGACCTCAAGACGCTGTCCCACATGTACCGGCACGCCTGGCACGCCGGGCTCAAGACGACCTATTACCTGCGTTCCCTCGGCGCCTCCAACATCGAGAAGGCCACGATTGCCGTGAAGAAGGAAGTCCGCGGCGCCGCGGGCGAGACGGGCGAGGCGACGACGGCGCGCGACGCGGCCAACGTGCTGGCCGCCGAGACGCTGGCGGCGGCGCAGGGCGGGGCCGGGTCCCGCACCTACACCGCCGAGGAGAAGAACGCGTGCTCGATCGACGCGATGCGCAACGGTGGGACGTGCGAGGCGTGTCAGTAGGGCATTTGACGCCCGCGGTAAAACCCGCACGTTTCGGTCGTGTCCCAGTTCAACTTCGGTAGGTATCGCGGCTTCATCCCGCTCATTCCGGTAGTCGCCCTGAGCGCGTTCATTTGGCCGATGGCATCGGCCCGGGCTGAGAGCCCGGGCGGCGGTGCGTCAGCGACCGCCCCCGCCAAGACGGGCGCGCCCGCTGTGGCGCAGTCCCTCTGCGACGCCCTGATCGGCTCGATGAAGCGCGGCGCTGCGCTCGATTTCGCCGGGCGTTCGGCGCTGCTCGACCCGGAGGTTCGGCGCGACTTCGATCTGCCGTTCATGACCCGGATCGTGGTCGGGCCGCCCTGGCGCGAATTGGGCGAGGCGGACCGCGCCAAATTAGTGGACGCCTTCAGCACGTACAGTGTCGCGACCTACGCCCAGCGGTTTAAGGATTACTCGGGCGAACGCTTTGAGGTCGATCCTTCGGCCACGCCGCTGCCGAACGGCGACTGCATCGTGCACACGAAATTGTTCCCCGGCGGTGGGGCTCCGGTGCAACTCGATTACCTGATGCGCAAGGGCGCGGCCAACTGGCGGATCATCGACGTTTACCTGAATGGCTCGATCAGCGAATTGGCGGCGCGGCGTTCCGAATACTCGACCGTGCTGCGGAAGGGCGGGGCGGCTGCGCTCATCACCCTCTTGCAGGACAAGTCGGCCGCGTTCGCACATTAATTCGGACGCATCGTTCCAGGCCGCTCCGGCTCGCTGTCGTCCGGCCGTCAACGGGCGCGCGTCAGTCGCCGGCGGGCGGCCTGCGTGCGCAGACGTGGTCTAAATCTCCGCGTCTATCCGGCACCTTCCGCCTACTTTCCCGGATCGTCGTAAAATCCCGCGGCCGGCAGCGCCTTCGCCGCCTGCTCGCCCCGCAGCGAGGCGGCGCGGTTCTGCCGATAGAGGCTCCGGAGAGAGGCGTAGTAGTCGATCGACTCGTGCTGCAACTCCGCGAGCGTATCCAGATTCCGCTCCCGCAGGTCCACCCCGTCGACGATGACGCGACTGGCGCTGACGATGGAGGGATAATTCTGCCGGCGGGCGATGTAGCGGAAGGGATCGAGGTAGATGTCGACGATCCGTCCGGCGCCGTCGCGCGGATTCATCGGTCCGAAGATAGGCACGACGAGATAGGGCCCGTCGCCGTAGCCCACGAACCACAGAGTCTGTCCGAAATCGCCGACCTGTTTCTTGAGTTTCAACTCGCTGGCGACGTCGCCCGTGCCGCCAAATCCCAGGGTACTGTTGAGGACGAACCGGACCACGGTCGTTCCGGCGTCCTTGAAGCGGAGCTGGAACAGGCAGTTGAAGAACACCACCGGCTCGTTGAGGTTGTCGATGATGTTGCGCAGGGAATCGCGGGCGCCCTGGGGCAGCGCAGCGCGATAACCCTTCGCCACGGGCACGATGACCGCCTTATCCAGCGCGAGGTTGGCGGCGAAGATCTTGCGATTCATCGGCTCGAGCGGGTCGTGGTTGGCCTCGAATGCCGCTCGTTCGACCGGATCCTTGGGCGGAGTGGCGCAGCCCGAGAACAGCGCGACGCAGCCGACGATCGCGGTGAGGGGAAGGGCGCCGAGGCGAACGATCCCGCGGAGGTGGATGGTTCGGTGCAGGCGTCCGCCTGACGGCGCGCTCATCCCTGCCTCCCCTTCATGCTCCCGGCCTCGGTCGCGGCCTCACCGGCGCGCCGGCCAAACAGGACCGGGAGGAAGAAGAGGGTGCTGAGCAGGATGAAGAAAAGCGCCAAGCTGAGGAATTTGCCCATTTCCGCCATGCCGGGCGACTGCGAAATCGCGAGGCTGCCGAAGGCTGTGCCGGTCGTCAGGGCGCTGAAGATCACCGCGCGCGCCGTGGGCGATCCGAGCATCCCGGGCTCGCCGGACCGCCAGCGCATGACGAAGTAGATGTCGAACGCCACGCCGATCCCGAGCATCATCGGCAGCGTGATGATGTTGGCGAAATTGATCGAGAAGCCCAGCAGGGCCGCTGCGCCGAGGGTGAAGAGACCCGCCAGCAGCAGGGGGGCAAGCACGAGTCCGACATCCCGCAACCGGCGCAACACGGCCCAGAGCAACAGGGAGATGGTCACCAGCGCGAGCACGCCGGCGGTGGCAAAGGCGCGGGGAGCGAGACTCGTCCACTCATCCACCGAGATGGCCGACCCGACCGCCTGAGGAACGATCCGCTGGACGGTCCGGGCGAAATGACGCAGGACGGCATTGTCGCGGGTGTCTCCCTTGGGGAACACCTGCACCCGCCAACGGCCGTCGGGAGCCCGCCAGTCGCGGGTGAATTCAGGCGGCATGGTCGCGAGCGAGACCGGGCCGGCCCGCAGAATTTCGCGCAGATCGTCCAGGCGGTGTTCGATGCCCGCGGCCAGATTTGCGGTCAGGGCCGGGACGGCCGTCGGTCCCGTCTGCACGATCTTCCGCAATGCAGCCGCGAGTCGGCCGGCCGCCGCGTCGCCCCTGGCGCCCAGCTGGGCCATGTCGTCCGCGCAGTGGGCGGCGGCGGCCAGCGCTTCGGCGGCGCTCGGCGCCGCCTGGACCACCGGGGGAGAGAGGGTCGGACCCAACAGCGAGGCGGCATCCTCGAGCGTGGCTAGTTTCGGTCCCTGATTCTCGGGCACAAACACCTTCAGGCTCAGCACCCGCGACACTTCGGGCAACGCCTGCAACCGGTCGGCGTCCGCCGCCGCCGCGGCGGGGGACGCAAGAAATTCAATCGAATACGGCGAGGTGTTCGGATCGGCCATCAGATCGAGGAACGCGCGCACGGACTCCGCATGAGGATTCTCCAGGTCGACCGGATTGAAATCGAACCGCAGCCGCGGCAGGGCGAGCCCGAAGCCCACCGCCAGCGCCGCGGCTCCCGCCAAAACCCAGCTGCGCCGACGCGAGAGGAAACGGTCTGCGGCGACGCCCCAGGCGAAGCCGGCCGATTCCCGCTGCGCGCCCGCCCCGAACAGCGTCAGCAGGGCCGGCAGCAGGGTCAGATTGAGTCCCAGCGCGATGATCATGCCGGCGCCTGCGATCAGGCCGAGATCCCGCACGCCGAGGTAGGCCGTGGGGGCAAACGCGAGAAATCCGGCCGCCGTGGCCACGGCCGCGACGACCAGGGGCGGCCCGACGCCGCCCGCGGTATGCCGGAACGCCTCGAGGGCGGCCCGGGTGATCCGCTCGGCCGAGTAGCGCACGCTGAACTGGATGCCGAAATCGACGGCGATGCCGATGAACAGCGGAGCGAATGCGATCGAAACCGGGTTGAACGGACCGATGCAGGTGACCGCGAAGATGGCGCACCCCACCAAACCCACCAGGAGAGTGATGCCGATCGCCAGGACGGTCCGGACCGAACGCAGGCCGACCAGCAGCCAGAAGGCCAGCAGACCCAGGCATAGGACGGTGGAGATTCCGGCGCTCTCGGAGAGCGCGGCCAACTGGTCGTTGTTCAGGGCGACCGGACCGGTGATTCGGACCGTGACGCCACTCCCGGGTCCCAGTCCGGCCTCGCGCGCCGCCGCCCGCATGCCCTCGATCGCGGCCGATGCCGCCTGAACCTGTCCGAAGTTCAACGCCGGACTGGCGAGCACAAAACGGCGGCGGTCGCCCGGGTCCGACTTCTGGCCGCTCAGGAATTCCTGCCACGAAATCGGCTGACGGCGTCCGGCCGCCGCCGCTTCCGCCGAATCCGCCAGGATGCGCAGCGGCTGGTCGATCTGGGCCGGCGTCACCTCGCCGCGGAGCGCACCCTGGGCCAGCAGGTCGACCGCATTGAGCACGCCGCGCACGCTCGGATCGGCGGCGAGGGTGCCGAGAAAGGGCTGCGCGGCGATCAGATGATCGGCGAAATCCCGCACCGCCTCCGGCGAGAGGAAGAGCAATCCGTAGCGCCGAAAATAGGGATTGGCATCCGGCTCCCTGACGAAACGGAACAGATCCTTCCGCCGTTCGAGGGCGCGGGTGAGCCCGGCGGCGGCGTCGCCGGCCTGATCGGCGGTCGAGCCGTCCACCACCGCCACGAGCAAATCCTGATTCTGCGGGAACTGCCGGTCGAGATCCGCGGCCGCCTTCTGCCAGGGCAGGTTGGGGTCCACCAGCTTGCCCGTGTCGCTATCGATGGCGATATGCCGCGCCACGTACCAGCCCCCTCCGACCGCCAGGGCCAGAATGATGATCGCGACCGCCGCAGCTCGACGGCGGCAATAGTCCACTAGGTTTTCGAGGATCACAGGGAGCGCAAGGGTGGCAGATTGCACGGGTACCCCCGTTCCGGCGAATCAGAAACCTGATTATTCCCGAAAAAACCACCGCATCCATCCCCGGGGCGGCAGATCGGGCTCGAGGCAGCTGCGCGGCGTGCCGCGGCCGCGACTCAGCGCTTCCGCCGCGAGGTGACCCGACCGGGCCGCGCTCTCCATCGTCGAGGGCCAGCCGGTATCCGTCCAGTCGCCGGCGAGGCAGCAATTCGGCCAGGGTGAAACCGCCGGCGCCCGGAAGCGGTCGATCCCCGGCGGCACATTGAACGTGGCGCGGACTTCCTTGACCAGCGCCGAACGCACCAGCCGCGCCGACCGCGCCGCCGGAAAGAATTCGGCCAATTCGCTCACCGCGTGCGCGATCGCCTCATCCCGCGGCCGCGCCGCGAACGCGCGCGCGTCGCTGATCACGAGCTCGACATAACTCCCCGGGCTTGTGCGACTCCGCTGAAACCGGCTCTTGTGGTACAGCCAGTGGATCTCGCGGTCCAGCAGCACGGCGTGGTCGAGCTCCGTAATCTCGCGATCAAACCAGAGATGGACGCTGCAGATGACGCCATGGCCATGGTGGGCGAGCTGATCGGCGAGGGCGGCCGCGCCGACCGCCGGCGGCAACTGCGGCAGGAGCTTCGCCATCGCTTCGAACGGCAGCGCCAGCACGAGCGCGTCCGAGCGCAGCTCGCCTCCGGCTGTGCGCACGCTCCATTGCCCCTGCGCCTCGTCCCAGCCGGCGCCCTCCACCGCGGTGTTGCACGCGACGCGGCCGCCGCGTTCCGCCAGAAATTGCACCGCTCCCTGGTACAATTCCCCGAGCGGAACCGTGCTCATGCCCATCCGCCCGGCCTCCGCCGAGTTCATGAACAGTTCGCGGATCACCTTCGCCGCATAGGGCAGCGCGATCGCGTCCAGCTCGGCGTTGAGCGCGCTCGCGATCACCAGCCGCCAGAAACGGTCCAGCGCGCCCGGCGTCTGGCCCTGACGATTCAGCCAGGCCCCCAGGCTTTCGGTGCATTCCGCGGGCAGGGGCCGCAGCAGCGCGCGAAACGCCCGCGCGAGAGCGAGTTTGTCCCGCCAGGTAAAGGCCGGCGCCGCCAGGATGCGCGGCAGTCCGTGCAGCGGCGCGGGCAACGGCGACGGCCCGAGGGTGGACCGCCGCCCCCCGGGCTCGATCAGCGTCATGCGGTCCGTCCAATGGATCCGGTCGGACACCCCGATGCGCCGGTAGAAACCGAGCAGATTGGTGCAATTGCCGAAGAGCACGTGCTGGCAATTGTCGATCACCTCTCCCGTGCCGGGATGAGGGTGCGACGACGCCCGTCCGCCCAGGTAGGGTCGGCGCTCGGCCAGGTGCACGGTCCAGCCGCCCTCCGCGAGTGCGCAGGCGGCGCTCAGTCCGGCGACGCCGCCCCCGACGACAGTGACCGTCGGATTCATGCGGACCGGCCGCCGACCGGCGCCCGCTTCGGCCTGGTGGCGGACCGGCTCAAGGCGTCAGCCGCGCGAGGACCATGCGGCTCTGGCCGACGGCCAGGACGCTCAGCTTCTGCACGAGCGGCACGCGAATGCGGCTGGAAAATACGTCAAAATTGGCCTGGCGGATCCGTTTCAACAGCCCGTGATAGATGGCGACGAGCACCCATAGCGCCGGTCGGCTCTCCCGATCGATCAAGGGCAGCAGCGCCTGCGCCGACCGGTAGTATTCCTCGGCGCGCCGGCCGAGGTCGGCGAGCAGCGCCCGCTCATTTGCGGTGGGGGGCGCGCCGGGCACGCGGTGGATCAGGGATTCGACCGGCACGTGGTGCGCGCGCAGCTCCGTCAGCGGCAGATAGACCCGATTCATGCCGGCATCCTCCGCGACATCCCGCAGGATATTGGTGAGCTGGAAGGCGATGCCGGTCTCCTCGGCCAGTTTCTCCGCGGCGGGATCCGTGTAGCCGAAGATGCGGATGCAGACGAGGCCGACGACGGAGGCCACGCGGTAACAATAGCCATAAAGCTCCTCGAAGGTCGCATAGGTGTCCGGCGCCCCAGCGGTGGGCGGCTTGAGGTCCATGGTCACGCCGGCGAGGAGTTCGTCGAGGAGACCCAGCGGAATGGCGAAGCGGGCGATGGCGTCCTGGACCGCGAGGAAGACGGGATCGTCCGTGGGACGGCCCGCGGCGACCGCCCGCCAGTCCGCCTGCCAGGCCTCGAGCCGGCGGAATCGTTCTTCGCGGGGCAGGCTCTCGTCGTCGGCCAGATCGTCCGCCCGACGCATGAACGCATAGATCGCGCAAATCGCCCGCCGCCGCGGTCCGGGCAGCGCCGCGAACGCATAATAGAAATTCTTCGCCTTGCGGCGCGCGATCGCCCCGCAGGTCGCGTAGGCCTGCCGCAGACTCGGCCCGTCGACGGCGACCGCCGTGCTCAAGCGGCCCTCCGTTGCTCGGTGCGGCCCTGGAGCCGCAGCCAGGGGAGGGCCTTGCCCGCCACCGCCCGGACCGCCAGCCCGAGTTTCGTGCGCCGCGACAGGCTCGGTCGTGCGCTCAGGACATCATAGTCCCGCGCCTCGATCGCCCCGAGGATCGCCAGGCCGCCGCGGCTGAAGAGATCGAGGTCGAGGGCGAGTTCGCGGTCGACGCAGCCGATCAGCGGCAGCCCCTCCGCGAAAAGGCCGCGGGCATACGCCACCTCGGAGCGGAGCACCGCGCGAAATTCCGGCGTCGCCCGTCCCTCGGCGATCATCGTCTCGGTTGCGCCGAAGCGCCGCAATTCGTCCTGCGGCAGATAGACGCGGCCCCGCGCCCAATCGGAGCGCACATCCTGCCAGAAATTCGCGAGTTGCAGCGCCGAGCAGGTGGCATCCGCCAGCCGGAAGCGCTCTGCGTCCGCCTCGCCGCAGACATACAGCACCAGCCGGCCCACGGGATTGGCCGAATAACGGCAGTACTCCAGCACCTCCGCCCGGGTGGCGTAGCGCGACACCCGCTGGTCCTGGCGGAAGGCGGTCAACAGATCCGCAAACGGTTCCCGCGGAATGGCGCAGGCGCGGATTGTCTCGCCCAATGCGATGAAGACCGGATGCCGCGCCCGGCCCTGATAACAGGCGTCGAGCTCCCGACCCCAATAATCCAGCAGCGCAAGCGCCACCGCGGCATCGCCCACCTCGTCGCCCAGGTCGTCGGCGATGCGGCAGTACGCGTAGAGCGCGTGAAAATGCGGCCGCAGCGCCCGCGGCAGGAACCACGAGGCGACGTGGAAATTCTCGTAGTGGGACTCGGCGAGTTTACGGCAGTAGGCCCGCGCCTCCGCCAGCGTGGGCGGCGTGCGCGGGGGCCGATACGAGGGCGGGAGCGCCGCCCAGCCCCGCTCCAGCAGCTCGCCACGGTCCGGCGCTGCGGTGTCCGGTTGCAGGGTGGCCATGGTGAGGGTGGGGGGGCCGGCGTGAAGCCGTCAGAGAGGCTCACTTAGCTCCGTCGGCGGAAACGGCTCAATCCTAATTTTCGCGGGGTCAAGCCGCTCAAGTCGCAAGATCGTCCAGCAGCCGCAGGACCGCGGGGCGCAGGGCCTGGGCCGACCGCCGGCTCGCGGCGCCCAGCCGCAGGAGGGGCCGCCAGGTCCACGGCCGGACCGCCGCGAAGCCGATGAATCGCCCCAGACGAAACGTCCCGTCCGCCGAGATAAAACGATTGAAGTCGGGCAGACGATCTTCCGGGCCGTCGCTCACGCCCTTGACGCAATGGAACGGAATGCCCCGGGCCCCGGCCGCTCGGGCCACGGCCGCCGCCTCCATATCGACCAGGCCCGCGCCGTGGGCGGTGGCGAGCCGCGGTTTGTCCTCCCGGTTCGCGACGCGTTCGCAGGTCACCAGCCAGACGGCGTCGTTCTCGGGCGAGCCGGGATGGAGTCCGGCGTCGGCCGATTCGACGCCAGCGGGGGCGGCCCGGCGGCGCAGGTGATCGGTCGCGAAGCGTTCGCCGGTCCGCGCGTCAACGACCCCCGCGAGCTGGTAGACGCGCCCCGCGGCCAGTCCGGCCCGCAAAGCGCCCGCCCAGCCCGTGGAAATGGCCGCATCGATCACCCCCGTCCGCGCGATTTCGGTCCACGCGCGGAGCGCCGCGTCCTGCCCGGCGCCCGCGCACGCGGCGATCCATTCGGTTTCGCCGCGGCGGCGGCGCCAGAGTTCCACCCCGCGCCGGGATTCGTGCCGCCACCCCCGCACCAGCGGCTGCAGCTCGCCCGGCAGGGCCGCGATGACGGCGACGCGTCTCATCGCGAGACGTAGCCGTGCGCGCGGAACCAGTCCACTGCGGCGCGCAGCGCCGGTTCGACCGGCACGACCCGGAAGCCCAGCTCCCGCCCGGCCCGCTCGCTGGAGGCGAACATCTTCTTCCGTCCCATGCGCACCTCCTCCAGCGTGGCGCGCGGCTCCCGCCGCCGGAGCCGGCCCGTGAATGTTTCCTCCCAGACGGCGTAGGCCGCCGCGACCGCAAAGGGGATGCGGAAACGCGGGGAGGGGAGCCCGGTGATCGCCGCGAGCCGGTCCAGGATCGCCTTCAGTGTGAGGTTTTCCCCGCCGAGGATATAGGGGCGCCCCGGCACTCCCTGCGTCAAAGCGTCGGCGTGCGTGCGCGCGACCTCGGCGACGTCCACGAGATTGAGTCCGGTGTCAATATAGGCGGGAAACCGGCGATTGAGGAAATCCACCAGAATCCGGCCGGTCGGGGTCGGTTTGGCATCGTCGGCCCCGACGGGCGTCGTCGGATTCAGGATCACGACCGACTGACCCGCGCCCGCCGCGACCAACGCCTCGCGCTCGGCCAGAAATTTCGACCGCTTGTAGTGGCCCACCATGTCCGCCAGGTCGACCGGCGTGTCCTCGTCCGTCACCCGGCCGTCGGCGAAGAAACGCATCGTCGCCACGCTCGAGGTATAGACGAACCGGGGTACGCGGGCCGCGCGCGCGCGTTCCAGCAGCGTGCGCGTGCCCTCGACGTTGGACCGGTAAAGTTCCCGGGAATCCCTCACCCACAGCCGGTAGTCGGCGGCCACGTGGACCACCGCGTCGCAACCGTCCAAGGCGGACTGCAGCGTCTCCGGCCGGCCGAGATCGCCGACGTGCGTCTCGCCGCGAATCCCCGCGAGATGTTCCATCCGGCTCGTGCGGCGGACCAGCATCCGCAGATCCGCCCCTCGCGCCGCCAGCTCGCGGGCCACATGGTGGCCGACAAACCCCGTCGCGCCGGTCAGAAAGACCTTCATCGCCTCAAGTCCCCTGCGCCGCCCGCCCGCCAACGCCCCGGTGGCTTCCGCGCCTGGGCGCGGCCGGGTTAATCCAAGGCCTCCGGTTGCAGGGCGATGCCCTTCTCTCCGGCGGCTTTGCGCTCGTTGTACTTCCTGATCCAGTCCTCCCACTGCTTCCCGGCCGCACGATCCTTGCCGGTGAATTCCAGGCGGGCGATCTCCGCGTAGCTGACGCGGCGTTTTTCCGGAGCATTCGGCGTGAAATACTGGACCCAGGACTCCGCGAGCGTGGCGCCCGTTTGACGATTGAAGATGTATGCCTCGATGGACTCGCCGGTCTTCAGCGTCAGCGTCACATCGCCGCGGTAGTCGAAGGCCCGTTCCAGCGCCTGGCGCAGGTCGGCCTCGCTGGCCAATTCGGGCACCCAGCCCTCCAGATTGTGATGGATCGCGCCCGGGGCCACTTCAAGGGCCTCGACCTCGGCCAGCGTGTATTTGTGCACTTCGGCGGTCATCGGGAGGGCTCCTCCAGGCTGCGGGCCGGGCTTTCGACCGCCGCGAGGGCCGGCGCGCCGTGCGCGGGCGCGGGGTGCAGATGCTTCAGCGCCTCGGGATCGGGATACTTGCGGAACGTGCCGCGCACCATCCCCCAAAAACCTTTCACGCTGCCGAATCCGTCCATCACCGCCGTCGGCTCGTAGCCGCAGCTTACCATGCAGTTGGCGCACTGCGGATTGCCGCTGGCTGCGCCGTAATTCTCCCATTTGGTCGTCTCGAGCAGCTCCTTGAAGCTGGACGCATAGCCGTCCTGCAGGAGGTAGCACGGCTTCTGCCAGCCGAAGATATTGAAGGCCGGCGAACCCCAGGGCGTGCACTCGTACTTTCGGTCGCCCATCAGAAACTCGAGGAACAGCGGCGACATGTTGAACTTCCAGGTCGGCTTGCGGTTCGACAGGATCGCGCGGAACAGCCGGCGCGCCCGCGCGCGGCCCATGAATTTATTCTGGTCCGGCGCCTTGTCGTAGCTGTAGCCCGGCGAGAGCACGATCCCCTCAACTCCCAGGTCCATCACCTCGTCGAAGAAGCCGCGGACCGAGCTCGGATCGGTCCCATCGAAGAACGTCGCATTCGTGGTCACACGGAAACCGCGCGCCACCGCCGCCTTGATGCCCTCGATTGCGATATCGTATCCGCCCTCCTTGCAGACCGACATGTCGTGGTGCTCGCGCTGGCCGTCCAGGTGCACCGAGAACGTCAGATACTTCGACGGCGTGAATTCCGGCAGCCGCTTCTTGAGCAGCAGCGCGTTCGTGCACAGATAGATGTACTTCTTCCGCGCGATGAGCCCTTCCACGATCTCGATGATCTGGGGATGCAGCAGCGGCTCGCCGCCCGGAATCGACACCATGGGCGCGCCGCATTCCTCCACGGCCGCGAAACATTCCTCCGGCGTGAGCGCCTTCTTGAGAATGTGCGGCGGGTACTGGATCTTGCCGCAGCCCGCGCAGGCGAGGTTGCAGCGGAAGAGCGGCTCCAGCATGAGCACCAGGGGATAGCGCCGGTTGCCCTTCAGCCTGTTTTTCAGGACGTAGGTGGCAACGGTCCACATCTGGGAGATCGGAATGGCCATTAGTTCGTAGGTTCCAGCGCCGTTGAGGAGGCGCATTCCACCGCCCGCCGGTAGCCCGTCAGGGCCAGCAGCGGGAAGTATTGTCGGTACAGGTGATAAGCTAGATAGAAAACCTTGGGAAAGCCAGTCGCAGTGTAAAGTGCCTGGCGGCGCCACCCCTCCCCGGTCGATTCATCCCAGTCGCCGCCCGCACCCTGCCGGGCGAGCAGCCAGCCCACCCCCCGACCGACCGCCACCGACGTATGATCGCCGGCCGCCAGCAGCGCGAGGAGCCCCCAGGCGGTTTGCGAAGGCGTGCTGGGCCCCCTCCCGCGGGTGGACGGATCGTCGTACGTCCCGCAGGTCTCGCCCCAGCCGCCGTCCTCGTGCTGCACGCTCCGAATCCACTCGGCCGCCCGTTGGATCCTCGGATCGTGGGTATCGAATCCGACCGCCGCCAGGCCGCGCAGCACGAGGAAGGTCCCGTACACGTAATTGACGCCCCACCGGCCGAACCAGCTTCCGTCCGGTTCCTGCTCCGCCAGGATGAACTGGACCGCCCGCTCCACCTGCCGGTCGCTGCGCGTGTAGCCATAGGCCGCCAGCATTTCCAGGATCCGCCCCGTGATGTCGACGGTCGGCGGGTCGAGCATCGCGTTGTGATCGGCGAACGGAATGGCCTCGAAGATCGTCTTCGTGCAGTCCTTGTCGAAACTGCCCCAGCCGCCGTTCCGGCATTGCATGCCGAATTCCCACCGCAGCGCGCGCTCCACGGCCTGGCGCTGGCCGTCCGCGTCCGCCGCCTCCGCCCGATGGAGCGCCAGCAGCACCTGGGCGGTGTCGTCCGTGTCGGGGTAGAACTCGTTCGCGTACTCGAAGTACCAGCCGCCGGGCTCAGTCCCCGGCACCTTCACCGCCCAGTCGCCCAGGTGGCGGACCTCCTTCGCCAGGAGCCAGTCGGCCGCCTTCCTCAGGCGCGGATCGTGGCGCGGCACCCCCGCCTCTCCGAGCGCGTAGACCGCCTGGGCCGTGTCCCACACCGGCGAGAGGACCGGCTGCATGCGGAACGTCGCCTCGGGCGCCTCGGGGGTGGCGGGTTGCTCGATCCCCAGCCTTTCGAATTCCGCCCGGGCGCGGATGACCTGGGGATGATCCTCCGGATAGCCCAGGCAGCGCAGGGCGATGATGGCGTTCAGCATCGCCGGATAGATCGCCCCCAAGCCGTCGGAGCGTTCGAGCCGCGCCAGCAGCCAGCTCTCCGCGCGACGCAGCGCCAGGCGGCGGAGCGGCCCAAAATGAAATGCCTCCGCGAGGTGGAGTCCGCGATCGATCAATAGAAAGAAATTCCGCCACGACACCGGCTTCTTCCGGTCGAGGCTCAGGCGGAGCCGCGCCCGCGCCCGTCCACCCACGAAGAGCTCGTCGATCCCGCGCTCCGCTGGAATCTCCCGGAACGGCTTCTTGGCGTAGATAATCGCCAGCGGCACGAGGATCGAGCGCGACCAGGATGAAATCTCGTAGATATTGAAATAGAACCAGTTGGGAAACAGCACGATCTCCGGCGGAATCGCCGGCACCGCTGTGTAGTCGTACTGCCCCAGCGAGCACAGGTACATTTTGGTGAAGGTGTTGGTCGCCACCACCCCCCCGTTCGCCAGCGCCCAGTCCCGGGCCTTCGCCAGCCGCGGATCGTCCGCGCTCATTCCCATCAGCTTACAGGCCAGGTAACACTTGATCGCCAGCGAGATATTGCCCGGCCCGCCCGGATAGAGGCTCCAGCTCCCGTCCTCGTTCTGGCACCGCAGAATCTCGGCGAGCGCCCCCTGCAGCCGCGCCGGCTCGCCGCTGCCGAGCAGCACATGCAGATAGATGTAATCCGCGTCCAACATCGCATCCGCCTCGATTTCCCCGCACCAGTGTCCGTCGGATTTTTGCTGCGAGAAGAGATAATCGCGCGCGCGGGCGATGGCCTCCGCCACTTTGCCCAGGTCAGGTTCCGCGACAGGCGACAGGTCCTGCTTCAGGCGGCGCGGCGCGGTGGTCTCCATTGGGCCGTCAACCGTGGGGGAAAGGGGAGCGACGGCAATCGGCTTTTTTGCCGGCTTTCGCCCCGCCGGAAGCAGAGAGGGAGGTCGGGCCCCTTTCGTCTCGCGGCGCCCCGGCCGACCAGCACTGTCGAGCTCGAACCGCCGACACCGCCTGGTTATGCAGCCGCCCTTTATCCGCTCGACCCACCTTTGGGCAGGCTTCGCAGTGGTTCTGCCCGATCGGTCCAAGCATCTTGGCCCATCTTGAGGCCAAGCTTCATGCTCCCTGTTAAGCCGAACGATTTTAAGATGACGGATCGGCGAGTCCGGCTCGTTGCTTTGCTCCTCGTGGCCGCGGTGGTCGCCGCCTACTCCGACACCTTTGACGTTCCGTTCCTCCTGGATGATCCGCTCGCCATCCTGGAAAATCCCTCGGTGACGCACCTCGGGCCGTCCGGCTACGGTGCCTACCCGACGACCGCGGACCGACCGTTGCTCAACCTGAGCTTCGCCCTCAACTATGCCTGGACCGGGCGCGAGGTCTGGAGCTATCACCTGGTCAATCTCGCGGTGCACGCGTGCGCCGGACTGATCCTGTTCGGTCTGGTGCGGCGCGCCTTGCTGGCATGCGCCGAGTTTGTGGGGCCGTATCAGGGCGACCCGCGGGCGGCGCTCCGCCGACAGGCGGCCTTGCCGATCGCCGGCTTCGTGGCCGCGATCTGGCTGCTGCACCCGGTGCAGACGGAGGCGGTCACCTACATCACCCAACGCGCGGAGTCGCTGATGGGCATGTTCTATCTGCTCATGCTGTACGCGCTGGTCCGCGCCGGGACCGCCCGCGCCCCCGCCTTATGGCTCGGGCTGTCGGGGGCAGCATGCTGGGCCGGGATGGCGACCAAGGAGATCATGGTCACGGCGCCGATCCTGGCCTGCCTGTTCGATTGGGCCGTGCTGGGACGGTCCTGGCGGCGGTTGGTGAGGGAGCGTTGGGCCTACTACCTTGGGTTGGCGGCGAGTTGGGGTCTGCTCGGGTGGCTGATCCGCGAGGGTGCGCTGAGCCGGCAGCACCGGGTGGGATTCGGCCTGGGCGAAACCTGGTACGCCTATGCCGGCCGCGAAGTTCAGGCCGTCGTCCGCTACGTGGGGTTATCGATTTGGCCGCATCCCCTGGTCTTCGATTACGGTGCCGAATATCCTGTCGCGGCGGGCGGCCGCTGGGTGCCCTTTGCGGCGGTGCTGATCGTGCTGCTCCTCGCCGTCGGCTGGGCCTGGCGCCGCTCGCGGGCGTTGGGATGGCTGGCCTCGGCCTTCTTCATCCTGCTCGCGCCGACTTCCAGCGTCGTGCCGATCCTGCACGATCCGATGCGGGAGAGCCGGCTCTATCTGCCGCTTGCCGCCGTCGTGACCTTGATCGGAGTTGGGACGGCGGTCGGATGGGGTCGCATCGTCCGGCCCCTCTTCCTCGTGGTGGCGTTCGGTTTCGCCCTGCTGACGTATCAGCGCAACGAAACCTACCGCAGTCCCCTGGGCCTCTGGGCGGACACGGTGGCAAAGCAGCCCGAGTCCTCCCGCGCCCAGAACAACCTCGCGGTGGAACTGCGCGCCGTTCCCGGAGAGGAGGCCGCGGCCCTGGCTCATTTCCGGGAGGCGGTGCGAATCCGGCCGGACTCGGCTGAATTTCATTACAATCTCGCCGCCGCCTGCTTCAAAGTCGGCCGGGCCGACGAGGCCGTCGCCCAGCTGGAAATTGCGGTGAAGTTGAAACCCGATTACGCGGAGGCGCGCGCGAAACTGGCGCAGCTGCGCGCCGGGCGATGAGGTGGCGGGTGATGCGCCCCAGGCTGAACCTTTTTTGGGGGCCCACCGAGCTCCGGGTTGCATCGGCCCGAAAACCCGCCCTAGGCTCCCGCCTTTGAACACGCCGGGAAGCAGACTGCGGTGGGGAGTGCTCGGGTACGCGCGGATCGCGCGGGAGCAGGTGATGCCGGCGATCCAGCGGGCGGCGAATGCCGAATTGGCCGCGGTGGCCTCGCGGAGCGAGGCCAAGCTCGCCGAGTGCCAAGCGCGCTACCCCGGCGTGCGGACCTGTCTGGGGTATGAAGAATTCCTGCGCGATCCTTCGATCGACGCCGTTTATCTGCCGCTGCCGAACGCGCAGCATTGCGAGTGGACGATCAAGGCGGCTGAGCAGGGCAAGCACATCCTCTGCGAGAAGCCGCTCGCGCTGAACGCGGGCGAGGTCACGCGGATGACGGACGCCTGCGCCGCCCACGGCGTCGTCCTGATGGAGGCGTTCATGTACCGCTACACCGACCGGATCCGCCAGGTGCTCGCCGTGCTGCGTTCAGGCGAGCTGGGCGACGTGAAATTCGTCAGCGCGAGCTTCCGCTTTCTTCTGAACAACCCGGCCTCGATCAAGCTCCGGCCCGAACTCGGGGGCGGCTCGCTTTACGACGTGGGCTGCTACCCGGTCAACTTTGCTGGGCTGGTGGCGGACACGATCGCGGGCGGCGGTCCCGGTTCGTCGCGACCGGAGTCCGTCGCGGTGGAGTGCGTGAAGGCGGGTGGCATCGATCAAATGTTCTCGGCGCTGCTGCGCTACCCGGGCGGCCTGGTGGCCGCGGTGCACTGCGGCTTCAATCTGCATCGCCGGGTGGGCGCGGAGATCGTCGGCACCCGGGGCCTGCTCACGGTGCCGGATCCGTTCTTCGACAATCCGGGTGCCATCGCGCTCACCACGGACGCGGGCACCCGCGAAATCGCGGTCGCGGAGAGCGACCGCTACCGCTCCGAAATCGAGGACTTCGCCGCCGCGGTGACCGAGGGCCGGCCGCCGCAGCTGGGCCTGGCGGAGAGCTTGCGCAACGCGGAGCTGATCGATCGCTTGCTCGCGGCGGCGTCACCTTGAATTTGGGCCCGCACGCCTCTCACCGACCGATTTGCATCACGCCAAGCTGTAACCTTGCAGTTCCTCGCTCTAATCTTGAACGGTGACCGACAGCTTCACGGTGAGGCACGCCCTCCGATGCATTTCAAATGTTCTTCTTTCTGGGTCGGCTCAACGCTTCGGCCTAGTTTCGCGCCAACGGGGTTCCTGACCGGCGTCCTTGCGCTTGCGGCCTTAGCTGCGCTGGTCCTGGCGACCGCAGCGACCGCCGTTCGAGCGGCTGGAACGTCGACGGCAGTCGCAGGGGCGCCGGCGGCGGACGAACTCAAGCTCGCGATCATCGTGACCCGCCATGGGGTGCGGTCGCCGCTTTACAAGGATGAGGACATGGTGCCCTACGCGGCCCGGCCTTGGCCGCGCTGGGAGGTAGGACGGGGCCAGCTCACGCCGCGGGGCAATCTATTGGTCGGTCTGATGGCCGCGTACTATCGCGAGCGCTTTCTGGCGGCAGGGCTATTGACCGGCGATGCGGGCGCGGATGAGGCCCGCGTCTATCTCAAGGCGGATAACGATCAGCGCACGATCGATACGGCTCGCACGCTCGGGCAGGCGTTTCTGCCGGGGCGGTCGGTGCGGGTGTGGGCGCTGCCCACCGGCCAGGTGGATCCGCTCTTCCAGCCGCTGCGGGCGCACATCGGCCAGGCCGATCCGGCGAAGGGGAGGGCGGCCGTGCTCGGCCGGCTCGGGGGCGATCCGTCCGTGCTGGACCGGGCCTACGCGCCGCAGTTCGCGCTGCTCAAGCACATCCTCTATGGGGTCGACGGCGGTGCCCCTGCGACTGGGGGTGGCGCGGCGGGGGGCGCCGATGCCGGAACCGGGGGCGGCATGAACTTTGCCGGAACTGCGAGACCACCGGAATCGAATCCAACTTCGGCGGACGCCGCTCGTGGGCTTACCCCCTTCGACGCCCGCGCGTCCGTCGGCCCGGGCGAGTACGACAACGTAGTCTCGGTGCGGGGACCGCTGCGCGCGGCCCTGGTCAGCACGGAGAGCCTGCTGCTCGAATACCTCGACGGTAAGCCGGCGGCCGAGGTGGGGTGGGGGCGGGTGGACGCCGCCGTGCTGACGCAGCTGCTCGCGCTGCACGACCTTTATTTCGATCTGGTGGGACGGACGTTTTATCCCGCTCAGGTCCAGGGTTCAAACCTAGCGAGCCATCTTGTCGCCACCCTCCGTCAGGGAATGACCGGCCAGGCGGTGCCCGGCGCGATCGGACCGGTGGGGACGCGCGTCGTGGTAGTGGCCGGTCACGACACCAATCTGGCTAATCTCGGCGGCCTGCTCGGCCTCTCCTGGTGGATTCAGGGTTCGCAGGCCAATCCCGTACTGCCCGGCTCGGCGCTGGTTTTTGAACTCTGGCATCGGCCGGGCCCGGGGGGCGATCGGGTGCGGATCAGCTACGTCTCGCAGACGCTCGAACAGATGCGCGCGGCGGAGCCGCTCTCGCTCGCGCATCCCCCGGTCGTCGCGCCGGTGTTCATGGCCCGCTGTGGAGGCACCAGTCCGACCTTCGACGCGCCCTGGGCCGATTTCGAACAGGTGGCCCGCGAGGTCATCGATCCAGGCTTTGTCGTCCCAGGTGCACCGTGAACGCCGGTTTCACGCAGCCCCGGATTATGCGGTGCAATGCCCAGTCCGGGTCAGCCGGGCGGCGCGCGCTGCATGATCCAGGTATCGGCCCTCGCCTCGACCGGTTCCCGGGGAAGGGCTATCCGTTGCTTTCATGAAGTCCCCCGTCTCTTCGTTCCAGACCTTTGCGAGCGACAATACCGCGGGCGTGTGTCCTGAGGCCTGGGCGGCCCTCGCGGAGGCGAACGCCGGAGCGGTCCCGAGCTATGGCGATGACGGTTGGACGGAGCGCGCCAAGGTCCTGATCGGCGAATTGTTCGAGACGGAGTGCGAGGTGTTCTTCGTCTTCAACGGCACCGCGGCGAACTCTCTGGCGCTCTCCGCGCTGTGCCCGCGGTACACCAGCATCCTCTGCCATGCGATTGCGCATATCGAGGCGGACGAATGCGGCGCACCGGAGTTTTTCACGGGGGGCAGCAAGCTCATCCCGATTCCGGGCGACGGCGGCAAGCTGCGGCCCGCGGACGTGAAGGCGGTCTTTGGCCGCGGTCATGGCGTCCATCATCCCAAGCCGGGGGCGCTCTCCCTCACCCAATCGACCGAGCTCGGGACGCTCTACCGTCCCGCCGAGATTCGGGCGCTCGCGGAGCTGGCCCACGCGCACGGGTTGGGCGTCCACGTGGACGGAGCCCGGTTCGCCAACGCGGCCGCCGCACTCAGCGCCAGCGAGGGAGCCAGCCCGGCCGATCTGACCTGGCGGGCGGGGGTGGATGTGCTGTCGTTCGGCGGCACGAAAAACGGGATGCTGGGCACGGAGGCGGTGGTCTTTTTCAATCGCACCTTGGCGCGCGATTTCGCGTACCGGGTGAAACAGTCGGGGCAGCTCGCCTCCAAATTGCGGTATGCGGGCGCCCAGTGGGCGGCGATGCTGGAATCGGGCGCCTGGCTGCGGAACGCGGCGCGGGCGAACGGGGTGGCGGCGCGGCTGGCGGAGGGGCTGCGGGTCTTGCCGGGGGTGCGGCTGGTGTTGGAACCGGAGGCGAACGCCGTGTTTGTCGAGTTGCCGCCGACGCTGGCGTCTGGCCTGGCGGGGCGTGGCTGGAGCTTTCACCGCTTCATCGGCGAGCACGGCTACCGGCTGATGGGCTCCTGGGCGACGCGCGAGGCCGATGTGGAGGCCCTCCTCGGCGACTTGAAGGATTTGCTCTAACGCCGATATTTCGCCGGTCTGGTCGGAATCCATTTATGGTCAAAATCACGGGCAGCTATCAGGGAGAACTCCATTGCACCGCCGTCCACGAGCCCTCGGGCAACGCGCTCGCCACCGATGCGCCCAAGGACAATCAGGGGCGGGGTGAAGCCTTTTCGCCGACCGACCTGGTGGCGACCGCCCTGGCGACGTGCGTCGCGACGACGATGGCGATCGTGGCGCGCAAGCACGGAGTCGATCTGGCGGGGTTGCGCTATGAGGTGACGAAGGAAATGACGGCGACGGGGCCGCGGCGCATCGCCCGGCTGGCCCTGCAGATTTGGCTGCCCCCGTCCGCGCGTCAGGTGCCCGAGGGGCTCCTCGAGCAGGCGGCGCACGGCTGTCCGGTGCACCGGAGTCTCGGCTCCGACGTGGAACGCCCGATCGAGTTTCACTGGGAGTAACGGGCCCCGAATCTTCGGCGAAGTTCGGTCGAATCGCGTCCCCTTCGCCAGCTTCACGGGTCCGCCGGCTTACGGTCGAATCTCGTACGTGGTGTTGAAGATGAGGGCGATGCGCTTCGAGACGTAGATGCGGACTTTGATTTTGCCGTGGGTGGCGTCGCTGGGGGTGGCCTTGCCGGAAATGCGGCGTTCCTCGCCGTCGCTGCTGACGGCCCGGCCGGTGAATTCGACCGGCTCGCTGCGGCTCACGCGGAGGAGGGCCGCCGCGGGCATCGCAATCGCGAGGGTGCCGTGTTCATTGTAGAAGAAATAGGGGAAGACCGTCGCGACATACTTTGACCGGTATGCGCCGTCGCTCAGCACGAGCGGCTCCACATTGAGGGTGACGCTGCCGATGTAGATCGAGGTCTTGCTGGTCGCGATCGCGGCCGTGCGATAGCGGCGGGTCAGCGCGGCGGCGGCCGCCGCGTCCGGGGGCGGGGCCGCGGACACCGCGGGTGCGGGGGCGGGGGAGGCAATCGGAGTGCCCGGTACGCTGGCCGGGGCGACGGGGGGGGAGCCAGCCGACCCGGGCGCGGCGAGCACGGGCGAGTTTAGCCCGGTCGCTGCGGCGATCAGGATCAGCACGGCGGAGGCGCGCAACCGGGACATCGGATCAACATGGGTGAGCGGTGCGGCGGGTAAACCGAAAATCCGGGGCGATCTTTCGCGTTGCGCCGGGTCGAGGGGGGGCCTCATCTGAGGGCCAATCATGGCCAAGCTCCCGCAGGTCACCTGGGGCGGTCGGTTCGCCGCCGGTCCCGCCGAATTGATGCTGAAATTCAGCGAGTCCGTCTCGTGGGACCGCCGGCTGGCGCCGTTCGACATCGCCGGCAGCAAGGCGCACTCGGCCATGCTCGCGCACGTGGGCCTGATCACGGTGGCCGAGCGCAAGGCGATCCATGCGGGCCTGGACGCGATCCTCGCCGAGATCGAAGGGGGCGGTTTCGTCTGGGATCCGGCGTTGGAGGATGTCCACATGAACATCGAGCAGGCCCTGACGCGGCGGGTGCCGGCGGCGGCGAAGCTGCACACGGCGCGCAGCCGGAACGATCAGGTGGCGACCGATATGAGGCTGTTTTTCAAGGCCGCGTGCGGCGAACTCGAGGGGCGGCTGGCGGCCGCGCAGCAGGCGCTGTTGGCCGCCGCGGAGGCGGGGCGCGACGTGCTCATTCCCGGCTACACGCACCTCCAGCGCGCCCAGCCGGTCTATTTTGCGCATCATCTGTTTGCCTGGCTCGAGATGCTGGAGCGGGACCGCGCCCGGTTCCGGCAGGTGGCGGAGCGCGCGAACGAGTGTCCGCTGGGGGCGGGGGCGATCGCGGGGACGACGCTGCCGATCGACCGCGAATTTACCGCCCGGCAGCTCGGCTTCGTGGACGCGCGGGGCCGCCCGCGGGTGACGCAGAACTCCATGGATGCGGTGGCGGATCGGGATGTCTTCATCGAGTTCGCGGCGGCGTGCGCGCTGCTCGGAGTCCATCTTTCGCGCATGGCCGAGGATCTGATCCTCTGGAGCAGCGCCGAATTCAAGTTTGTCGAGCTGCCGGACGCGTTCTGCACGGGCAGTTCGCTGATGCCGCAGAAGAAGAATCCGGACTCGTGCGAGCTGTTGCGCGGCAAGTCGGCCCGCCTGCAGGGGAATCTGCACACGCTGCTGACGCTCGTGAAGGGGCTGCCGATGACCTACAACCGGGATCTGCAGGAGGATAAGCCGCCGGTCTTCGACAGTTTAGACCAGGCGGTGCTGTGCGTGGACGTGCTGGCGGGCACGGTCGGCGGGCTGACGGTCAATCGGGCGCGGTGCGCGGCGGCGGTGGCGGATCCGGCGCTGCTGGCCACCGATCTGGCCGATTATCTGGTGGCGCACGGCGCCCCCTTCCGCGAGGCCCATCACGCCGTCGGCAAGGTGGTGGCGATGGCCGAACAGCGCGGCGTGCCGCTGCCGGCGTTGCCGACGGCGGAGGTGCGGGCGGTGCACGCGGCCTTCGGGGAGGATTGGGCGACCGTGTTCGATCTGCGCCGTGCGCTGGCGGCGCGGCGGGGCACGGGCATGCCGGGCCCGAAGCAGCTGGCGCGGCAATTCGCCCGCTGGCGGCGGCTGCTCTCGTGAAATCAGCCGGGACAGGCTGATGGGGGCTACGGCTCAGAAAATCCGAGTCCTGCCCGACCGGGTCGCGAATCAGATCGCGGCGGGCGAGGTGATCGAGCGGCCGGCGGCGGTGGTCAAGGAACTCGTCGAGAACGCGCTCGATGCCGGGGCGACGCGGATCGCGGTCGAATTCAGCCATGGGGGCCGGGCGCGGATCCGGGTCGAGGATAACGGCAGCGGCATGGCGCCGGCGGATGCGCGGATGGCCCTCGAGCGGCACGCGACCAGCAAGCTCGCCGAGGCGGGCGACCTCGACCGGCTGCGGACGTTCGGCTTCAGAGGCGAGGCGCTGCCTTCGATCGCGAGCATCGCGCGTTTTGCGCTGCGCACGCGGGAGGCGGGGGCGGAGGCGGGCACCGAGATCGTGGTCCATGGCGGACGGCGGATGCACGACCGGGCCTGCGGGTGTCCGGTCGGGACGTCGATCGAGGTGGAGGATCTGTTCGGGCCGGTGCCGGCGCGCCGAAAGTTCCTCAAGTCGGATCGGACGGAGGCCGCCCATATCGTCCAGTGCGTCCGACTCTATGCGCTGGCCTGTCCGCAGGTGGCGTTCCGGCTGAGCGAGGACGGCCGGGAGGTCTTCCGCTCGCCGGCGGCGGCGAACCTGCTGGACCGGATTGCCGAAATCTTCGGTCGGGAAACGGCCGAGTCCCTCGTGCCGATCGCGGCGGCCGAACCGGAGTGGCAGCTGGCGGGATTCATCAGTCGTCCGGGCGTGGCGCGGACGACGCGCCAGGAATTGATCGGGTTCGTGAATGGGCGGCCGGTGGACAGCCGCACGCTCAATTCCG
>Ga0116226_10001159_pt1 | contig 22836 bp, 18 predicted proteins | sample S1TSphfallax_FD_89692 | JGI IMG/M metagenome (GOLD analysis project Ga0116226, IMG submission 89692) | Host-associated microbial communities from peat moss isolated from Minnesota, USA - S1T2_Fa - Sphagnum fallax MG | ecosystem: Host-associated > Plants > Peat moss > Unclassified | place: USA... | reverse complement strand
TTGGGCGGCGGCAGCTCGATCAACGGCATGATTTATACCCGCGGCGCGCCTGAGGATTTTGACGACTGGGCCGCCGCCGGGGCGACCGGCTGGGCGTATCGGGATGTGCTGCCGTTTTTTCGGATTGCTGAAACCCGAGCCGGTGGCGATCCGGCGTATCGCGGTAGGACCGGACCGCTGCACGTCGAAGACCCACGCAGCGTTCATCCGACGACGAGACGATTCCTGGCCGCGGCGCAAGAGGTGGGTCTGCCGCTCGCGGCGGATTACAACGGCGCGGACCAGGCCGGTGCGAGTCTTGCCCAGATCACGCAGAAGCGCGGACTTCGGCATAGTACTTCGCTCGCCTATCGCTCCCTGGCGAGGGGTTCGCTCGTCGTGCGCACCGGCGCGCTCGCGACCGGGCTACTCTTCGAGGGAATGCGTTGCGTCGGGGTGAGTTACCGCTGGCGGGGCGCGGTGAAAGAGGCCCGGGGCGGCTCGGTGATTCTCAGCGCCGGCTCGATGGGTTCGCCGAAGCTGCTCCTGCTGTCAGGTGTGGGCGACGGCGCGCAGCTCGCGGAGCATGGCATTCGCGAACGTCTGCACCTGCCAGGGGTCGGGCGAAATCTTGCCGATCACATCGGCGCCGGGGTCAGCGTTCATGTCACCGTACCTACCTATAATGTCCGCAGTGGTCTCGCCGATCAGTTTCTCCAAGGTCTTCGCTGGCTCGCGACCCGACGCGGGCCCGCGACGACGCCGCTCTGCCAGGCGGTCGCGTTCTGTCGCGCCGACGGAAGCGCGGGGAGGCCGGACCTGCAGTTGATGTTCAGCCCCGTCGCGCTCGGTGAGGCGCGTCCCGGGCGACGCGGGCCGCGCGTTCGGCCGCATGCCCGTCCCGGTATCGGCATCTACGCCGATCTCGGCCGACCTCTGAGTCGCGGACGCGTCATGTTGCGCTCGGCGGACCCGCAAGCGCCGCCGAGGATCTCTTACGCGCTACTTGGCAATCCCGCGGACGTCGCAATGCTGACGCGCGGCTGTCGTCTCGCGCGCGAGATCCTGCGGGCCCCGGCGTTGCGTTCGATCGTGGCCGACGAGCGCTTTCCGGGCGATTCCGTCAACACAGACGCCGAGTGGCGGGAAGCGCTGAAGTCGCTGGTCTCCGTGTTCCATCATCCCACCGGTACCTGTGCCATCGGCGAGGACGAGATGGCGGTGGTGGATCCGAAGTTGCGCGTACGGGGGATCGATGGCTTGTATGTCGCCGATGCATCCGTGATGCCGTTACCGATCAATGGCAATACCAATGCCGCGGCCATCATGATCGCCGAGCGCGCCGCTGCCTGGATCGCTAGTGAATCACCTGATGATAGAAGTCGGTGGTCAGGTTCGCCCACTCGGTCGGATGCATCATGATGGACAGGGTGCTGTCATCGGAGAATTCGCGATAGACGAAATCGGGGCGCGCTTGGGCGGCGCGTAGATCGACGGGGTGAATCGCATCGCCGCGGTCGGAAACGATCATTCCCGGGCCCTTCAGAGCCTTCAGATCCGACAACATGTCGTAGCGGTAGACCGCATAGTGTCCGACGTCCGCGCCTTCCTCGAAAATGGACAGCGCGAACCAGGTCTGGGCCTTCAGGTACTCAGGGCTGGGCGGCGGGGATCCGGCGGCCGGCGGACGGAAGTAGTGAGAGAGGTGACTCCCGTCGGCCTGCGGCGTGCGGTCGCCGAGAGAGCGGTGGATCCTGACCGCAATCTCTTGTTCGTTGAAAATCGGCACGCCGTGCAGAATGATGGCCGCCACACGCTCAGGATGCCGCACCGCAAACGAGGTCGCGATGCAGGCGCCCGTGTGGTGCCCTGCGACGACGACTTTTTTGATCTTGAGGTAATCGAGCACGGCGCCGAGGTTATCGGCGAACGCCGAAATGTCGGGCGCCGCCTGGGGCGGCGGATCCGACATGCCGTAGCCCGGCGTATCGATGGCGATGACGCGAATGCCCTTGGCGGCGATGGCGTTCTGGGCCTCGGCGAACTGAATCATGGACAGCGGCGTCATGTGTAAGAGGAGCATCGGGACACGCGTATCTCGCGGTCCGATGTCGCGGTAGTGAACCTGCCCCATCGGTGTCGGCGCGTATCCCTTGCCCGCTTTTAGGACGCCCTCGCCGATCCAGTGGTCGGGGTTGATATCGTCTGGGGTATTGACTGAGCTGGCGGGGGTCTCGGCGTCCGCGATGGTCGACAGAGCCAGCGTGAGCAGCAGCAGTGAGGCCGCGACGGCGTGCCTCAGGGCCGGATGAGTCATGGGTGGGTCCTTACATTTAGAGTGGAGCCGTGGGCGTGAGTCTTGGGCGAGTCCGCGGGTGGTCAGGCGCCGCCGCGTAGGAATCGCACCAGTGCCGAGAGTTCGGCGTTCGATAGGTAGTCACAGGCGGGCATGAGCAAGTGCAGCTTCGAATCGGGTGCCGCCGGCGCGCGCCCGACTTTCAGGAAGGCGAGCAGCGCTTCATCCGAGAGTCCGCGTACGAAGCCGTTATCGATGAGGTTGGGTCCGAAATAATCGGGTCCTGACAAGCCACGAGCGTCCTCGCCGTGGCACAGGGCACAATTCTCGCGGAACACGCCGGCTGGCGACGGAGTCGGGTCCGCGGCGATCGCACTCAGCGGCAGGCTTAGCGCGCCGCTGCCGAGCGCGAGCGCGCGCACCAGCCCCCATACCCGCGATGTCATGCCTGGAACTTCAGTAACGACTGTCCCAGCATGCGTCCGAAAGTGAGCGCGGGCGTGACCATACAGCCGTTGACCACCACGTCCCCCGCGGTGGTCCAGCCACCGGTGACTTCGCCGGCCGCAAAGAGATTTTCAATGGGGCGACCGTCGGGGCGAACCACCCGCATCTGCGGATCGACCGCGAGCCCCGCGTGGCCGAAGATGCTGCTGCCGCGACATTCGATGGCGTAGAACGGCGCCGTGGCGATCGGCAGCGGCAGGTGCTGGCGGCCGAAGGCGGGATCGTTACCGCTCGCGACCGCGGCATTGTAGGCATCGACCGTCGCACGCAGCGCGGCGGGCGGGAGTCCCATTCTCACAGCGAGTTCCTCGACCGTGTTCGCTCGGGCGAAGAGGGGGTGCAGGTCGAAAGCCGCGTTCTGCTCATCGCGCGTCTTCGATGGCATGATCGAAGGGGCCTTATCGAGAATGGTTTGGTCGAAGATGGTCCAGGCGGCCATTCCCGGCTGGGCGGTTTGCGCGCGCTCGAGCGTGTCGACGTCCGAGTCCTCCCGGACGTAGCGAAGCCCGTTCTGGTTCACCTCGATTTCCCAGGGTAGGCGATGCCGCGGATCGACCGAGAGTGTCGTGAATACCGGCGCCGGCCAAGCTCGATCCGTAAAGACCACGCCGCGATGCGCGATGTAGAACTCGCCGCCCCGAACGACGCCCCCGGCGGCAACGCCGACGTCGAGGCCTTTACCCATGCTGAAGGGGTACACGCGGCGACCGTAAAGCGGTTGATTGTGGTAGCGCTGAAATGCGACCGGGTTGAAGAGGCAGCCACCGGAGGTGAGGACCACATTGCGCGCGTGAAACACGCTGCGCTGGCCACTCTCGTCCTCGGTCACGACGCCCGTGATCGCCCCGTGGCGTCCTCGCTGGACGAGTTCGGTCATGCCCGTGCGGATCAGCACTTTGAGGTTGCCGGCGGCTTCCGCGGCGAGGAAGGGGGGCAACATGACTTTGAGTAGGGAACGACCGCCTTCCATTCCCGACTGGTAACGCGGGGTCAGAAAGTCGGCATGGGCCGTACCAGTGACCGGTTGCTCGGGGCGGTATTTCATGCCGATGTCTTCGAGCCAGTCGATGGTCGCTGCGGCGTTATCGACGTACACGCGAGTGACCTCGCGATTGCATTTACCGTGGCTCAGCCGGAGGATGTCCTCGAAGAACATGTCGGGCGAGTCGACGATGCCCTTGCGCGCCTGGAGCCGGGTTCCGGCGGCCGACATCATTCCACCGGAGTAGTAGAGCGTGCCGCCGATCTGGGACGCTTTCTCTATGACGAGCACCTTCGCGCCGCGCGCCGCGGCGAAAATGGCGAGCGGCATTCCAGCGGTGCCGGCACCGACTACGATAACGTCGTAGGTGGTTTTCGGATCGACTGGGGAAAACCCATACGCGCCGCCCGAGAGCGCGAGCAAACCCGCGGTTCCGAGTCCCTGCAGGAAGGCTCGCTTGCTGAACACCGCGCCTGAGTTGTTGCCGGCGTCGATGTCCGAGTGGTCGGAGTCTGAAGTTGTCATGCTTCGCTTATAACCCGCAGCCGGCGTTGCAGCAATCGCGGGCTGCCAGCGGCGTCGGCCCTCCGAGTTTGCAGCCCGAACCCGGTCGCCCGCATTGCGGGATTGCCCGCATCCTCGCGAGATCCGAATGTTGACAGCGTTCGGTCAAAGGACTAATAACTTGCAACGCAGGTTGTCACTTCGACAGCGGGAGATTAGGGCATGTCCGAACCAGATCAGAAGGTGCATCCCACTTACACCACCGAGTACGTGAAGGGCGATTGGGATCTGTCGGTGTTTCTCGGCAACCCTCATGTCGATAACCTCACCGACGCGCTGGTTCGGATGGGAGCGGAGTTCTGGGCAATGCGTCAGCGCATGATGGCGCTCGAGAAGATGCTCGAGGACAAGGGAGTGGTCGTACGGACTGCGCTCGAGGGATATCGCTTCGAGGGCCAAGAGAAGGCGATGAGCGATGCGGAGCGCGACGGCTATGTGAGCCGCGTGTTCAGCGTTCTCAGCCGCGAGACCGCTCCCGTCGAGGGTGCGATGCCGAGCGGCCGGGTTAAGCCCCGGGATTTCGGCTGAGCCTCACACCGAGCCAGACCACGCCTCAATTCGAACCGGAGTTTGTCCATGCTGACCCGCCGCTCTTTGCTCGCTACCACGACCGCCGTCGCCGCCCTTGGGGCTGCCGAGGGTGTGCATGCCAAGGCCGCCGATGTCGTGGACGTGAAGATGGATCCTTTCAACCTGACTCCGCGCGAGCAGGCGATTCATCCCGGCACGCATTTCCCGAAGCTCGCCAATAACAGCGAACAGGATTTCTGTTACGCCATGCGCCTCTTGGGTTACTCGCCCGCCGTGCGGCACGCGCGCGAAATGCATATCGAGAAGTTTCTGCGCGCCAAGGGCCTGAGTTCCCTCGACGATACCGACATGACCTACGAGGAAGCTTACAACCTGATGCTGCAGGATCCGATGTACGCCATGAGCGTGCGTCTCCAGAGGTCGATTCAGCATCTCATGTGGGACCGGTCGATGCGCGCGTTCCATGGGGATCGGGAACGCTACCTGGCGGCGCTCGAGGCCACGGACCATGCCGGGCCCGGGAGCCTCGAGCTCAACCCCGACCTCGATATGCCGGATTACACCCGTCATGAGATTCACACCCAGCCTGGGGGTTACGTGGGCGATCCGTTCGCGGGTTTCGCCTATAACTACGCACTCGACGCCGGCTTTCATAATGATTATCACGCGCCGGGAAAGCCCGGTTCGGAGAACGGCCATGACGAGATGTACATCGGTCTCGCCCAGGGGCTGTCGTTACCTCCGGACGGTGAGGTACGCCGAATTCTCGATCTCGGCTGCGGTACGGGGCAGTTCACGACCTCGCTCAAAGAGCGGTTTCCGAATGCGGAGGTCTGGGGCATCGACGTCGGCGCCCCGATGGTGCGCTATGCGCACTACCGCGCCGTCCATATGAATCTCGATGTGCATTTTGCGCATCGACTGGCCGAAGACACGAAATTCCCCGACGGCCATTTCGATATCGTCACGGATCACATCATGTTCCACGAGGTGACGGCCCAAGCCTCGCGTCAAATCGTCGCCGAGGCGCTGCGGGTGCTTCGCCCGGGCGGGGTGTTCCATCACATGGATGTGCTGACGAACGGTGAGCCCACGCCGCTGCCGCGGTCGATTACCGGCAAAGCGGGCGCTTGGGTCAACCATCGGCACAACATCGAGTCCTGGAGCCTCGAATACGTCGCGACGGATTTTCCCGGCCTTCTGCGCGAGACCGGCTTCGAGGTCAAGCTCGGGCCGCCCGTCGCTCGGGCGATGTACCCGGGAGTTTTGGGGATCAAGCCTGCTTGATCGTACGGGTGTAAAAGTCTGAGACGAGCTGCGCCCATTTACCAGGGTGCATCATGATGGATAGCGTACCGTCATCGGAGAATTCCCGGTAGGTAAAGTCCGGGCGGAGCGCGGCGGCCCGTCGATCCACCGGATGCACGGCGTCGCGCAGATCCGAGATGATGAGCCCGGGAGCCGTGATCCGTTTCACGTCCGACTCCATGTCGTACTGGTACACCGCGTGGTGTCCGACGTCGGGACCTTCCATGAAAATCGAGACACTGAACCAGGTCTGAGCCTCGAGATAAGCGGGGGTCATGAGTTGGGACCCGGCGAAGCCCGGTCGGAAGTACTCACTCAAATGACTCCCGTCCTCCTTCGGAGTTCGGTCGCCCAGTACGCGTTTAAGGCGTACGGCGATCTCCTCTTCGTTGAACATCGGCACGCCGTGCAAGATGACGGCGGCAACGCGCTCTTTGTGTCGCACCGCGAACGAACTCGCGATGCAGGCTCCGGTGTGATGGCCGACGACCACGGCCTTATCGATCCGTAGCGCATCCAGGACGGCGACGAGATTATCGGCGAACGCGGAGATCGGCGGCGCGGCCTGCGGAGGCGGATCGGACAGCCCGTAGCCGGGTGTATCGACGGCGATACTGCGAATTCCAAGCTCAGCGAGCGCGTTCTGGGCTTCGGCATACTGGACGATGGACATCGGCGTCATGTGCAGCAGCAGCAGCGGCAGCCGCGTCTGCCGCGGGCCCAGGTCGCGATAATGCACCTGACCCATCGGGGTCGGGACATAGCCCTTGCCGCCGCGGAGGATTGCCGCCCCGCGCCACCGATCGCCGCCCTGAGTCATGGTCCGCGTTTGACCGCGCCCACATAGCTGTGGGCGGCCAGGTGACCCTTGAGGTACTCATCGCCCGTGGGAGAACCGGAGAACAGATCCTCGCGCTTGAATCCGGCGGCCTGCAGGTCGCGCTCGATGTCGAAGCCCACGCCATAGGGCTCGTTGTTGTTGCGGCTGAACCAGGCGCTGAGGAACTGTTGAAAGGGGTCCGGTGCCACCGTACGGCCTGAAGACAGCGCGCCGTCATGCACGGTGATACCGCCGGGTCGTAGGAGTCGGTAGCACTCGCTCAGCATGCGCTGACCGACGTCGGCGGGCATTTCGTGGTGCACGATGATCGACAGCACGAGATCGAAGTATCCGTCCGGGAAATTCGTATGCGAGGCGTCCTGCTGCGAGTAGTGGATCGGGACGCCGAGCGACTCGGCGCGCCCGTGGGCATAGCGGAGCATCGGGGCGCCGACATCAATGGCGTACACCTCGGCGTCGGGCCACGCTGCTTTGAGCGGTAGAGTAGACGCACCGGTGCCGCAGCCGAGCTCGAGGATTCGCCGCGGCTGGAAGTCCGGAAACCGCTCGCGGATGAGCTGGGTGACGAGGCGCCCGAGGTTGTCGTTATAGAGCCCGCGGCTCCCGTACGCGAACAGGTAGGCACCGCGATCGTAAAGCGCGCCCGCGAGTACGTCGTCGCCGCCTAAGTCGGTGTGAAAATTTCCGGGCATGACGTGAATATCGACCGCCTGGATATAGGCCGGCATCGGAAGCGTCGGATCGAGCGTCAGGCTGCCGAGTTCGCCGCTCTTCGGGCGCGCCTTGGCGCTCAGAGCTTCGCGCTGCCGTTCGACGCTTTCGCCGACCGTATCCCAGAGGAGTTCCTGGGTCGCGCGTCCGATGAGGCTCGAAGCACGATAATAGAAGGTCCCCTCCATCAAAGCTTTGACCTCGGCCTCGCCGGCGGGTGGACGGCCGTGCTCCGCCTCGAACTTAGGCTTCAGTCGCGACTCATAAAGCTCCCGATTGCCGGGGATGAGCTCCGTGGTGAAGAACTTGCGCAACGACGCGACGCAGCGTTCGCGCGCCGCTTCGTCGTAGTTAGGATCCGGCAGGAGTGCATGGGGTCCCTGGGGCTTCATGGCGCTGTTCCAAATTCCGCGCTCGGCGGTTCCACATACTCTTCGAATTCCTCACGCAGCACGCGAAACACGCGACGCATGGTCGCGAGCCGTCGCGACTCGCGTTCCGCTTCCTGCTCCGGGGTCGGGCGAAACGCTTCGATGGATTCCGGCGAGAGCGCCCCATCGCGTGCGAGCAGATATTCATGCGTCTCCAGCCGGTCACGCAGCGCGCAGAGTTCCGAAAACATCGCGACGAACATGATCATCGTCCGATCGAGATCGCGGGAGGCGAGGTAATCCGGTCGCGGCGCGCCTTTGGCGATTCTCTTGCGGGGTCGCAACGGTGTGCTGGTAGTCATGGGTATCTCAGCCGTGATCGGGGGGTTGAAGTCCGAGCGAGCCGGGGTTGACGAGGCCGCGCGGATCGACTCGCTCTTTAAGCCCCTCGAGCAGCCGCCAGGTGTCGGCCAGCCGTCCGGCCTTGTAGGGATAGGTCTTACCGATTTGAAGATGAGCGCAACCCTGGCGCATGAACATATCGGTGAGGCTCCGCCGAATGGTCCGCAGCGCTTCGATCTGCGCCGGGTCGGAATCGCCGAATCGCAAGGGGCGTCCGTCTTCGCGCGGGATGCGCTGAAAGTGCTCGCCGCGTACGTCCTGGTAATGCATCAGCGGTTCGATCAGCGTGGTGCGGCGACCGACGATGGAGGTGATCAGCGCCCAAGTAATTTCATGCTTTGCCATGAGCTCGGCATGCTGGTCGAAGATTTCGTAGACCGCGCGCGCGACCTCAACGGCGCGCGAATGCGGACTCAGCCCATGGGTCGGCAAGGTTCGCTCGGCCGCTGCCGTGAAATTGCTCTCGCGCAAGTCGCTGAAGGGACGCGCGTGATGGGCGCGTGGGTAGGACGGGGCAATCGCGCGACCCGAATGCTGGCGCGCGATGGCTTCCACCGCCTTGAGCTTCTCGTCGGCCGCGGCGGGGCCGCCGGCATCGATCGCGACATGCATGAGGAAAAATCCGGCATCCCAGTCTTTGCGCCCCGCGAGCGCGATCTTGGCCGCATCACGCAGACCGCCGAGGAGCGAAGTGCCGGATTTCACCACGTCAGCGAGATACTTGAGGTCTTCGGCGAGATCCGCGCTCACTGAGCTGAAGCGGTGGGCGAGCTCGGGACTCCAGCCGCCGATCTCCCCGGCGAGGCCCTGGCGCGATGTCTCGGCCATCGCAGCGAGCAGCTGCTCGAGTGTCTCGAAGGCAAACGAGGCGAAGCGCTGCTCGGCGGGCGCCGGAATGAGCGCCAGGGTGGCTCGCACCTTGAAGCCGAGGGCGCCGGTATCGTTCAGGAACAGGCCGGTGAGATCCGGTCCGTAGCTGCGATAGAACGGGGTGGGTGAGTAGCGCGATGACGCCGATCCCGTTTTGACGAGCGAGCCGTCTGCGAGGACGACGTCGAGCCCGAGACAACTCTCGGCACTACTGCCGAACTCGGCACAGCCAAAATGCGCCGCACCTTGGGAGAGTCCGCCACCGATGGTCGTGTGAAAGCCCGACACGGTACCCCAGTAGGTAGCGCGAAGCCCGAGCGGTTTGAGCGCTTCGTGCAGAGCGTGCCAGGTGACGCCGCCTTCGACGGTCACATAGAGATCTTCCGGGTTGATCTCCACGATCCGGTTCAATCGCGCGAGATCGACGATCACCGAGCCTAGTCGAACCGGAAGATAGCCGCCGGTATAGGAGAGCCCCGCACCGCGGGGAATCACCGCGCAGCCCGCCTCCGTGCATAGGCGCACCACGTCCGTCACCTCTTCGACGGTACCGGGACGCACCACCAGCGCAGCCGGGATCCCTTCCTCGAAGACATCGCTCGAGTAATAGTCGAGCGCCTCGGGGTCCTTGAACACGTTCGCGGCGCCGACCCGCGCGGCCAGGGTCTGACCGAGTTGACTCATTTCGGGGACGATAGCAGAGGTGGACATGGCTCTCCTCAGGGTTTCACGCAATGCAGGAAGCTTCGCAGCATCGACGCGTATTCCACGGCCCGATCCGGCCGATCGAATTGATACAGTGGGTTGATAGTCTCGAACCGATATTCCCGGCCGCGCGGGATCGCAGCGAGTACTTTTTCATGCTGCGACCACAAGGTGTCGGTGGGCGAGCCGATGAGCACGGTCGGCGTCTTCTCGAGGAGCCGCGCGCGCGCCACGAGGTCGTAGTCGAACATGCTTTGTCCCTCTGCGCCGCCGAGCGGGGCGGTTACATACGCGAGGCCAAGCTCGGCGATGACGTCCATATTACCCGCGCGCAGCTCGAATTCCGGGTCGAGTCGGCGGAAGAGGGCCTGCACATAGTCCCAGTGCTCCGCGAGGTAGCTCGCTGACACGTACCAGGGTGGCATCGTCCAATTGCGTGCTAACTCGCGGCCCTCCTCCAGGGACCAGCCGACCGCCCCATCGATGAAGAGCGTACGAATCCGCTCCGGGGCGAGCAGCGCGGCTTCGATCGCGACCTGGCCGGTGAAGTGCCCACCGAGAAGATGGAGCCGGTCGATGCCGAGCGCCGCGAGGCCTTCGAGCAGCGCCTCGGCGTGGTCCTGGCAAGTCCACGGACGCTGCCGCCGATCGGAGTCTCCATAACCCATGAGGTCGACGGCGATGCAATCGTGACTCTCCCCGAGCACCCGCATCAGTGGCAGGAACATGGTGGTGTTCAGCGGCAGAGTCATGAGAAGTACGAACGCATCGCCGTGTCCGCAGCGTCGATAATGCAGCTGCCCCGCTGCGGTCTCGAGGAAACCGCGGCGGATGGTCACGACGCTCACGAGGTGAAGTACTGCTGGGTCTCCACCCGCCCGAATTCCTGATATTGGAATTTCGGTTTGGGTGCGTCCAGCCGATGAATTGCCTCGATCCGGGGAAAATGGCCAAGCGCCCCACGATTCGCGTCCCAAATAACCGGATAGCGCGAGTCGTCCGGCGGCGCGCCGTCCACCGTAGCGCCGGCGTCTCGGGCTTCCTCGAGCGTCTGCGGGTTGATATGCCAGCGGGCATCATCGCCGAGCCAACGCGTCGATAAGGCGAGCCGAAATCCATCGCGCCTCATCGGCAGCGACCCGTGTGCAACGTAGGGATTGAGGATGACTACATCGCCGCGCCGAGCGGGAAATACTTTCATCTCGAAGCGGTTCTGATCGAGAAACGATTCCATCGAGGCGTAAGGCGCATACCCCGCCGGCACCGGCTGTCCGGGATCGTTCGGACTCGGGAGGATGAGCTTATCCATCTTTCGATGCGAGCCGGCGGCCACCACGAGTGGTCCGTGGGTTTCGCCCACGTCCGTCAGCGCCAGCTAGAACGAGGGCACCATGGCGCCGCGGAACCCCCAGGCGGACCCGTCGATGTGAAAACTCGTGGCCCCAATGCGGGCGCTCTCCTCAGGCCCGCGCTTCCCGAAGGCGACGTCGTGGTCGGTATAGAGGCGGATCTGTCTCGAGCCGATTACCTTGGCGACGATCTGCGCGGCAGGGGACTCCAGAGCCCAGCGGCGGATGAACGGGTGGTGACCGAGTGCGCCAGTGATTTCGAGGCGGCCCGCCTGCTCGAAGATGTCGCCCTTGAAAGTTCCGGCGGCGAAGTCGCGCTGGATTTCCTCGAAGGCGCTGACCAGTCCGTCGATCCAGAAAGCCTCGAATGGCTGTTCCAGCATCACCGCACCGTCGCGCTCGTACGCCTCGATGTCGGCCGCGCGTACGGACGCGAGCTTCAGTAGCGCCGTCATGTCAGACGCCGAGCGCGCGGATTTTTCGCGCCTGATGCTCGGCTCGTAGGCGGGTCGCGGTATGGAGCTGCATCTCCGTATTGGTGCGCGCTGCCGCAATCCAGCGCTCCGCTTCCGCGGCGCGCTGGTCGAACTGCGAGGCCACGGCCTCGAGCCCGGCGCGATAGGCCGCCTCGAGGGCCGCTCGGAGTTCTGACGCGCTCGCCCCCATGAGATCGTCAGCGATTCGGGCGAAGTCCTCCATCGCCAGGATCTGAGCGCGGCCCATCCTAAGGGGTCAAGCGGGGAGGCCGGTATTCGGCCGCGCCGCAGACATCGACGCTCGCCCGAACGACGCTCGCCGCGCGTGCGCGCGCTCGGGTAGTCTTCGGTCACCTTCTTTGCTCCGGATTAGCGCTATGGATCGAGTCGATGATTTCGACGCTCTCTCGGTGTCACCCGCCGGGGCCCAAGTCGGTGCTCGGGGCTCCATTTCCCGGGGACTCTATCTCAGCTACGGGATCGGGATGATCGGCGATCGCGTGTTCGGTTATACGCCGGCGCTCCTCCTCCTCGTGTTCATGACCAATTATCTCGATATCCCCGCGGCGATGGCCGGCACCGCCATTTTCATCCCAAAGATCGTGGTGGTGTTCATCGATCCGCTGGTTGGAATTCTCTCCGACCGCATCCGGTCTCGATGGGGCCGTCGGCGTCCGCTCATGTTCGCTGGCGCGGTTCTGACCAGCGTGAGCTTTATCGCCCTCTTCTACGTGCCGCATATTGCGGACGTCTGGTGGCGGACGGCGTACATGTCGCTCATGATCACGCTCGGTTTCGCCGCTTACTCCCTCTACTCCGTGCCCTATTTGTCCATGGCGTCGGAGATGACCACCGCGGTCGCGGAACACACGCGATTGATGTCGATCCGGGTGGTGTTCATGGCGGTGGGGCTCTCGATCGGCGCCTTTTCCGGCGCGCTGGTCGAATTCGGCGGCGGCGGGCTCGCGGGCTACCGCTTTCTCGCGGTGGCGTTCGGAGCGCTGTGTCTTGCCACCATGCTGGTCACCGTCCTTGGTACCGGAAGCGCCCGGCAGTGCGACCCCGACGGCGCTCCCATGGGGCTCCTAGATCAGTTCCGCATGGCGCGCAGTAACCGGCGCTATCTACTACTGCTGCTCGTCAATATGCTGCAGAAGATCGGCGAGGGCATCGGGCTTGCCTCATACGCTTATTTCATCGTCTATTTCGTACATCAACCGATCGGCGCCATCGGCCCGATCATCGTCGGTACACTCACGGGTCAGATCCTCTCACAGCCATTTTGGATCTGGCTGAACGGCCGCCTTAGTCGCCCGTTCGTGTACACGATTGGCGTCGCGGGTTGGGTGGCGCTGCTTCTGATCTGGCTCGGGCTTCAGGACGCGCCCCTCTGGCAGCTCATTGTGATGGGCGTCTTCTCGGGGATCTCAGCGGGGGGGTTCCTCAGCGTCCTGCTCATGATGTTGGCGGACTCGATCACCACCGACGCGACCCCGGGAGCGAGCCGCGAGGGAACGTACAGCGGGATCTGGCTCGCGACCGAGAAGGTCGGGGTCGCGGTGGGGGCGCTCCTCGTCGGCTCCTTGCTCGGGCTCTTTCACTTCGTGTCGAGTACGGGAGGCATGGATACCCGCCAGCCGGCGGAGGCGATCCTCGGCATTGTCCTCGTGTATGTGGGGCTCAACAGCCTCGTTTATGCGGCCAGCGTCATTCCGGTGTGGAGTTACGCGCGCCGGCGGCTCGCGTGAGCCCCGCTGTGTCGTGGAGTGTGGTGCTGTAGCAACACACTTCCGCGGCCCGCCCCCGCGCGGCAACGCTCAAACCTGTCGCGGTGGCCAGATATTGGCCCCGCCCGTAGACGCAGGCGCGCCCGCTATGTTTCTCTCCGATGGCAAGAAGATTCCATCCTGCCGACCGATTTCATGGTGAAATTGTTCGTAGGGATGCCGCATTGCCGTAAAACGACAAGCCACAGGGGTCCATATGATGACTTTCGGTAAAGAACTTTCACGAGACGATCTTCCGGCTCAGGGGCCGGCAAAGACCGTCGGTGCGGTCTGCGCGCTGCTCTTGGTGAGCGCGCTCGGATCGGGTGCAGCGCTCGCGCAACAGGCGACCGCTAGCGCAGCGCCGTCTGACGATGCAATTGGCGAAGTGGTGGTCACCGCCCGCCGGGTGACTGAGAAGATCCAGGACATTCCGCTCACCATTAGTTCGATCAGCGCAGAAACGCTTGAAAAGGCGGGAGCGACGAACCTCCGCGACATTCTGGACCAGACCCCAGGCGTGGTGCTCCAGGGAACCGCTTCGGAGGCCCTCGAGAATCCCGTCATCCGCGGCGAGTACGACTTCAACTACAGCGCTTTCACTGACGGACAACCCAACGTCGCCGTGTTTTTGGACGGAATCTATCTCCAGAACGACCAGGCGATCAGTCTTGCTCTGATGGATATCGATCGCGTCGAAGTGATCGAAGGACCCGTCAGCGCGTTGTACGGTCGAACCGGCTATGCGGGCGCTATCAACTACGTCGATAAACTGCCGACCGATGAATTCCACGCGGATGCCCTGGCGCGTTTTGAAGAGTATGGACAGTACCTGTATCAGGGCGGCGTGAGCGGGCCGATCGTGCCGGGACTCCTACGGGCCGGGATCTACTATAGTTATGATTCGGCCAGAGGGGATTACACCGATTCTACGAATGGCAACCACATCGGCGGTCATCTCAAGAATGACATGAAGTTCATCGCGGACTTCACGCCGACTGACAAGTTAGACATCAACGGCGGCGTTTATTATGGGTCAGATCATTTTTCCCAGGATCCGCTGGTTGTCGCGGCGAATAACGCCAACTGTGTAAATACGCAGGTTACTCCGGGCGTGTTCTACAACCTTCAGTGCGGTAAGTTCATTGCTGCGCCGATCCAGGTAGCGAATATTCCCGCGCAAGCCGGCGATTCGGGTAACAACCGCATTGTTACGCTGTCGCATCTCAAGGCGAACTATGACCTCGATTTCGCGGATCTTACGTATCTCGCCGGATTCAATAACGTCATCCAGCGGTCTTACGAGGACTTCGTTGCTCTCGACACCGGCCTCATCTTTCCGCTCACTAACGCGACGACCGGAGTGTTGACGGGTGGCACGGCCGATGCGTTCGAGCTTTTCGGGGATGATGATACGACCCAAGACTACAGCCAAGAGTTGCGTCTGACTTCAAAGCAGAACCAGCCTCTCCGCTGGGCGTTCGGTGCGGATTTCTTCCATTCGCATATCATTACCACCACCCTTGCAGGTATCGATGGCCAGAATATTCCTGCAGGCGACAGCATCAATTCGGCTGGCAACTTCGGTGCTGCCCAGGGATTCGTCACGCAGTACGGTCAGCCGAGTCCTAATCTGGTGACGCTGACCACTTTGGGCGACAAGCAGTATTCCGAATTCGGAAGTTTCGAATACGATCCGATTCAGCAGATTACCGTTGGCGCGGAATACCGCTATACGCGTGATGAACAGAACGAGGATATCGTGTTCAACAACTTCGCGGGCGGCACGGCAAATCGCGAGCCGTTCGGCGCGATCCCGTCGGCTCACTTCGACTACGGTAACTACCGGGCGTACGTCAAGTACAAGTTCACTCCGGACACGCTGGCCTACGCAAGCGTGGCCACCGGCACCAAGCCGGGCGGCTTCAATACTCAGTCGAGTCTCAAGACGAACCAAACATACGACCCGGAGAAGAACACCACTTACGAACTCGGCGTAAAGTCCACGTTCCTGGATCACAAGGTCCAGATCAACGCGGATATCTATCACATCGATTCGAAGGGCATTCAGCTCTACTTCCCCGAGGGCGATGGGCTGCATTCGGTCATCGAGAACGTAGGCGGCACTACCAACACCGGCGCAGAGTTCTCGGTCAAGGTCGTTCCCGTCGCGCATTTGCAGCTCGGGTTAGGTATCGCCTATACGGACCCCAAGTTCACCAACGGATCGTATGACACGAGCAATGTCAATTTTGCGAATGGTCCCGCTGCTGCCAGCGGCTATTGCGAGAACATCCCGAGCTGCGCTCCTTTGATCAGGACTGTGAACGGCGCTCCCGGCATTGCCGTCAAGGGCTTCGAACTCCCCGATGTCAGCAAGATCACAGCGAATCTCTCGGTGGATTACTCGCATGCGATCGTGACCGACATTGACGGCTTCGTGCATGCCGACTATCGCTACCAGTCCAAGCAGTACACGGACTTGGATCTGTTCAACACGAGTTGGATCGGATCCACCAACATCGCGAACCTTAAGGTTGGTGTGACCCGTGGTCAGCTGACGGCGGACATCTTCGTGAAGAACCTCTTCAACGACGAGACGCCACTGGACGTTGCCCGGAACACCGAGTTCGTCAGCTTCCTCGGGAACTTCGAGTACGTGGCGAGTCTGTCGCCGCCGCGGGTCTGGGGTGGAGAACTCGCGTACCACTTCTGAGATCTAACGATCTGACCTAGCACTCCGGTCGGGAGCGGCGTTCTGCCGCTCCCGACTTGGGGGACTCCGCGCTTCAACGCAGAGTGTGCCTGCGGCGCGCTCTAGCGGAGTGTCTGGCAGGAGGGTGGCTGGCCCAGAGCCACCCGTAGCGGACGATCAGATCGCAGGTGCGGGCTTCTGTTCCAGTGCGTAGTGTTCGAGGCTGCTCAAGCTCGGCTCGTACCACTCAGTGGGCGCGTTCAGATACTGCGGATAGCGCTCGCGTACGCGGGCGAGCACCGCGGGCTTCAGATAGTCAACCGATTCGAATGGTCGGAACATGGCGTTGTAGATGATGTGCCCAGGGGCCTGACCCATCAGCATCCAAGGCAGCCAGGGCGTGATCCGCACCCAGGCGCCGCTGTGGGGCAGGTGGGTCTTGCTCGGATCTTCGAGATCCGCACGAGCGATATAATAGCGGAAGTATTCCGAGGTCTGGTTCATCGGTCCGCCCGACTCGCGCGGCCATTTCGCCGGATCGAGCAAGTTAGGGTAGTAGCCGTTGAATTCCTCGGTCACGACCACGGTGTCCGGGCCGAGTTCGCTCCACTGGAGGAGAAACGGCTGCTTCACGGCCGGGGGCGGCACGTTATGCGTATCGCTCCCCGGGAGTGCCGGCGGCCCGACGTAGTCGCGGATGACCCAGTTGTACGGGTCATTCGCAATATCGACCACCTTGACGCGCTCGCCCGTGTAAGGGTTATCCCAGTGATCGAGGATCTCGCCGCTCTTTGGATCGGTGTAGAAAACAACCTCGCGGCACATGCGATCGTAGTTGCCATCCGGGCGGCGCACCACGCGAATGGTGCTCAAGATCTCGAAGTTCATGAGATGACGCACGGCCTCGCCTGGCCGCACGGCATTGATGCTGCCGCGGCCGGAGCCGTATACCTGACGACCGTCGGTGTGCGCCTGGAGACGCGCGGCTTGCTCCCGGTTCCACACGGGATCGTCGAACCGTGCCGGAACCCGGGCTTTTGCACTGGTCGCGGTGGTGGCGGCGCCTGCGGCCGAGCCGAGGGCGGCGGCGGCGGCGATGGAGCCTGCGGCGACCCCGAGGGCCGCGCGGCGGGAGAGGGTGCTCGCGTTGGAATCGGTCATGAGGGTCTCCGGTAACGGTCCTCCGAACCTAGACAAGGCGGGCTGAAAACTCCATGCGGATGGCCACTATTCGGCCCCGAGTCGGCCCCCGAGTCGGCGTCCTAGTTCGTCGCGAAGTCGGACTGCCAGCCGCCGCCGAGGGCTTCGTACAGCTGCACCAGCGCGAGACGCTGCGAGAGCCGGGCCTGGACCAGGCTCAATTCCGCTGAATAAGCGTTCGAGTCGGTGGTCAGCACCTCCAAAAAGCTCGTGGCGCCTGCCTGGTAGCGCATATCGGCGAGCCGCACCGCATCCTCCGCGGCGGTCGCAAGCTTCGCTTCCTCTGTCTCATACTCGCGGTACTTTCTATAGCCGATCAAGGCGTTCGAAACGTCGCTGAATGCCTGTTGGATGGTTTGCTGATAGGTCAGGACCAGCTGCTCTTTCTCGGCCTTAGCCAGCCGTAGGTTGGCGCGCAGCTTTCCTGCCTCGAAGATCGGCTGGGTGAGCGAACCGCTGTAGCTCCAGGCGTGGGAGCCCGGTTCGAACAGCTTCGATAACGATGTGCTCTCGAAGCCGCCCATGGCTGTGAGCGAGATATCCGGGAATAACTCGGCGCGGGCCACTCCGACCTGCGCGTTGGCGGCGACGAGATTCTCCTCAGCTTCGCGGATGTCGGGCCGGCGCTCGAGCAGGTTCGAAGTCAGACCCGGGGGGACGGCGTCGGGAAGCACTTCGTCGGTGAGCTTCGCATCTCGCGTGATGGGCCCGGGGTTTTGCCCGAGCAGGATCCTGAGCGCGTTTTCTTCCTGGGCGATCTGACGCTCGAGATCCGGGATCTGGGCGGACGCTGTGTAGACGAGCTGCTCGGCCTGCCGTACATCCGCGAGCGAATCCGCGCCGCCGTTCGCGAGTCGGGTCGTGAGTTCCAGCGATTCGCGGCGCGACTTTTCAGTCCGACGCGAGATGTCGAGTTGGGCGTCGAGGGCGAGCAGCTGGAAGTAATCCGTCGCCACGTCCGCGACGAGGGTACTCAACGCGGCGCGCCGGCCCCATTCGCTCGAAGCGAGATTGGCCCGCGCCGCCTCGGTCGCTTTGCGGTATCGTCCCCAGAAATCGAGGTTCCAGGACACCGATCCCGTGACCTCCTCTGCCTTATAGGTGTAACCCGGGAAGGCGCCGAGCGAAGGGCTCGCGACTCCGACGCGCTCGGCCGTGGCACTCACGCCCGGAAATTCATCCGAGCGGGTGATCGTGAGCTGGGCGCGTTCCTGAAGTACGCGACTGGCGGCGATCTTGACGTTCAGGTTGTTCGCGAGCGCGGTGCGGATGAGTTCCTGAAGCACGGGGTCGTGAAAGACGCTCGACCAGCGCTCGTCGCCGAGCGATCCGGCAGAGTCAGTGGCAGAGGATTCGCCGTCCGCGCCGCGGTATGCCGACGGGGTGTCGATCCTGGGCCGCTCGTAGCGCGGCCCGAGGGTGCAGCCCGATATGATCCCCACGAGGACGGCTATCCACACAAGCCTCGAGCGGCTGTTCATGCGGACCTCGCGCGGTAGCCGTGGGAAATCTTTTCGACCACCGCAAACGTCACCGGGATCAGGAAGATCGCGACCAGCGAGGCCGCGAGCATGCCGCCGATCACCGCGGTGCCGAGGTCCTGGCGGCCGATGGCGCCCGAGCCGCGCGCGAGCCACAGCGGCAGACAGCCGAGAATGAAGGCGAACGCCGTCATGAGGATGGGTCGGAAGCGGATGCCAGCCGCCGTCAGCGCTGCCTCGTCGATAGACTTGCCTCCCTCGTATTCGGTCTTGGCGTACTCGACGATCAGAATGGCGTTCTTCGCGGCAAGGCCGATCAACATCACGACGCCGATCTGGGCATACACGTTGTTCTCGAAATGTCGTGACCAGAGCGCGAAATACGCGCCGAACAGGGCCACCGGCGTGCTGAGCAGTACGCTGAAGGGTAACGACCAGCTCTCGTACTGCGCCGCGAGAATAAGGAACACGAACACGATTGAAAGACCGAACACCATGCCGGTGGATACGCCCTCGGCCGCCTTTTCCTCCTGAAACGACATGCCCTGGTAGTCCATGCCCATGCCGCGCGGCATCGTACTCGCGAAAACCTCTTCCAGCGCCTTCATGGCCTGGCCCGAACTGTAGCCGGGCTTCGCGCTGACGTTGAGCTGCGCCGACTCGTACTCGTTATAGCGGAGCGTGTATTCGGGACCGGTGATCATTTTGATCGAACTCACCGCGCTCAACGGGACGGGTGACCCGCCGGTCCCACTGACATAGAACTGTCCGATGTTCTTCGGATTGGTGCGCGAGTCGCCTTCCGCTTCGACATAGACCTGCCACTGGCGGCCGAATTCATTGAAGTAGTTCACCAGATAGCCGCCCATGAAGGTCTGCATGGTCTGGTACACGTCCCCGAGCGAAACCCCGAGCCGCGATACTTGCGCCCGATCGACGTCCACGTACAACTGTGCGACGTCCGGTACATAGCTCGAATTGATGGAAGCGATCTCGGGACGCGCTCGAGCCGCGGCCTGGAATTTTGCAAGGTTTTCGGTCAGGAACTCGGGCGGGCCGCCGGTGCGGTCCTCGAGCATCATGGTGACGCCGCCCGAAGTGCCGACGCCCGGAATGGCGGGCGGCGAGAACGAAAATCCCGTGCCCTCCTTGATCGACTTCAACTGGCGCGTGACGCTATCCTGGATTTCCTGCGCGCTCTGTCCGGGGTGCCGCCGCTGATCCCAGTTTTTCAGCTGTACAAAGAAGAACGCGTTGTAGGTCGTTTGGGTGGTGGTGAGCAGATTGAACCCCACCACCGCGACGACGGTCTCGACGCCCGGGGTTTTCATGATGATGTCGTCGACTTCCCGGGCGGCATCCGCCGTCCGTTGCAGCGATGCGGCCTGGGGAAGCTGGAGGCCGACGTAGATATAGCCTTGGTCCTCGTTCGGCAGGAACGAGGTGGGTAGAACGCGCGCGATGAGAACCGCGATCACGCCGACAATGGCGAGAAACGCGAGGCTCAGCACGGATTTTCGGATCAACCGCCCGGACACGCCGACGTATCGTTCCGTGAGTTTCCCGAACACTCGATTGAAAGCGGCGAAGAACCGCGACAGCCAGCCGTGCGGCGCTTCCTTTGGCCGCAGCAGCAGCGCGCATAGCGCGGGGCTCAGCGATAGAGCATTGAACGCCGAGAACACCACCGAAAGCGCAATAGTGACCGCGAACTGCTGATACAGGCGACCGGTGATCCCGGCGATGAATACCGTCGGCACGAACACGGCGGTCAGGATCAAAGCCGAGGCGATGATGGGTCCAGAGACCTGTTCCATGGCCTTGATGGCCGCATCGCGCGGCGACATGCCGTCCTCGATATGGCGCTCTGCCGCCTCAACGACCACGATTGCGTCGTCGACCACGAGTCCAATGGCTAGCACGAGCCCAAACAGCGACAGGGTATTGATCGAGAAGCCGAGCAGCGGAAAGACCGCGAAGGTGCCGATCAGCGACACCGGGATGGCGACTACCGGGATGATGGTCGCGCGCCAGCCTTGCAAGAATACGTAGACCACGAACACGACCAGTACCAGCGCGATCAGCAGGGTCTGGAAGATGTCGCGAATACCCGCTGTCACTGCCCGGGTGGTATCGAGGGCGATGCCGTAGGTCATGTCTGGCGGAAACGATGCACTCAAGCGCTGCATCGTCTTGCGCACCCCAGCGGCGGTGTCGACCGCGTTCGTCCCCGGAAGCTGGTAGATGGCCATGATGGCCGCCGGTTTGCCGTTGAACTGCCCTTCCTGGGCATAGGTCTGCGCGCCGAGTTCGAGGCGGGCAACGTCTTTCAGACGTAGCGTGGAGCCGTCGGGATTCGAGCGCAGAATGATCTCGCCGAACTGTTCGGTCGAGACCAGCCGGCCCTGGGTGCGGACGGTGTAGGTGAGCTGCTGCCCATTCGGTACCGGCTCGCCGCCGATCTGACCTGTCGGGTTCACCGTATTTTGGACGTTGATGGCCTGGATGATCTGCGGAACGGTGATATTGAGCTTGGCAAGTTTGAGGGGATCTACCCAGATCCGCATCGCGTACTGACCGGCGCCGAATACGTTGATGTTCGAGACCCCGGGACTACGGGTCACCTGATCCACGAGGTTGATATAGGCGTAGTTAGCCAGAAAGGTCTTGTCGTAAGTGCCCTTCGGCGACGACAGCGCTATCAGCATCATGGGAGCGAGCGCCGACTTCTGGACCGTGACGCCGGCGGAGACCACCTGGGCGGGTAATTGCGCCGCGGCCTGGGACTCGCGCAGCTCGGTGAGTACCTGATCGATGTTGGGGTCCGTCGCGACGTCGAAGTCGACGACCAGCCGCATCTGGCCGCTGTTGGAATTCGTGGACGTCATATAGTTCATGTGGTCCACCCCCGTGATCTGCTGCTCGATCGGGGTGGCGACGGAGGCTTCGAGCGTCTTGGCATCGGCGCCCGTGAAAGTGGCCTGGACCTGAATGTCTGGCGGCGCGATGTTCGGAAACTGGGCCGTGGGAAGGCTCAGGAGCGCGACCGCCCCGACGAGGACCATGATGATCGCGATAACGATCGCGACGATCGGGCGACCGATGAAGAACTTCGACATGGCTTATTTCGTCCGCGCCGCGGTTTCGGCGGTCGGAACCACGATCTGGCCGTCCTTGACCTTGCTGAAGCCGTCTACGACCACTCGCTCGCCCGCCGCGAGTCCCTTCTCGATGATCCACCTCTGGCCGACGCGATCCCCCGGGGTGACCTCGCGAATCGACGCTTTATTGTCCGGGCCGACCACGGCGACCTGGTAGCGGCCCTGCAGCTCGTTGACCGCGCCTTGGGGAATGAGGATCGCGCCCTTGTGCAGGCTCGTCTCGGCGCGAACGCGAGCGAATTGACCCTCGCGCAGCAGATGCGTGGGATTCGGAAAGACGCCCACGATACGGATGGTACCGGTCGTCGGATCGACTTCTCGGTCAATGAAATCCACGTGCCCGGGGCTCGGATAGACCGTGCCGTTCGACAGCGTGAGCGTCAGGGGAACGCTGTTGGGATCGAGCAGATGGCCGGCGCTGTCCGAGCCCATTCGGGAGGCGAGATCGAGGTATTCCGTATCGCTGATTCCAAAGTACACCTTGATCGGATCCACCTTCGAAACGGTGGTGAGGGTCGTGCTTTGAGTGACGAAGTTGCCGATCTGCGTGGTCGCGAGGCCCGCGATGCCGTCGATCAAAGTGCGCACCCGCGTGAAGCTCAGGTTGAGTTCGGCGGTCTCGACGGCGGCCTGGTCGCTTT
>Ga0116226_10001157_pt1 | contig 22847 bp, 22 predicted proteins | sample S1TSphfallax_FD_89692 | JGI IMG/M metagenome (GOLD analysis project Ga0116226, IMG submission 89692) | Host-associated microbial communities from peat moss isolated from Minnesota, USA - S1T2_Fa - Sphagnum fallax MG | ecosystem: Host-associated > Plants > Peat moss > Unclassified | place: USA... | reverse complement strand
GGCCCGAGTGCATAACTATTGTTCGCGACGACGGCAATTGCCATGCCACAGGCGGCAACGCGTAATCGTGACCAATGGGGTAGGATAAGAGGGCAGCGTTGCATCAACTAGCGCAACTCAAGTATTGCGATCTGTTATTCCTCCCAGCGCGGTACTGGGTCGAGTGTATCGAGCAGATCGTCAGGTTCATCGCGGTAGAAAGATTCCTTGCGTTCCAGTCGGGAGACTTCTTCGGTCGTATCGACGTTACCCAGCACCATTTGTTGCACGCGTCGTGGATCGTTGAATGGATCGGCATCCGGTTCGGTCGTCGTCTCGCGCTCTATCTCTGAGCGCTCGTCGTCGGATGTTTCCTCATTGAAGCGTGAGTGCTTGGTTGCCATCGTTTACTCCCATGACAAAATAGGCTGGCACGAACTTGGCGTCGTTGTCCGAGAGGGCGAAACTGTTCCGCCATCGGTTGGCAGCCTTCATATATGGTACGGTTTCCGTTATAGCTGGGCGCGTAACGCATGGGATTTACTTTACTCCCAATCGCCCGTAAATGGGAAGAGTGCGGCGCAAGAAAATAGTTAATGAAGAGTCTGTATCGATTCTTTCGCTGCACAATCCTGGTGGAATTTTCTCAGGCGAAAGAGAGTGTCCGCTCACATGCTTTACAAAGCAATTGCTTGCTTGTTAGAATGCGTCGAACCTCATCCGTCACAAAAACAATTTGTGCCTTGGTGAATTTGAGTGACGGAAATTTCTTCTCTGGCATTGCGTACTTGCGAGCGAAGCTGTAACAATCGCCAGCAATGTGTAGCCCTAGCCCGCATTGAATGGAAAGCATGATGACGTATCGCACGATATTTCGTCCCGGCCTTTTCGCCGGACAGGTAGTGGTAGTCACAGGCGGCGGCTCTGGTATAGGCCGTTGTACTGCGCATGAATTGGCGGCATTGGGCGCACACGTGGTGCTGATTGGTCGCAAGCAGGACAAGCTCGATGCCGTATGCGCGGAGATCGCCAATGCTGGTGGCGCAGCAAGTAGCGCTGTGTGCGACATTCGTGAAGAAGAGCGCGTGCGCGATACGATCAGGCAGATATTGGCGCAGCATGGCCGCATTGATGCGCTGGTTAATAATGCGGGTGGCCAGTTCCCATCACCGTTAAAAGATATCTCGCTCAAGGGCTGGGAAGCTGTCGTCAAAACCAACCTGACAGGTGGCTTCCTGATGGCGCGCGAATGCCTGTCGCAGTGGATGCAGCAACACGGCGGTGCGATCGTCAATATCGTTGCTGACATGTGGGGGAGCATGCCCGGTATGGGGCATTCTGGTGCTGCGCGTGCAGGTATGGTCAGCTTTACTGAAACAGCAGCGCTGGAATGGGCACAATACGGCGTGCGCGTGAATGCAGTCGCTCCGGGATATGTTGCCTCCAGCGGTATGGACAGCTATCCACCAGAGATGGGGGCGATACTACGCAACGCAGCCAAAGGCGTACCCCTACAGCGGATGGCGACAGAGGCAGAAGTCGCCGCGCCTATCGTGTTCCTGCTTTCTGAGGCTGCGAGCTTCATCACCGGCACAGTCTTGCGGGTTGACGGCGGACGTCCGCAAATGCGCGCAGGTTGGCCCACTGGTAGGGATGCGATAGCAGATTCGGGTGAGCGTGTTGCTGTGAAGCCTTACGATGGTTTCCCATTGGCACAGATGCCTAAGGTATTGCAAATGCCGCGCGAAGGAGATGCGTGATATGCCTGCGCTTGAATCCCTTCTCGTCCCCAGCAGCGCCTCGTATCAGCAAAACCGCACGGCATTGCTTGCACAGATCGCGCAATTGCGGGAAATCGAAGCGCGTACCTGTACTGTGTCGGAAGCATCGCAGCCGATGTTCGACAAGCGTGGTCAATTGCTGCCGCGTGCACGTATTGCGGGGTTGCTCGATGTTGGCGCACCGTTTCTCGAATTGTCCACGCTGGCGGGCTATCTACGTGATACACCGGATGCGGAAAAGAGCATCGCCGGTGGCGGTGTGATTGCAGGTATCGGCTATGTATGTGGCATACGTGTGATGGTGTTGGCGTCCGATTCAGGCATCAATGCAGGTGCATTGAAAACTGCTGGATTGGAGAAAATGCTACGCGCCCAGCAGATCGCGCTGGACAAGAAACTGCCTTTCCTGCATCTGGTGGAAAGCGCAGGCGCCAATTTACTCGAATATCGTGTCGAACATTTCGTGCAGGGTGGTGGCGTGTTCTATAACCTAGCGCGCTTGTCGGCAGCGGGGATTCCTGTGATTACCATCGTGCATGGCTCGTCAACCGCTGGCGGCGCCTACATGCCGGGTTTGTCCGACTATGTGGTGATGGTGCGCGAGCGTTCGCGTGCCTTTCTCGCCGGGCCGCCGCTGTTGAAAGCGGCTACCGGCGAGATTGCTACCGAAGAGGAATTAGGCGGGGCCGAAATGCATGCAACTGTCTCCGGTCTTGCCGAGTACATGGCGGAAAACGACGCCGACGCGTTACGCATTGCACGCGAGATTGTTGCAACGCTGGACTGGAATCGGGACGTGGCGATCAAAGCCAAACAATACGACGCACCACTTTACGATGCTGACGAATTACTGGGGTTGATGCCAGCCGACAGCAAGAAACCAGTCGATATGCGTGAAGTGATTGCGCGCATCGCCGATGGTTCCGACTTCCTTGAATTCAAACCTGCTTATGGCTCTGCTACCGTCACTGGGCACGCCGCCATTTGCGGGCAACGTGTCGGCATCCTGACCAACAATGGCCCGTTAGACCCGGCTGGCGCAAACAAGGCGACGCATTTTATCCAAGCCTGCTGCCAATCCGGCACGCCGCTACTATTCCTGCAGAACACAACCGGATTTATCGTCGGCAAGCACTCGGAGCAGGCGGGCATGATCAAGCATGGCTCGAAGATGATACAGGCAGTATCAAACGCTAATGTGCCGCGTATTACCCTAATGTGTGGCGCCAGCTTTGGGGCTGGCAACTACGGCATGTGTGGCAATGGCTATCGTCCAGACTTTTCGTTTAGCTGGCCCAATGCGCGCACCGCCGTCATGGGCGGAGAACAAGCGGCAGACACCATGGCCATGGTGATGGAAGCTGGCGCACGACGCAAAGGACAGGAGCCAGATCAGGCGGCGCTATCGGCCCTGCGACAAAAAATCATTGCAACGTTCGAGCAGCAGACCGGTGCCTTCTATACCTCAGGTTTGATGCTGGACGATGGCGTCATCGACCCGCGTGATACGCGCAAGGTATTGGCGTTGACTTTATCGATTTGTGAAGATGCGCAACGCAGAACACTGCGACCAATACAGTTCGGTGTGGCGCGCCCCTGATTTCAAAAACACTACATTCATTTTCGGACGAGGAGCTATTCATGCAATTGACGCACGATCATCAGGAACTGCAACGCAATCTGAAACGCTTCATCGATACCGAAATTAACCCCTACGTTGATGAGTGGGAAGAGGCGGAAATCTTCCCTGCGCATCAAGTGTTCAAAAAAATGGGCGAGCTTGGCTTTCTCGGCTTGTGCAAACCCGAGGAATACGGCGGACTTGGCTTGGACTACTCATTCTCGGTCGCGATGGCCGAAACGCTGGGGCATTGCCATTGCGGTGGCGTACCCATGGCAATCGGCGTGCAAACCGATATGGCGACGCCAGCATTGGCACGCTTTGGCTCCGACGAATTGAAGCGCGAATTTCTTGCGCCTGCGATGACAGGCGATATGGTTGCCTGTATCGGTGTGTCGGAAGCGACTGGCGGCTCGGACGTTGCTGCCATCAAGACGACGGCACGCAAGGATGGTGACGACTATGTGATCAACGGCAGCAAGATGTGGATCACCAACAGCCTGCAAGCCGATTGGATGTGCTTATTGGCGAATACATCGGATGGTGCTGCGCATAAGAATAAGACATTGATCGTCGTGCCGATGAAGACCAAGGGCATCAGTGTCGGCAAGAAGATACGCAAGATCGGTATGGACTCGTCCGATACCGGCTTGATCCATTTTGACGATGTGCGTGTGCCGCAACGCTACGCTATCGGACAGGAGGGGATGGGCTTTACCTACCAGATGATGCAATTTCAGGAAGAGAGATTGTGGGCTGCTGCCAACTCGATTCAAGCGCTGACCAATTGCATCGACTGGACCATAGACTGGGCGCGCGAGCGCACGATGTTCGGCACGCATCTGCTGGAAAATCAATGGGTCTATTTCAAACTGACCGAATTGAAGGCCGAAGTGGAAGCATTGCGCGCGTTGACCTATCGTGCTTGCGATCTGTATGTGAGCGGGCAAGACGTCACCGGCCTCGCATCGATGGCAAAACTGAAGGCAGGTCGATTGATGCGACAGGTGCCGGACACCTGCCTGCAGTTCTGGGGCGGTATGGGCTATACGAAGGAAAATCTGGTCGCACGCATGTATCGCGATGGTCGTCTGGCATCGATAGGCGGTGGAGCCGACGAAGTAATGATGGGCATCATCGCCAAAACCATGGGAATTCATCCTGCAAAACAGGCGAGGTGACATCATGAGCGAATTCAAGAGCCTGATAGTCGAACGGCGTGGCAACGTAATGCATGTGACGCTCAACGATGCTGCATCCCGTAACGCGTTGTCGCAGCAGATGGTGAGTGAACTGCGTGCGGTCGCAAAGCAGTGTACGCAGGACGTGAGTGTTCGCTGTGTCGTACTACGCGGCGCGAATCGCATTTTCTGTGCTGGTGGTAATTTTGCTGACTTTCAGCAAATGATGCGATCTCCAGCGGCTGACGATAGCGACCCCATCGCGCTCGCCAATCGTGAATTCGGTAGCATGTTGCAGGAATGGTCGCTGCTACCGCAAGCTGTGATCGCGTTGGTGGAAGGTGCTGCAATCGGTGGCGGTTTGGGGCTGGTTGCGATTGCCGATATTGTTCTTGCCGAAGGCAGTGCGCAATTTGCGATGCCGGAAACCAGCCTGGGATTGCCTCCGGCACAAATTGCGCCTTTCGTAGCGACACGCATCGGTCAGGCACAAACACGTCAACTTGCGTTGACTGGTGCCAAGCTGGATGGCTGGCAAGCATTGCAGGTTGGACTGGTATCGGAAGTGGCCGAAGGTGCTGCAGAACTTGAATTTGCGTTGAACAAGACGATGCGCTCTATATTGCGCAATGCGCCAAGGGCGCTGGCTGCGACCAAGGCAATTCTGCGTCATCACGAATTCGGCGAATTGGATGAAACCCTCGACTTCGCCGCACAACAGTTTGCCCGCGCGATGCGTAATGGCGATGCGGTTGAGGGTGTGAACGCGCACGTGGAAAAGCGTGCTGCGGCCTGGGTCGAATTGCCGCTGGAAGGTGTATGAGCAAAGCCTTTCATACGATACTGATCGCTAATCGCGGCGAAATCGCGATGCGTGTGATACGCACGGCGCGCAGAATGGGTTATCGTACAGTGGCAGTGTATTCGGATGCCGATGCGAATGCGCCACATGTGCGTGCTGCTGATTTCGCCTATCGGATTGGCCCGCCACAAGCCGCGGAATCCTACCTGAATCAAGCTGCGATTTTGCAAGCTGCTGATAATATGCGTGCTGATGCCATTCACCCAGGCTACGGCTTTCTCGCCGAGAACGCAGAATTTGCACAAGCAGTAATCGATGCAGGAATGGTCTGGATCGGTCCACCTCCCGCTGCGATGCATGCAATGGGTAACAAGGGAGCTGCCAAGCGTTTGCTGGCAGAATGCGATGTGCCGATGCTGCCCGGTTATCAGGGGCAAGAGCAAAACGATGCAACTCTGATGGCAGAAGCCAAACGTATCGGCCTTCCTCTGATGATCAAAGCTGCTGCCGGTGGTGGTGGACGCGGTATGCGTTTGGTCAAGCACATCGAAGAACTCGCACATCAGTTGACGCAAGCGCGCTCGGAAGCGCAACAAGCATTTGGTAGCGGTGAACTGATTCTTGAGCGTGCACTGCTCAATCCACGCCACGTCGAGGTACAAGTCTTTGCCGATACGCATGGTCATGTCGTGCATATCGGAGAGCGCGATTGCTCGGTGCAACGACGCCATCAAAAGCTCATCGAGGAATCGCCTTCGCCTGCAGTTGACGCTATATTACGTGCGCGACTGGGACAAGCTGCGGTTGCAGCCGCACGCAGTTGTGGTTACGTTGGTGCGGGAACGATAGAATTCCTTCTGGATTCCGACGGCAAATTCTGGTTCATGGAAATGAATACGCGCTTGCAGGTCGAACATCCTGTGACGGAGGCCATCACTGGGCTTGATCTGGTTGAATGGCAGTTGCGTGTCGCTGCAGGGCAGGCGTTGCCGTTGACCCAACAGGAAATCGATGCGCGATTGGCGATAGGCGGCCACGCCATCGAAGTGCGTTTGTGTGCGGAAGATCCCACCCAGCAGTTTCTTCCGCAAACTGGACGTATCGAATTCTGGCACGCTCCTGAAGGAGCGCGTGTTGAGCATGGGCTGACAAATGGGACGCAGATATCACCGTATTACGATTCGATGGTGGCCAAGCTGATTGCACATGGCTGCAATCGAACCGAAGCACTACGTAATTTGACACAACAACTGGATCAATGCCTGTTGCTAGGCGTGACGACCAATCAGGATTTTTTATTGAAGGTGTTGGAACATTCCGAGTTTATTGATGGACATGTCAATACGGGATTCATCGTACAACATTTCTCTGATTATTCCGTGGCGTTGGACGATATCACAAAAGTTATTGCATCTGCCTTGCTGCTGTATTGTCAACAATCGAAGTGGCGTGTAGATGTTCCAGATGAATTGCTCGGTTGGAGCAGTAGTGCCACGCTCAAGCGTGAGATGCATTTCGAGCTTGATGGTCAGGTGAGCGACATATCTGTGCGTTCGGATAGCATGCTATGCTGGATTTGTCGTGTTGCAGATAAGGAGTACAAAGTCCATCTGTATCCGCTAGCAGAAAATAGTTTGCGCATACACATTGGTCATGTGGATATTCAAGTACAGTTTGTGCAAACTGGGGATGATATTTTCTTCCGTGCGCTGGAATATAACCACCGCATACGTGACTTGTCTATATTACCGCACCAATCGAAAACACATTCCAACAGTGACGGCATGTTGCGTGCACCGATGAATGGGCGCGTTGCCAGTGTCGCGGTGCAAGCGGGTGAACAAGTCCAGGCTGGACAACCTATCGTCGTGCTGGAAGCGATGAAAATGGAGCACACTTTGTTCGCGCCTTTTGCAGGTACTGTGCAAGCCTTGCATATATCAACGGGAGAACAAGTAGAGCCGGGGCGCATTCTCGCAGAAATGGTGAGCGTATGAAGACTGTGCGTATCGGTGCTGGACTAGGGTTTTATGGCGATTCGTGGCAGCCGGTTGCTGCCAGCATTGCCCGTGGTAACGTGCAATACATCGCGTCCGACCATCTGGCTGAATTGACGCTTGCTATCTTGCAAAAGGATAGGGCGAAGGATGCGCAAGCAGGCTATGCGAAGGACATGATCCCGATGCTGGCGCAGCTATGGCCACTGGCGCAGCGCGCCAATGATGGCAAGGGCGTCAAATTCCTGCTCAATGCGGGTGGTTTGAATCCGCACGGCGCGCGCGCTGCACTTGTCGAACTATTTGCGAAGAAAGGCTGGCATGCGCGTATTGCGGTTGTGACCGGCGATGACGTGTTGAACCAGCTCGACACCTTCCAGCAAGCAGGAGAATCCTGCGCTCATATGGATAACGATGCATCACTTTCCAGCGTGCGTGAGCACCTGGTGTTTGCCAATGCTTATCTGGGCGCCGCACCGTTGGTCGAAGCATTGCAGCAAGGTGCGGATATCGTAATCTGTGGACGTGTTGCGGATGCGGCGCTCTTTCTTGCCCCGTTGATCCATGAATTCGGCTGGCGTCTGGATGCACAAACGCCGGAACAATGGAGCCTGCTGGCGCAGGGCTTGACGGTCGGGCATCTGCTTGAATGTTCCGGTCAAGGCAGTGGCGGTAATTTCGGTAGTTTGAATTGGAGCGACATTCCTGATCTTGCCCACATCGGTTATCCGATTGCGGAAGTTAGCGAGGATGGCGCAGCAATCATCTGTAAAGCGCCCGATACAGGTGGACGGATTTCTTTCGATACACTGCGCGAGCAATTGCTATATGAAGTACATGATCCACGCAATTATTTCTCGCCTGACGTGATCCTCGACATGAGCGCGTTGCAATTGGATGATCAGGGCAATGACCGTGTGCGTGTGACAGGTGCAATCGGCAAGCCGCGACCTGAGCGGTTGAAAATTGTCGGTGGTTACCACGATGGTTGGATGGGGCAGGCGAGCTTTGGCTATAGCTGGCCGCAAGCCTATAAAAAAGCAGAGCATGCGGCGCAGATTGTGCAGCAAGGTTTGCGTGAACAAAAGGCAGTCATTGACGATATCTGCGTCGAGTATCAGGGCTATAACTCATTGCTTGGCCCTTTGGTAGATGCGAGCCAGCGCGATCATCTCAATGAAGTGTATCTGCGCATGGCGATACGCACGCAGGACAAACGGGTTGCCGATGGCTTTGGCCGCCTGTTCCCGTGGCTTGCTTTGTCCGGCCCGCCGTTTGTCGGTGGGCGCATCAATATGCAACCGGCCTCCGAGTTGCTGGGCATATGGCCGACGCTGGTGCGGCGTGAACTGATCGAACCGGCTGTCACGGTCGATGTGATGGAGGTGTGAGATGCGGGTGCAACTGGTCAGAGTCGCGCATGCACGCGGTGGAGACAAGGGCGACAAAGCCGATTTGAGTTTGTTCGCTTACGATGCACAAACCTATGATGTCTTGAAACAAGCAGTCAACATAGAGCGTGTCGCGACGCATTTTGCGGGAATTGCGAAAGGGCGGGTCGAGCGCTACGAGCTGGATAATCTGCTGGCGCTGAAATTCGTATTGCATCAGGCGCTCGATGGCGGCGCTGCACGCTCCTTGCGCAGCGACCCATTGGGAAAATCATTGGCAGCAGGATTATTGCGGATGGAAATCGACGTGCCAGACGATTTGCCTATTCGATTTCTTGCTGAATTTTAAGCGTTCAGGAAAAGATCGACCGTTTGATCTGACAATTGATCCAGTGTCAAACCCTTGCCGGGTTTGTACCACTGCGCGCTGTAATTGATCGCGCCCAGCAATAGTAGGCGGACGACTTTGCTGTCGTCGCGTATCAGTTTCGCCTGCTTCAATTGCGTCAGCATGTGCTGCCACTGTTGGTCGTAACGATCTTTCAGTTCGATGATGTGCGCTTGCAAATCCTGACTCAGCGAGCGCCATTCATAGAGCAATACCGGGATGAAGTCATGTCCTTCGGCCAGCACTGTTTCCAGATGCGAACGCACCAGCGCACGGAATTTTTCGCGTGGCGGCTGCGTAGTGCTCATGATCTTCTCGGTGGCTTCTAGTCCAGCTACCAAACCTTCTTCCATCACGGCAGCAAGAATTTCCTGCTTGCTTTTGAAGTGATAGAACGGGCTGCCGGAACGCATGCCGACTGCATCGGCAATATCTCTGATCGTGGTGCCGTCAAAACCCTTTTCTCGGAACAGCTTGGCGGAGACGCGGATCAAATCGGCGCGGCGGTTGCCGTCAGCGTCGGCAACGGTAGCCAATGGACGCTTACGCGGCGCACGCTTTGCCGCTTTGACAGAGGGAGTGGAAGTGGATGGTGAAGACATAGCTGTCGGTCATTATAATGCCCGCCGACAGCAAATGGCTTGGTTTATCGCAGGATTTTGTAAGCAGATTTCAATCGCCGCCACGCAGGCAGCGTAATACACCTTCTTTTTTCAGGATGTCACCCCAGGATTCAATACGGTACACGCTGCCCAGTTTGTGAATCTGCACACCGAATTGCTCATGCAGGCGCTCGATATCGTCATCGATGATTTCAGGATTCAGGCTGGTCAGGTCGGCGATTGTTGCCAGCGTCGGGCGTTCCAGTAAATCGAGCGCGGATAGCAGTACGAACAAGCGTCGCGCATCGTCCTCAGGGTATTGCACGATTCCGAAATCATTCTTGGCTAAAGTCATGCTGGTCCTCGCTCCCATCCCCCTGGTTGGCACCGATGTGCATTACTCGTCTTTATTCGCCCCACCGAAAATCTTGTTGACCCAGGTACTCTTGGGCAGGCTGCGCGCATGCAATTTGAATGCATTGGTTTTTTCCGTTGCTGCTTCGCGGCCCATTGCATCCAGGCTCACCAAAATCGAAGCAGCGCCTTCGACGCGTCCGATGGCGCGATCCGGCCCGATATTTGGTAGCGACTGCGTACTTCGTTCGACCAGATGGCGATACGCTTCGTTCAACGCGCCGTAGCTCTTGTTGGTCATACCGACTTGCGCGACATCGGCAGCTTCCTTTGCATCCTTGACGTAATGCACGAAAATTTCTTCGAGGCGCTTGGCGTAATTCGATGGCAAGCGGAATTCACGCACAATCAGTTGTGCGAGCTTGTGTTCTGACTCTGGACGTAATACACCATGTTTGACGTAGTGCGCGAGCGAGAATCCATGCGATGGCAGGCTGGAAATCAGCTTTTCAATCGCATTGAACGCCCGCATATTGTCCAATTCGGCGTCAGACTGCGGATCTGAAGTTTCCGTCGCGCGCATACCCAGCCACGCCGCAAAGCTTGGCGGTGCGCCGCTGTCGCCGAGATGCGACCAGGTTTCGCACATCTTGTTATACTCGTCGTGCAAGCGTTGGTGATCGTCGTCGCTCAGTTCGATTTCAATGACAGCCATAAATTCTGTTATTCCATTTTCCGAAATCTTTGTTCCGGTTGATCAGACCACATGTTGTCGTAAATAATTCAACAAGTTTACCCGAATATGGTGCAATAATTTACGTTAGGAAACATATTGTTGAAAAGCCGACATCTTTGCCATACCGTCCATGCTAAACCTCTGCCTTGCTGGAGGGAAGACTGTCATAGCATAGATTCGAGATATGTTGCCGCGCGCGCACGTCATAAAAATCACTGCTAACTGGACTGATTTTCAAAAGGATAAAACAATGAGCCTCCCTTTGCTTGACCTGGTGCGCAAGATGCCGAAAGCCGAGCTGCATATCCATATAGAGGGTTCCCTCGAACCGGAGCTGATCTTTGCACTCGGCAAGCGCAACAAGGTGCACCTGGACTATCCAACGGTCGAAGCTCTGCGTGCAGCTTATGCGTTTACCGACTTACAATCATTCCTTGATATTTACTATGCGGGTGCAAGTGTGTTGTTGAAGGAACAGGATTTCTTTGACATGACCTGGGCTTATCTGCAACGTGCGCATGCGGATAACGTGCGACATACCGAAATCTTCTTCGATCCGCAGACGCATACTGCGCGTGGTGTCGATATTGGCGTGGTGATTGGTGGTATCGACCGCGCATTGCAACAAGGGCGCACCGAGCTGGGTATTACGTCTTCGCTGATCCTGTGTTTCCTGCGCCATTTGTCGGAAGAAGATGCGTTTGAGACGTTGAAGCTGGCCTTGCCCTACCGCGACAAGTTCATCGGTGTTGGACTGGATTCTTCTGAATGCGGCAATCCACCGGAAAAGTTCGCGAAGATATTTGAACATTGTCGCGGACTTGGCTTGCATCTGGTGGCGCATGCGGGTGAAGAGGGGCCGCCTGAATATATCCGCACTGCGCTTGATGTGTTGCAGGTCGAGCGTATTGACCATGGCGTACGCTGCCTTGAGGATAGCGCATTGACCGAGCGACTGGCGAAGGATCGCATGCCGTTGACGGTATGCCCGTTGTCCAACATCAAGTTACGCGTGTTCGATCAAATGCGCGATCATAATCTGCCAGCATTGCTGGATGCTGATGTCGTTGCGATGATCAATTCTGACGATCCTGCTTATTTCGGCGGCTACCTGAGCGACAATTTTGTTGCTTGTTTTAACGATTTGCCTCTACAACGTCAGCATGCATATCAACTGGCCCGCAACAGTTTTTCCGCGGCCTTCCTTGATCTGCCACAAAAGCAGAAATATCTGGATGAAGTCGAGAACTTCTTCCGCGTTAGCTAAGCCATGGTATTGATACAAGCATTGCGGATGACCTCGCGCGATTGGCGCGCAGGGGAATTGCGTTTCCTGTTGGTTGCATTGATTGTCGCTGTTGCTGCGCTGGCATCGGTTGGATTCTTCATCGATCGCATGCGTACCGGTTTGAATCGTGACGCGCATCAACTGCTTGGTGCGGATGTCGTGATTGTTGCCGATCAGCCGATCAATCCCGCATGGCGTGCTTAAGCGCAAAAGCGTGGGTTGCAGGTCGCAGAATCCGTTGCTTTTCCCAGCATGGCACAGGTCGGTGAAGGTGATGCGGCGATGTCGCAACTCGCTTCTATCAAGGCTGTCACACCCGGTTATCCGTTACGTGGTCACCTGAGTTTGAAAGGGCAAGGTGATCAGGACGAAGTGATCACGCATGATATCCCAGCGGCTGGCACCGTCTGGATTGATCCGGTATTACTATTGAAATTGCATATCCATATTGGCGATACGATCAAACTGGGTGATAAGGATTTCAAGGTAACGCAAGTCATCGCAAAAGAGCCGGACAAGGGCGGCTTCTTCGCAAACTTTGCACCGAGAGTGATGCTGCAATTGCCTGATCTGGCGGCGACGCATTTGATCCAATATGGCTCGCGTGTTAATTATCGCTTGCTGGCTGCCGGTGATCCTTCTACCGCTACGGCATTCGAGAAATGGGCGCAATCTGAAATCAAGCAGGCCAATGTGCGTGGTGCTGAGGTCGAGACGTTGGAATCGAGCCAGCAAGATATGCGTGCTACCTTGGATCGCGCCGAGCAGTTCCTGTCCCTGGTTGGCTTGTTGTCAGCCATGCTGGCGGCAGTTGCCGTGGCGATGGCTGCACGTCGCTTCATGCTGCGCCATGTCGATGCTTGCGCGATGCTGCGTTGCCTGGGGATGACGCAAAATCAAGTCACAGTATTGTATTTGGCTGAGTTCTTTCTTGTCGGCCTGCTCGGTAGCACGATAGGGATTGCGCTGGGATATGTTGGACATTATGTCTTGCTGGAATGGTTGGGCAAACTGGTCGCGAGTGATTTGCCTGCTGCAAGCTGGTTGCCGGGTGCGCAGGCTCTTGCAACGGGTATGGTGCTGTTGATCGGCTTTGCTGTGCCGCCGATATTGCAATTGCGTGGTATCTCGCATAATCGTGTGATCCGCCGTGAGCAAGACCCGCCGCAGGCGATGACGATTACTGGTTATGTGCTCGGCTTATGCAGCTTTATGGGCTTGTTGCTATGGCAGTCGCACGATTTGAAATTGGGTCTGATGACGGCAGGTGGTTTTCTCGGCGGCTTGCTGCTGTTTGCATTGATTGCATGGTTGGCCCTGAGGTCGTTACGCAATGCACGCAATCTTTCCAATAGTCCTGCATGGCGCTTTGCTGTTACGGCATTGCGTCGCCGTGCAGGTGCGACGGTGGTGCAGATCGTCTCGCTGGCTTTGGGCTTAATGGCCTTGTTGTTATTGACGGTGATACGCGGTGACCTGGTTCATGCATGGCGACAATCGACACCGCCAGATGCGCCGAATCATTTCATCGTTAATATCCAGCCTGACGAAAAAGAGAAAGTCGAACAACAGCTGATTGCCGATGGCATCACACATCCCCGGCTGTATCCGATGATGCGTGGGCGTTTGGTGAGCATCAATGACAAGACCGTTAACGGCGATGCTTATGAAGATAAGCGCGCACGTGGACTGGTTGAACGCGAATTCAATCTATCCACGATGCATGATTTGCCTGATACGAACAAAATCATCGAAGGCAAATGGTATGACGATACGCAACCGGAAGCATCGGTGGAAGAGGGCATCGCGAAAACGCTGCATATGCATATGGGCGACAAACTGACCTTCGACGTCGCTGGGCAAACCGTAAGCGCAAAGATCACCAGCATGCGCAAGCTGGATTGGGGATCGATGCGTGTGAATTTCTTCGTCATCCTCAATCCGAAGGCAGTGGTGGATTTGCCGCAAACCTGGGTTACCGCATTTCGTGCGCCGCAAGGCAATGTGGCAATCGGCAATGAGCTGACGCGGGATTTTCCGAATCTGACGGTGATCGACGTTGGCAGCATTCTCAAGCAGATACAGGATATGATCGATCAAGTGATTGCAGCAGTTGAATTCTTGTTCCTGTTTGCGTTGGCTGCGGGCGTGTTGGTGCTCTATGCCGCATTGGCGAGTTCGCAGGACGAGCGCACTCGCGAGGCAGGTATATTGCGCGCGTTGGGTGCGACGCGTGCGCAATTGTCGAAGGCGCAGTGGATTGAATTTACGCTGATCGGTGGACTGGCGGGTTTGCTGGCTGCCAGCGGTGCGGCTGCGGTGGGCTGGTCGCTTGCGCATTATGTATTCAAGTTTGATTGGGTGTTTGATCCGCTGGTATGGGCTGCTGGTATTGCGGTCGGCGCAGCGTGTGCGATGATAGGTGGATGGGTAGGCTTGCGTAATGTGTTGAACCAACCACCGCTTGCAACCTTGCGTGGAATTTAGTTGAAAGAAGCGAAGTGAGTATGACTGAGGAAGAAGAGCAACAACCGTCGGCGTTCGAGTTGTTGGGCGGTGCGGAAAAATTACGTGAACTGGTGGACCGTTTTTACGATTTGATGGATTTGGAGCCGGAGTTCGCGGGCATACGCGCGTTGCATCCTCTTACACTGGATGGATCGCGTGATAAGTTCTACTGGTTCTTGTCCGGCTGGACAGGTGGGCCGAGCTTGTATATCGAACGTTTTGGACATCCGCGCTTGCGTGCGCGTCATTTGCCGTTTCCGATTGCGTCGAGCGAGCGCGATCAATGGCTGCGTTGTATGGCGTGGGCAATGCAGGATGTCGGTGTAGATGAGCAATTGCAATTGAGGTTGATGAAGGCGTTTTACGATACTGCCGATTGGATGCGCAATAGACCGGAGTGAGACTATGGACAAAAAGAATTCCGCCAATGCGGACGGAATTTTCGAGCCGTTTCCTATTTCCGAAGTACCTTGGGAGACGTATGAACCCAACAAGCGTTTCGGCATGCGTTATCAGCACATCAGCAGCTACGGTGGCGCGACGCAGATAGGAATTTCCAACGAAATCTTAGAGCCGGGTAAGCAAGCCAATTCTGCCCATTACCATATGGCGGAGGAGGAGCATGTCTTCGTCCTGGAGGGCGAGTTGACATGCCAGTTGGGTGACAAGCGTTACATCATGTCGGCTGGGCATTATGTCTGCTTCCCTGCTAAGCAGAAGGTTGGCCATTCCCTTTACAATCATACGGACAAACCGGTCCGTTACCTGGTCATGGGCAATCCACAGGAACTCGATGTGGCAGTGAGTACTGAGAGCGGGCGGGTTGCGGTCAAATCCCTTGGCGTTGGATTCCGTCAATCCGACGTGATGGATTATTGGGAAGGCATCGATACGGGTGAATGATGCCGTGCTGTCGATTGGCGAGGGCAATGCGGTACACTAGCGCGATTGAATCATCGGCGTTACTTCTCCCATGTCCATTTCTGAAATTCTTATCCTGATCTTGCTGTTGGCATCACTTGCATTGCAAGTCATTGCCATGATGCGCAAACGCGATGATGGTACCTCTGCACATCTCGCAAAACTGCAAAACGATTTACAACAACATCAACAGCAGATCAGTGAACGTAGCGAGCGCGAATTGCGCGCGCAAGTGCAATCAACTGCGCAAAGTACGCGCCAGGAGTTGACGGCTTATCTCGCACAATTCCAGCAAACGCTGGCGACACAAATGACCAGCGTCGCGACCTTGCAGAACACGCAGATCGATGGCTTTGCGCAGCAGCTGGCAAAACTGGTCGAAGCCAATGCACAGCAACTGGAAGCGATGCGGCAATCGATTCTGCAGCAGGCGCAAAATAATCGTGAGGAACAGGCGTCGGCGTTGAAACGCTTTGGCGACACCTTGAATCAAACACTGTCAACGTTGACTGAGTCGAATGCACAGCGCCTGCTGGAAGTTCGCACCACGGTAGAAGCGAAGATCAAGGATCTACAAACCGATAACGGCTTGCGCCTGGAAGAAATGCGCAAGACGGTTGACGAAAAGCTGCATGCAACGCTGGAACAACGTCTGGGCGAATCGTTCAAGCAAGTCTCAGATCGCCTGGAAAAGGTACATCAAGGCTTGGGCGAGATGCAACAACTCGCTATCGGCGTTGGAGACCTGAAACGCGTGCTCACCAATGTGAAGACACGTGGCACCTGGGGCGAAGTGCAACTGGAAATGCTGCTGGAACAAGTGTTGACGGTCGATCAATATGGCAAGAATGTCGAAACCGTTCCGGGAACCGGTGAGCGTGTTGAGTTCGCGATCAAGCTGCCGGGGCAGGGAGATGGTTCTGCGCCAGTGTGGATGCCGATAGATGCCAAGTTCCCGAAAGAGCAATATGAACGTCTGGTCGATGCCAGCGAGCGTGCTGATGCCGATGGGGTCGCAACGGCAGGGCGTGAACTGGAACGTGCCGTACGGGGCGAGGCGAAGACGATAGCCGACAAATACCTGTCGCCGCCATTGACCACCGATTTCGCAATCCTGTTCCTGCCGACGGAAGGTTTATATGCAGAAGTGATGCGTCGCCCCGGCTTGGCCGATGAGTTGCAGCGCAACCTGCGTGTGACGATTGCGGGGCCATCGACCTTGTCGGCATTACTGAACAGTTTGCAGATGGGTTTCCGCACCTTGGCGTTGGAAAAACGTTCATCGGAAGTTTGGCAAGTGTTAGGTGCGGTCAAGACAGAGTTCTCAAAATTCGGCGATGTGCTGGCGACTACCAAGCAAACCTTGGAGCGAGCAGCAAAGAATATCGAAAGCGCGGAAACACGTACACGAGCGATGACGCGCAAATTGAAATCGGTTGAGGCATTACCGAACGAGACTGCGCAATTGCTGCTTGGAGTCGATGCTGCGGAGAATGGCGACGAATAATGTTGCTGATGCTATTTAAGGTGCAGGCGTCAATCCGTATTTTTGCAGTATCTTCTTCACGGTGCCATTACGTTTCAACATCCTCAGTTTTTCGTTGAATAGTTCGGCTTGTTCAGCACTGACTGCAGTGCGCGACAAGCCGAAAGCGTAATCGATGGTCTTGGCATCGCCTGCAGCGACGACGCCAGTAATGCTGTTTTCCTTCATCAGCGCAAGAGCCACATCGCGATTGATAAACACTGCGCCACGTGCACCATAGCGACCTGCCACCAGTTTCCTCAATGCGGTGACGTTGTCCAATTCGACTTCCATTTGTGCTGTGCTTCCTTTGATCAATTCGCTCAAGGTAATCGATGTCCCGGAAGGCCCATATACGCCGATTGATGTGGCGTTCAAATCCTGTGCGTCACGATAGTGGAAGCCGCTTCCCATGCGTGTGAAAAGCGTTAGACTGGTTTGCACCACGTCGTCCGAGACGTAGAATAATTTTTCCCGCTCTGGGGTGCGTAGTGCTATCGAGATGCCATCAAGTACGCCTGAACCTGCTGTCGTTAGCGTGCGGCGCATCGGCATCATTTGTGCCTCGCATTCGATCTCTGCAGCCAGGCAGACTGCATGCAATATTTCAATCAGCGGGCCAGCTGGTTTGCCTGCTTCCTCGTATTGAAAAGGCGGGTAAGGTTCGGTAGCGAACTTGAGGGGGATAGGATTGGTATCCGCCGCTACAGCAAGCGAGAACGGAGTTTGTATCAATAGCAAAGCCGAAAGAGTCGCCATCAATCTTGCGCTTGCCATATCGAACTCCATTATGAGGATGATATAAGCTGCACTTCCCGATGCTGCGGTGAATGTGCAGAAGCTATCTTAAGCGCGCAATGTGGAAATGTCTATGACGGTGCCAAGCTTCTGGGCGTGCTGACGTTCTTGCCAATCTCTGTTGGTACTGAACTACCATATTTTTTAAAGAAGTCCCTCAAACTGGATAACACTGACGTCGTCGCCAGCTGCGACATCGCCGCTGTCGTGATCAAGTACGATGATGCAATCGGCCTCCGACATCGAGCGCAAGATGCCTGAACCTTGCGCACCAGTGATGGCTACTACTGGACGTCCATGGGAATCGACCGATAGCTTGGCACGCTGATATTCGGTGCGCCCAGGTTTTTTACGGATAGCAGTACTGGATGGTACGCGAAGTAAAGGGAGAGGCATCACTTGCGCACCCATCATGCGCAGCAACGCGTCGCGCGCAAAGAAGTAAAAGCTGATCATCACCGCTACCGGATTGCCCGGCAAGCCAAATAGCGTAGCCCGATGGCCATTTGAATCGATATGTCCGAAAGCCAGTGGCCTGCCAGGGCGCATGTTGATCTTCCAGAACGCAACTTGACCGAGTTCTGCAATCACTTGCCTGGTATAGTCAGCGGCACCAACAGAGACACCACCCGATGTGACGATGGCATCCACATTTTCGCAGGCTTGTCGCAGGGCTGCTTTCAAGGCGTCAGGATCATCACGTACCACACCGAGATCGATGACATCGCAACCCAGTCGCGTCAGCATGCCATGCAAGGTATAGCGATTGCTGTCATATACACAACCGGGGGCGAGGGTTTCGCCCACCGAGCGCAATTCGTCGCCGGTAGAAAAGAAGGCGACACGCAAGCGTCGATTCACAGGTACCTTGGCGACCCCAAGCGAGGCGAGCAGGCCGAGATCAGCAGGGCGCAGGATTTTCCCTTTGCACAATGCAACCTGTCCTTGACGCAAATCCTCGCCCTTAAAGCGACGGTTGGCGCCGGGTTGAATGACATCAACCGGAATGCGTATCTGCGTGTGCGTTGCTTGCGTCAATTCCTGTGGCACAACTGTATCGCAACCTTCTGGCATGACGGCACCAGTCATGATGGCGACGCATTCGCCATTGCCAACTACGCCATTATAGGGATGTCCTGCGTAGGATGTGCCGATGATGGCAAGCTCGGTTTCCTCGTTGGTAAGCAAGTCTGCCCCACGGAATGCATAGCCATCCATCGCGGAATTGTCGTGCGCAGGAACATCGATAGGCGACACGATTTCGCAAGCGAGTATGCGATCCAGTGCAGACTTCAATGGCACTGTTTCCATTGCATCGAGAGGCGTGATCAATCGCCTGATGATTTGCTGTGCATCTTTGACGGGGAGTGCTTGTGGGTCGTAATTGGCGAAGCAGCCAATGACCTCATCAAAATCTTGCATCGACTTGCTCATGCCAACATTGTCTTATAGCGCTGCAAATCATCAAGAGTATTGATATTGCGAAACGCGGTTTCATCTTCAAACGGTACTTGCACCACCTTATGGCATGCCTGCCACGCGCTGACTTTACGACCCCCATCTTGCAAATAGCGATTCAAGTGATCCAGCAGCGTGACTTTCAGCAAGCAGAAAACCGGATGCGTACGCAGATTTTCGTCATGACCAGCGCAGGCGACCGCAATCTCGGAATCTGTTGCTATCAATGCCTCGTACAGACGGGCAGCGAGATTGCTTGGCAGGAAAGGTGCATCGCAAGGAACACTGATTAGCAAAGGCGTCGTGCAATGCATCAGGCCAGCTTGCAGTCCCGCCAGCGGTCCGGCAAAACCAGTTTCGTTGTCTGGGAAAACCTGCATGCCGAATCGACTGTAATCATCCAGATGGCGATTGGCTGAAATCATGACGCGATCGACCTGCGGCTGTAAGCGTTTTAGCACATGTTGCGCCATTGGTTCTCCGGCGAAGGTTTGCAGACCCTTATCCACATGCCCCATTCGTGCGCCTTGTCCACCGGCTAGTATCAATCCCGTGATCGCCATCGGTCAACCTCCGATGTAGGACATTTCAACGCGTTTCGATCCTTGCGATAGCTGTGTATTCGCCGTGCGCAACGCGGAGTAACGATCACCACGCGCGCGCCAGATATGCGCGAGTGCGGTCGAGATTTCTTCGTCGCTATGGCCTTTACGCAGGAGCGCACGCAAATCATGGCCGCTGGTTGCGAATAGACAGGTGTACAGCTTGCCTTCCGTCGATAATCGGGCGCGTGTGCAACTGCCGCAAAATGCTTGTGTGACGCTGGAGATCGTACCGATTTCGCCACTACCGTCGCGATAACGCCAGCGTCCGGCAGTGTCGCTATCGTGCTCGCGCGTGGCCTCGGCCAACGGCATCTCGCTATGGATCATGTTGACGACGTTGGACGATGGCATCACTTCATCCATCTTCCAGCCATTGCTGCTGCCGACATCCATGTACTCTATGAAGCGCAGTATATGTGGCGTGCCTTTGAAGTAACGTGCCATCGGCAGGATTTCCTGATCGTTCATGCCACGCTTGACGACCATGTTGATCTTGACCGGCCCCAATCCTGATGCATAGGCTGCATCGATACCGTGCAAAACCTCGGCGACAGGAAAGTCAACATCGTTCATGCGTTGGAAGGTGGATTCATCGAGCGCGTCGAGCGAAACTGTTACACGCGTCAAGCCAGCGTTTTTCAATATTTGCGCCTTGCGTGCCAGCAGGGAGCCGTTGGTGGTCAAGGTCAAGTCAAGCGGCTGGCCGCTGGGTGTAGGCAATGCCCTTAACATCGCCACCAAATCTTCGATATTCTTGCGTAGTAACGGCTCACCCCCAGTCAGGCGGATTTTTTCAACGCCATGAGCAATGAAGATGCGTGCTACACGCGTGATTTCTTCAAAGCTCAATAATGACTGGTGCGGCAGATAGGCGTAGTCGCTATCAAACACTTCTTTGGGCATGCAATAAACGCAACGGAAGTTGCAACGATCCGTAACAGAAATACGCAAATCGCGTAGCGGTCTATGCAGCGTGTCGCTGAGGATGCCAGTCGGCGTTTCAAGCTGATCTGGAATGGTCGGAATTGCTGGCGAATAGCGCAGATCAGCAACGGGAATCAATTTTTCTGCCATGATAAATGCAAGGGCGACAGAGTCTATGCCGATCCCAATCTTTCAATGTATAAACGATACCATGATGCCTGCAATTGCACAGGCGAAAATCAATCTAATAGTATCAACACCAAAGCGCATCAGGGCGATCATTGCAACAATGGTGATTATCATCGCCCCAAAATCCCAAAGGGCTGGCGATGAGGTCAAGTGAAAGAGATTATTGGCGAAGAAGATAGCCAGACTGACAATAACCCCCACGACAGCTGCTGATATGGCCGTGAGCGGAGCGGTTAGGCGAAGGTTGTTACGCGTTGACTCAATTAAAGGCGCTCCCGCTAGCACGAATATGAAGGATGGGAGGAACGTGAAGAAGCTTGCAATGCAAGCACCGGCTATGGCAGTAACTATTGGCATGCTAACTGCTGTCTGCCATCCCTCGACGAAGCCAACGAATGCAACCACCATGATCAAAGGCCCTGGGGTCGTTTCTCCAAGAGCCAATCCATCCATCATTTGCGCTGCTTGCAGCCAGTGAGTTTGATCGACGGCGCCTTGCACCACATAGGGTAGTACTGCATAGGCGCCACCAAATGTGACCAACGCAGCCTTGCTGAAAAATATCGCCATTTGCGCTAAAGGGGAGGTGCTTCCCAAAACGGCTGCGATTGCAAACCATGCTGCCAATCCCAGCAATAAACCGCTCACGATGATTGCGATTAATTTACTCAGGGAGAAACGAGCATGGGATGGGGAAGGTGTATCGTCGCCAATTACCGCTGGGCCATAATCGTGCGTTGCGCCTGCTGTGTTTGTCACGCTCGATACAAAATGTTCGGGTAACCAATAGCTGCCGAGAGTACCAAGCAGGGCAGCGGTTGCTATGATTGCCGGGAAGGGAATACTTACATAGGTGATAGCAGCATATGCTGCGATAGCGATCGCCAGCAGGCTTGGATTTTTTAGCGTGCGTGCGCCGATGCGCGAAGCCGCCGCGATCACAATGGCTACAACAGCGGGTTTGATGCCATACAAAATACCTGCAACCAGGGGCGCATTACCGAAGACCATATATACCCAGGACAATGCAATCAGCACCAGCAAGGAGGGCAATATAAACAAGATGCCCGCGATGATTCCACCGATGCGTCGATGCATCAACCAGCCGATATAGATCGCTAATTGTGTCGCCTCAGGGCCGGGTAATACCATGCAGTAATTCAATGCATGCAGAAACCGAGCTTCTGATATCCAGCGTCGCCGCTCTACCAGTTCTGCGTGCATTATTGCAATTTGTCCTGCCGGGCCGCCAAAACTCACCAAACCTAGTTTCAGCCAAAAGCGTATCGCCAAGCTAAATGGAATCGGTGATTGGTATGGCATGAAATATAGCGGAGGTTATGGTTGGCGCATCTGGATACAAGTTTGCTTCATACGGTTCAGCTCACCTTCTTCGATGCCCTGTGATACGCAAATGTGCCAATGACACCATAGCCATAGTAATAAAGGAAGACGATTGTCATCACCCAGCCGCCAGTACTACCTGTTCCTGTTTGGGTAATCAGGTCGAATGTAGCATGATTCTTTGGCAAGACGTCGAAGGCCACGGTGATAAATTGAGCCGGAAAAATAAAAGGAGAGCCGAAGCTCTCCTTTTGGTTGCGTAGTGCCGCGGGTATTAGCGGCGTGTATGTACCTGAATCAGCGGTTCTGTCGAAATCTCCGGTGCAGGTTTGCGCTCACGCGGAACACGAGGCTTCGGCACGATCAGGGCTGCTGCATCCTGTGCCGCACGCAGCTTGATCGGATCGGTATTTGCTTGCACCAGGCCTGCTGCCGACAGGATTTGCGACAGGTTG
>Ga0116226_10001156_pt1 | contig 22862 bp, 23 predicted proteins | sample S1TSphfallax_FD_89692 | JGI IMG/M metagenome (GOLD analysis project Ga0116226, IMG submission 89692) | Host-associated microbial communities from peat moss isolated from Minnesota, USA - S1T2_Fa - Sphagnum fallax MG | ecosystem: Host-associated > Plants > Peat moss > Unclassified | place: USA... | reverse complement strand
CGTCGGCCGGATCGTCGTCACCGGCATGGGTAAATCGGGACACGTGGCCGGCAAGATCGCCGCGACGCTCGCGAGCACCGGCACACCCGCCTTCTTCGTCCATCCGGGCGAGGCCAGTCATGGGGACATTGGCATGATCACCCGGCACGACGCCGTGCTCGCGCTGTCCAATTCCGGAGAAACCGACGAGATTCTGACCATCATACCGATCATCAAGCGCCTGGGAGTACCGCTGATCGCATTCACCGGTAACCGCAAGTCCACGTTGGCCCGCATCGCCACGGTGCATCTCGACATCGGCGTGCCGGCGGAGGCGTGTCCGCTCAATCTCGCGCCGACCGCGAGTACCACGGCCGCTTTGGCGGTCGGCGATGCGCTGGCGGTGGCGCTGCTGAAAGCCCGCGGCTTCACCGAAGAGGACTTCGCCCGCTCGCATCCGGCCGGCACGCTCGGGCGGCGCCTGCTGCTGCACGTCAAGGACGTGATGCGCAGCGGTGCGGCGATCCCCAAGGTCGCGGCCGACAGCATGCTGGCCGAGGGCTTGTCGGAGGTCACCCGTAAAGGTCTCGGCATGACCGCCATCGTCGATGCGGCGGATCGTTTGCTCGGCGTCTTTACCGATGGTGACTTGCGGCGTGCCCTCGATGGGGCCGCGGACCTCGAGCACACCCCCATTCAGGCTGTCATGACGCGCAACCCCAAGACCGTGGCTGCCAGCAGTGTCGCGGCCGAGGCGGTGCACTTGCTGGAGACGCACCGCATCAATGCGCTGCTGGTCGTCGATGCGGACAATGTCCTGATCGGTGCATTGAATGTGCACGACCTGCTCAGAGCCGGTGTATTTTGAAGCCGCGCACACCGCTCGCCGCCATCGAGTTGCTGATCCTCGATGTGGATGGTGTGCTCACCGACGGCCGGCTGTATTTTTCGGGTCGCGGCGAGACTATGAAGGTATTCCATGCACGCGATGGGCATGGCATCAAGCTGCTGATGGGAAGCGGCGTTGAGGTGGCGGCCATCAGCGGGCGGCGTTCCGCGGCGGTCAGCGCGCGTATGCGGGAACTCGAAGTGCGCCATGTGTTCCAGGGCGTCCGCGACAAGGTGGCGGCACTGCACCGGGTGACCGGTAAGCTCGGTATCACGCCTCTAGCCTGTGCCTGCATCGTCGATGACACGCCGGATCTGCCCTTGATGTCGGCGGTCGGCTTCGCCGCCGCGGTCGCCGATGCCCATCCGCTGGTGCGCGACGCCGCGCATTGGATCAGCGCACTGCCCGGCGGGCGGGGCGCGGTGCGCGACTTCAGCGACGCGATTCTGCGTGCGCGCCATGCTGTTTAGGTTGTTCACGGTGCTGGCCGTGCTGGCGCTGGCGGTGAGCACATGGATCTTGAGTTCGCCGGCCCGCAGGCCGACGCCGTCGGGCGGAATCGACACGGCCGCCCTACCCGGTTACTACCTCAAACACGCGGTGTTGACCGATTTCGATGCGACCGGCATCCCCAGCATGCGCTTGGAAGCCGAGCGCATCGACCAGGTCGATCATGGCACGGAGGTCGCTCTGACCCAGGTCCGCATGCACTACCAGGCGCCCAACGGCCAGAACTGGGTCATCGTCGGGGACACGGGCCGCGTCGAGACCGGCGGCAACATCATCGATTTGAACGGTCATGTGGTGTTGCAAGGCGACAGCCCCGCCGATGCGGATACGGCGATCGTGCATGCGGATAACCTGAGGTACGACGTGCCGAACTCGATCGCCACGACACCCGATGACGTGCATGTCGACTACGGCCGCTACACGCTGAACGGTCGGGGCCTGAAGACCAATCTGAAAGATCGCACCCTCCACTTGGACAAGGTCAATGGCCGTTTTCAACCCTAACTCGTGCATTCCGGCAACGCTCATGGCCTGCGCGCTGGGGCTCGCGCTGACCCTTCCCCGGGCAGCCCTGGCGGCATCGACCCCGACCCGCCCGAAGTTGGACCAGCAACCCATCGTCCTCGATGCGCAGTCCATGGACGCGACCGGCGACAACGTGGTTTTTCATCGGGTGAAAATCACCCAGGGAGAGATGTCGATTGCAGCGGAACTCGGCCATGGCACGGGCACCGCCAAGAACGCGAACCAGAACCTCAACTTCGACGACAGCGTCTGGGTGTTCCGCGGCAATGTTCGAATTAGCGTGCCGGAAGGGGTGGTCAATGCCGACGAAGCGGCGATCACGTTCCTGAAGCAAGTGCTCTCCAAGGCGGTGGCCAACGGCAACCCGGCCACCTTCGAGGGACGGGTGGCTAAAACCGGCAAAGTTGCCCACGGCCGCGCGGACACGATCGACTATGATGCGAGCCGGGGGATCGTCACGCTGCTGAAGAACGCCTGGCTCACGGATGGCCAGCGAGAGATCGACGGCGCATCATTGAAATACAACATGCTCACACAATCCATTCAGGGCGAGTCCTCGGACTCAGGGACGCAGCGAGTCCACATCGTGGTGCCGCCACCGCCGACAAAGCCATGAGCGTGCTGCGGGCATTGCATCTCGGCAAGAGCTACAAAGCTCGTCAGGTGCTGCGTGATTTGTCGCTCGAAGTCGAGAGCGGGGAGGTGGTCGGGCTGCTCGGCCCGAACGGCGCCGGCAAAACCACCGCCTTCTACATGGTCGTCGGACTCACCCGCTGCGAACGGGGTGAAATCTTTCTCGACAACCGGGATATCACGCGCCTGTCGATGCACCGCCGCGCTCAGTTGGGATTGGGCTACCTGCCGCAGGAACCGTCGGTATTTCGCCGGCTCTCGGTTTCGAAGAACATCATGGCCATACTCGAAACGCGGCCGGGCTTGAACTCCGCCGAACGGGCGGAGCGCCTCAAGGAGTTGCTGGCGGAACTGCATATCGGTCATGTAAGGGAAAGCCTGGGTATGAGTTTGTCGGGTGGCGAGCGGCGGCGGGTCGAAATCGCCCGCGCCTTGGCCGCCGACCCTCAGTTCATTCTGCTCGATGAACCATTCGCCGGTGTCGACCCCTTATCGGTGGCGGATATTCAGCGGATAATCAGACACTTATCAGACAAGGGAATTGGCGTGCTGATTACGGATCATAATGTTCGTGAGACGTTGGGAATCTGCAGCCGCGCGTACATCGTGAGTCAAGGATCGGTACTTGCTTCCGGTTCTGCGGATCAGATTCTTGCCAACTCGCAGGTCCGTGAGGTGTACTTGGGTCAGGATTTCAAACTGTAGGCTTGGATCAAAATATCTATGTTGAAGCCAAGTCTGCAGCTTCGCATTGGCCAGCAGCTGACGATGACGCCGCAGCTTCAGCAGGCCATCCGCTTGCTGCAGCTGCCATCGCTCGACTTGCAGGCGCACGTGCGCGAGACGCTCGAGACCAATGTGATGCTCGAGGCGGAGGATGAACTGGCGCTCGAGGCCCCGACCGACCCGCTGCGCGAGGAAGCGCCGACGGAGGAGCGCTATGCGGAGCTCGATGGTCACGCCGCGGCTGGCGATCAGCGCGAAGAACCCGAGGTGGAAATCGCCGATGAGGCCTGGGGGGAGCAAACCAGCGGACCCTCCGATTCCTCGTGGTCCGGCGACGACGACCGCAGCGGCGATTTCAGCGATCAACACGGTCAGACCCTCCAGGAACAGCTGATCGAACAGCTGGAACTCGCCAAGCTGTCGGCGGTCGACCTCGCCATCGCGCGCGTCATCGCCGATGCCATCACCGACGACGGCTACCTCAAGGACGACTTGGAGGAGGTCCGGCTGAGCCTGCTGCCGGAGATCGACGCCACGCTGGCGGACGTGGAGCGGGTGCTGACGGCCGTGCAATCACTCGAGCCGGCCGGCGTCGGCGCGCGTAACTTGGGCGAGTGCCTCGCGCTCCAGCTTCGACAGCTGCATCCGGACACGCCGGCTCGCGACATCGCCATCCGGGTGGCTCTCGACCATCTCGATCTGGTGGCCAGCCAGCAGCTTGCCCTGCTCCGCCGCCAGCTGCGCTGCAGTGAGGGGGACCTGGAAATGGCGCTGGCGCTGGTGCGTTCGTGTCATCCCCGCCCGGGCGCGGCGGTGAATCCGTCCCAAGCGGAGTACGTCATACCGGATGTGTTCGTGCGGCGCACCGACCACGGCTGGATCGTCGAGATCAATCAGGCGACGGTGCCCAAGGTCCGCGTCAACCAGAGCTATGCGAACTTGATTTCCCGCACGCCCGATCATGCGATGCTGCGTACCCAACTCCAGGAAGCTCGCTGGCTCATGCGCAGTCTCGAAATCCGCAATGAGACACTGATCAAGGTCGCTCGTTGCATCGTCCAGCGCCAGACCAGCTTCTTCGAGCTCGGCGAAGAGGCCATGGAGCCGTTGATCTTGAAGGACGTGGCTGAAGCCGTGGAAATGCACGAATCGACCATTTCCCGGGTGACCACGGCGAAATACATGCACACGCCGCGCGGCGTATTCGAGTTCCGCTACTTTTTCTCGAGCCACGTGGAGGCGGCGGACGGCACGGAAATGTCGTCGACCGCCATTCGCGCCAAGATCAGAAAATTGATTTCCCAGGAAAACCCGGACAATCCGTTGAGCGACAGCAAGCTGGCGGAGATTCTGTCCCAGGAGGGCATACCAGTCGCAAGACGCACCGTTGCCAAATACCGCGAGGGCATGCAGATCGCGCCGTCCAACGAACGAAAACGCGCTGCGGCCCGCGCGTCGTGAAACCGCCGACAGCGTCGGCTCAAGGAGACTCCTCATGCAGCTCGATCTCAGTGGTCATCATGTGGAAATTACCGACTCCATGCGGAGTTACGTGTTGAAGCGATTCGAACGCATCAATCGTCATTTCGAGCAGGTCATCGACGTCCATTGCGTGCTGACGGTTGAAAAGTTGCGCCACAAGGCCGAGGCCACCCTGACCTTGCGCGGCAACAAGATCCACGCCGACGCGACCGAGCCCAACATGTACGCGGCCATCGATGCGCTCACCGACAAACTCGACCGCTGCGTGAAGAAGCACAAGGAAAAACTCACGAACCATCACGCGGAGGAGGTCGTCAAGGCGCGCGGCGCCTCGTGAGGCGCAAGCTCTGCTCGCGCTAGACGGTCATGCGTCTCGTCATCGTCAGCGGCCTGTCGGGATCCGGTAAGAGCGTGGCTTTGCATCTGCTCGAGGACATCGGCTTCTACTGCGTCGACAACATTCCGGCGGCGCTGTTGAAGCCGCTGATCTCCCATACCATTCGCGGTGGTGAAGATCTGTATTCGCAAACCGCGGTGGGACTGGACGCCCGTAACCGGCCGACCGACGTGGAGAGCATTCCGGCGTTGGTGGCGGAACTCTCCCGCAGCGGCATCGAGTGCGAACTGCTCTACCTGCATGCCAACGATGAAGTACTGCTGAAGCGCTACGCCGAGACCCGGCGCAAGCACCCGCTGGTCTCGGCGGACGTGAGCCTGCGGGAAGCGATCGCCTCGGAACGCCGGCTGCTCGAACCGGTGACGCGGTCGGCCGACATCGTCATCGATACCTCGGCGATGGGGATCCATGCGTTGCGCGAGCGGATTCGCGAACGGGTCGACCGCCGGCGCGAAGACCGGCTCGCGCTGATGTTCGAATCCTTCGGCTACAAACATGGGATCCCCGGCGACGCGGACTTCGTTTTCGACGTGCGCAGCCTGCCGAATCCGTATTGGGAACATGCGCTGCGGGATCTCACCGGCCGCGATCCGGCGGTGATCGACTATCTCGCGGCCCAGCCCGGCGTGGCGCGGCTATTGAGCTCGCTCGAGGATTTTCTGACCCAGCGCATTGCGGAGTTCGCGTTGGCAAAGCGCCGCTACCTCACGGTCGCGGTGGGCTGCACCGGCGGCCAACACCGCTCGGTCTATGTGGTGGAACGGTTGGCCGAGCACTTCAAGCAAACCTACCCCGAGGTGCTGACTCGCCACGACTCCCTGGAAGAGCGCTGATTCAGCTCCGGCAGACCGAGAAAGTCCGCGATTTCTCCGGCGCGCGCGCGTGCGTCGGATAATCCCAGCGCGATCAGCTCGCGCGTATACCCGCGCTCGAACAACAGGTAACTCAAGAGCTGGGTGCCCGCGGTGTTGTTCGCCCCCAGCGTGCGCAGCAGCGCGCGCAAGCTGCGGGGTAATTCATGGCGGTGCCGGCGGGCGATTTCCGACACATCCTGCGAGGGGGTGATGACCAGGGCCCCGATCGATCGTCCGGTACCGGTCTGGTTGAAGAGCGCGATACGCTCCAAATCCGCATGCAGCTGATCCATGAACAGCGAATCGAGCATGAACCCGAACATCTGACCAAAACTGGGGTCTACCGTGGGGCTACCCGGGCTCAATGACGTGTCGGTGTCGCCGACGCCGATCACCAGCAAACGGTTCGCACCGAGATGGAAAGCCGGGCTCAACGGCGAGGTCTGGCGCATCGCGCCATCGCCATAGAACTGATCATGCACGAAGATCGGCCGGAACAAGAACGGGATCGCGACGCTCGCCATCAGATGATCCAACATCAGCTGCACCCGGGCACCCTTGCGGAAGGCACGCTGCCACGGGTCGATGGCCGAGGCACAGGCGTAGAAAGTCATCGATTCGGCATTCGCATAACTGGTCGCACAGATACCGATGGCTTCGAGATGCCGCTTGTAGAGGCCGCGCGGAATGGCGTCGAAATTCAAATTCTGACGCAGCAACTCCCACAACGGGGAGTTGTCGAACAGGGACTTGGGTGGATGCACCAACCAACCGCCCGACACCAACGCGAGCACCCAATGCAGCCCGGACCGGAGCACACTCACCGGATCGGCCTTGAACACCTGGTGCACCCGGAATTGGCGCCACACCCGTTCGATCGAACCCACAGCGCGGCGGAAATGCGCCGGATCGGAGGCGAGTGCAATGGCGCTCACGGCGCCGGCCGACGTTCCCGTGATGACCGGAAACGGGCAAGCCGCGCCGCGTGGCAATAGCTCGCTGACTCCCTTGAGCACCCCCACCTGGTAAGCCGCGCGGGCGCCACCACCCGTGAGCACCAAGCCTGACTTACGAGATTCCTGATCCACCGCTCGAGTATGCCATCGAGGTTTCAGCGCAGCGCATCGATTGCGTCATCCAATCCACCGAGAGTCAAGGGGTACATGCGTCCGTCGAACAGTTCACGGACCAGTTCGATGGAGTGCGCATGCCGCCAGCCGCCCTGCGCCGTGGGATTGATCCAGGCAAACTTGGGGTAGGTGCGCGTCAGTCGCTCGAGCCAAACGCGGCCGGGCTCGGGATTCCAGTGTTCGACGCTGCCGCCGGTTTGAGTGATCTCGTAAGGGCTCATCGTCGCATCGCCCACCAGGATGAGCTTGTAGTCAGAGCCGTAGGTTCGCAGCAGCTGGAGCGTCGGAAGTACCGCGCTGCGGCGCCGGCTGGCGTCACGCCACAGCGCTTCATACGGGCAATTGTGGAAGTAAAAATGCTCGAGATGCTTGAACTCGCTGCGCGCCGCCGAAAACAGCTCCTCACACACCTTCACGTGATCGTCCATGGACCCGCCAACATCGAGCAGCAGCAACACCTTCACGACGTTGTGGCGTTCAGCCACCATCTTGAGGTCGAGCCAACCGCCGGAGCGGGCGGTCGCATCGATGGTCTCGCTCAAGGCGAGTTCGGTTGCCGCCCCGCGCCGCGCGAAACGCCGCAGCTTGCGCAGCGCCATCTTCACGTTGCGGGTGCCGAGTTCCACGCGGTCGTCGAGATTCGCGAAGTCGCGACGGTCCCAGACCTTGACGGCGCTGCGATTGCGGGACCCGTCCTGGCCGATGCGCACGCCCTCCGGGTTGTAGCCATAGGCGCCGAAGGGTGACGTGCCGGCGATGCCGATCCACTTGTTACCGCCCTGGTGTCTTTCCCTCTGTTCCTCGAGACGCTGTTTCAGCGTCGCCATCAGCTCCTCCCAACCTCCCAGCGACTGCACCGCCGCCTTCTCCTCCGGCGTCAACGTACGTTCCGCGAGTTTATCGAGCCAATCGGCCGGAAGTTCTCGCTCGAGCAAGGCGTAGAGATCCTCCGCGCCTTTGAAATGAATGGCGAAAACCTGATCGAACCGATCATAGTAACGTTCGTCTTTCACGAGACAAGTACGCGCCAGGAAGTAGAAGCGCTCGGCACTCGTCTCGCCGAGACCCGCCCGCAGAGCCTCGAGCAGCGTCAACAATTCGGTGATCGACACCGGCACGCCGGCGCTCTTCAGCAGCAGGAAAAACCTAACGAGCATTCCGACGGTTGAGGAACAGCAATTGCTCGAACAAATGCACGTCCTGCTCGTTCTTCAGCAACGCCCCATACAACGGGGGGATCAGCTTCTTGGCATCGTCGCTGCGCAGCACCTCGGCCGGGATGTCCTCCGCCAAGAGCAGCTTGATCCAGTCGAGCAGCTCCGATGTGGTGGGCTTTTTCTTCAAGCCCGGCGTCTCCCGGACCTTGAAGAAGGTCCGCAGCGCCTCCGCGAGCAGCTCGCCCTTGAGGCCCGGGAAGTGCACCTCGACGATCTGGCGCATCGTGTCCTCGTCGGGAAAGCGGATGAAGTGGAAGAAGCAGCGGCGCAGGAACGCATCCGGCAATTCTTTCTCGTTGTTGCTGGTGATGATGATCAGCGGTCGCTGCTTTGCACGCACGGTCTCGCGCGTTTCATAGACGGAGAATTCCATGCGGTCGAGCTCGCGCAGCAGATCGTTCGGAAATTCGATGTCCGCCTTGTCGATCTCGTCGATCAGCAGCACGGGTTGCACGTCGCAATCGAAGGCCTCCCAGACAGTGCCCTTGACGATGTAATTGTGGATGTCCTTGACGCGCGGATCGCCGAGTTGCGAATCGCGCAGCCGCGAGACAGCATCGTATTCGTACAGTCCCGTTTGAGCCTTGGTCGTGCTCTTGATGTGCCATTCGAACAGCGGCTTGTTGAGCGAGCGCGCGATTTCCGCCGCCAGCATCGTCTTGCCGGTTCCCGGCTCACCCTTGATGAGCAGCGGCCGCGACAACACCATCGCGGCGTTCACGGCCGCCATCAGTTCGTCAGTGGCGATGTAGCGGTCGGTGCCGCGAAACTCCTGACCCATGCGGCACCGACGCAGCCGTCAGGCCGCGCGTTGCTCCAGGATGTCGACTGACGGTAGTTTCTTACCCTCGACGAACTCGAGGAACGCGCCCCCTCCGGTCGAAATGTACGAGATGCTGTCCTCGATGCCGTACTTCTCGATGGCGGCGAGCGTGTCACCGCCGCCGGCCAGCGAAAATGCCTTGCTCCGGGCGATGGCATTCGCCAACGTGCGGGTGCCCTCGCCGAACTGTTCGAATTCGAACACGCCCACCGGTCCGTTCCACAGGACGGTTCCCGCCGTCGCGATCAGCTTGGCCATCTCCTCCGCCGAGTCGGGACCGATGTCCAAGATCATTTCGTTGCCCGATACGGCACCGACGACTTTCACATCGGCCTCGGCCTTGGCGGAGAACTCGGTGGCGACCACCACATCGGTGGGCATCGGAATCACGATGCCGCGCTCCTGCGCCTGCGCGAGCAAGCGTTTGCAGATGTCCACCATGTCAGGTTCATGCAGCGACTTGCCCACGTTGAAACCCAAGGCGGCGAGAAAGGTGTTGGTGATGCCACCACCGACGATCAGCCGATCGCATTTGGCGAGCAGCGATTCGAGCACCGTGAGCTTGGTGGATACCTTGGAGCCTGCGACGATGGCGAGGAGCGGGCGGGCGGGTTTTTCCAACGCCGTTTCCAAGGCCGTCAATTCGCTGACCAGCAATGGACCGGCGCATGCCACCTTCGCGTATTTCGCCACGCCATGGGTGCTGGCCTCGGCGCGGTGCGCGGTACCGAAAGCATCCATCACGAACACGTCGCACAAACCGGCCATGGTTTGGGCGAGTGCATCGGAGTTCTTCTTCTCACCGCGGTTGAAGCGCACGTTCTCGAGCAGCACCACCTCACCCGCGCCCACCGCAACGCCTTCCAGCCAGTCACGCTTCAGCGCGACCGGGACACCCAGAAGCTCCGTCAACCGTTTGGCCACCGGCGCCAGCGAAAATTCCTCGCTGAACTCGCCCTCGGTGGGTCGGCCGAGATGCGACATGACCAGCACATGCGCCTTGGCGTTCAAGGCCGCCTGGATGGTCGGGATGGCCGCACGTATGCGTGCGTCACTGGTCACGACGCCGTCCTTGATCGGCACGTTCAAATCCTCGCGGATCAGCACGCGCTTTCCGGCCAAGTCCACGGCGGCCATCTTGGTCACTTTCATGTCACACCTTAAGACGCTGTCGACCACGCCAGCGTGGTGTCGAGCATGCGGTTGGAAAATCCCCATTCATTGTCGTACCAGGCGCAGACCTTCACCATCGTGCCCTGGATGACCTTCGTGAGCGTGGCATCGTAGGTCGACGACGCTGGATCGTGATTGAAGTCCACCGACACGAGCGGTGCATCGTTGTAGGCGAGCACGCCCTTGAGCTCACCCTGCGAGGCCTTCTTGACCGCGGCGTTGATCTCCTCGACGCTGGTCTTGCGCGCCGCGCTGAAGGACAGATCCACCAACGATACGTTGATGGTCGGCACACGCACGGCGAAGCCGTCGATCTTGCCCTTGAGCTCGGGAAGCACGAGGCCCACGGCGGCCGCGGCCCCCGTCTTGGTCGGAATCATCGACATGGTGGCGGACCGGGCGCGACGTAGATCCGAGTGATAGACGTCGGTCAACACCTGATCGTTGGTATACGAATGGATCGTGTTCATGACGCCGGAGAGAATGCCAATCTCATCGTGCAACACCTTCGCGAGCGGCGCCAGGCAGTTGGTCGTGCACGAGGCATTCGAAATCACGCTGAAGCTCGATTTGAGCACATGGGTGTTGACGCCGTACACGATGGTGGCGTCGACATCCTCACCACCGGGAGCGGAGATCACCACTTTTTTCGCGCCGGCCGCGAGATGCGCCGAGGCCTTGGCCTTGCTGGTGAAAAGCCCCGTGCATTCGAGCACGAACTCGACGCCGAGATCGCCCCACGGCAGTTTTGAAGGATCGCGCTGCGCGACCACCTTGATGCGATCGCCATTCACCACCATCGAGTCGCCGTCGACGTGCACGTCGCCGGAGAAGCGACCGTGCACCGTGTCGAACCGCGTCAGATGCGCGTTGGTGTTCGCATCCCCCAGGTCGTTGATGGCGACGATCTCGATCGCGCCCCGGTGCTTACCCTCATACAAGGCCCGCAGAACGTTGCGGCCGATTCGCCCATACCCATTGATGCCAACCTTGATAGCCATCTCGACCCTCTGAATTAGAAAATATCAGCCAATTAGTCTGCGCAAACCTCGTCGATCGCCTCGAGCACGCGCTCGGCCGTGAAACCATACGCCTTGAACAACTCCTTCGCCGGCGCCGATGCGCCGAAGTGATCGATGCCGACGACCACCCCGGTCAAACCCACATACTGGTACCACGCGGCCGTCGAGCCCGCCTCGACCGCGACGCGGCGGGTGACCGAGGGCGGCAGCACCGAGTTCCGGTAGCTCTCGTCTTGTCGCTGAAAGGTGTTGACGCTCGGCATCGACACGAGGCGCACCCGCTTGCCCGCCGCCGCCGCCCGCCGCACCGCCTCGGCGGCGATGCCGACCTCCGAGCCGGTGGCGATGACGATGGCCTCCGGTGCGCCATCGGAATCGATCAGCACATAGCCGCCACGCTTGATGGCGGCGATCTGCGCGCCGCTCCGCGTCTCGTGCGCGAGCGCCTGGCGCGAAAATATCAGACAGGTCGGACCGTCGCGATTATCGAGTGCCGCCCCCCAGGCGGTGGCCGTCTCGACCGAATCGCAGGGCCGCCATAGGTCCATGTGCGGAATCAGGCGCAGACTCGCGATATGCTCGATGGGCTGGTGGGTGGGGCCATCTTCGCCGAGCCCGATCGAATCGTGGGTATAGACGAAGATGACGCGCAGATGCATCAACGCGGCCATGCGTACGGCATTGCGAGCGTAATCTGAGAAGGTGAGGAAGGTGCCGCCGTAGGGAATGAAGCCACCATGTCCGGCGACACCATTCATGATCGCCGACATGCCGAACTCGCGCACCCCGTAATGCAGGTAATTACCGCCGGGCGTCTCGGGCCCCAAGGCCACCGAATCTTTGCGCAAAGTGCCATTCGAGGGCGTCAAATCCGCCGATCCGCCGAGCAGTTCGGGCAACGCGGGCCCGAAGGCATTGAGCGCCGCCTGGGACGATTGGCGACTCGCGAGCGACTTCGCCTCCGCCTGGGTGCGACCGATGTACGCGGTCACCAAATCCGCGAAGCCATCCGGTAGATCGCCGGCGATGCGGCGCTCGAGTTCGGCGGCGAGCGCGGGGAATTCACTCTTGTAAGACGCAAACCGGGCGCGCCAGTCCTGCTCGGCGCGAGCGCCCTTCTCGCGCATGTCCCACGCGGCGCGAATGTCGGCGGGAATCTCGAATGGCGCCGCACTCCAGTTGAGGTGCGCGCGAGTCGCGGCAATCTCGTCGTTACCCATGGCCTCGCCATGCATCGATGCGCTGCCTTGCTTGTTAGGTGCTCCCCAACCGATCACCGTCTTCGCGCAAATCAGCGAGGGACGCACCGAGTCCGCGCGGGCCGCCGCCAACGCCTTCGCAATCGCGGCGCTGTCCTGACCATCCACGTCACGGATGACCTGCCAGCCATAGGCCTCGAAGCGCAGCGCCGTGTCATCGGCGAACCAACCCGCCACCTTGCCGTCGATGGAGATGCCATTCTCATCGTAGATCATGATGAGCTTGCCGAGCTTTTGGGTGCCGGCGAACGACGCCGCCTCATGCGACACCCCCTCCATCATGCATCCGTCGCCCAGGAAGACGTAGGTATGGTGATCGATCACGGTGTGGCCAGGACGATTGAAAGTCGCGGCGAGAGCACGTTCGGCGAGCGCCATGCCGATGGCATTCGCCATCCCCTGACCGAGCGGACCGGTGGTCGTCTCGATGCCGAGATGAGTTTCGCGCTCGGGGTGTCCCGCCGTCTTCGAGCCGAATTGACGGAAGTTCTTGATCTCCTCCATCGACAACGGATAGCCCGTCAAATGCAGCACCGCATAGAGCAGCATCGACGCATGGCCGTTCGACAGCACGAAGCGGTCGCGATCGAACCAGGACGGATTTCCGGGATTGAACTTAAGCACATCGCGCCACAGCACTTCGGCGATGTCGGCCATCCCCATCGGCGCACCTGGATGCCCAGAGTTGGCTTTTTGGACAGAATCCATCGTCAGCGCGCGGATAGCGTTCGCAAGATCTCGGCGGGTTGGCATGGTGGCTTCTTATAGGATTTCGACGCTCCATTGTCGCCGAAGCCGGCGTCGCCAGCAACCACCGACTGGTTCACCGTACGCGCCGTGTTTCGTTTGTTAGAGTTCTAACGATGCATATTCTCCATATCACGGACCCGCATCTCTACGGCAATGCGGGTGGTCAACTCCGCGGCGTGGCAACCGACTCGAGCCTGCGCCACACGCTGGCCGATGCGTACGCGGTGGGCACCGCGTATTCGGCGATCGTGGTGACCGGCGACGTGGTCCAGGACGACCCGTCGGGATACTTGCGCTTCAAGAGCCTATTGGGATCGTATGCGACGCCGGTGCTGTGCATTCCTGGCAACCACGATGAACCCGAAGCGATGCGCGCCTCGCTCGCGGAGCCGCCTTTCGCGTACTGCGGTACCCATCAGCTGGGGACATGGCAGATCGTCATGCTGAACAGTTACGACCCTGGCCACGTGGGCGGTCGCCTTTCCTTCGCTGAACTCACGCGGTTGGATACGGCGCTGAGCGTCTCCCCTCTGCACACGTTGGTTTGTTTGCACCATCATCCGATCGCGATCGGCAGTCGCTGGTTGGACGGCATCGGCCTCGCGAACGCCGAGGATTTTTGGCGCGTGATCGACGCCCACCCCCAAGTCCGGGCGATCGCCTGGGGACATGTGCATCAGGCCTATGATGGCGCACGCAACGGCGTCAAACTACTGGGAACGCCGTCGACCTGTGCGCAATTTCTGCCTCACAGCGAGCGCTATGCGCTCGACGGCAGCCCGCCCGCTTATCGGCGCATGACCTTGCACGACACCGGCGTCATCGACACCCAGGTACGCTGGATTCAGCCGCTGCACGCGCGCCAGGCCGCGGCGAGTTGAACGTCTGCCGCATTGCGATAGGTTTGCTGCTCTGCGCATTGTCGCTGCTGTGCAGCGCAGCGAGCGAACTGCATTGCGTGTGGGAAATCCATGGCAAGCACAACACCGTCTTTTTGCTGGGCTCGATTCACGTGCTGCGAGCCCAGGACTATCCGCTCGCACCGGCGCTACAGAACGCCTACGAGAACGCCAAGGGACTGGTCATGGAAATCAATCTCGGCGAGCTCGATGAGGCCGCGCTGCAGACCGACATGCTGTCGGCGGCGCTGCTGCCCGACGGAATGACGCTGCCCCAGGTGATGGGGCGCGAGCGCTACGCACACGCGAGCGAACTGGCCCGCGCGGTCGGTGTCGATCTGTCCACCTTCGATCAATTCGCTCCGTGGTTCGCGGCCGAGGCCATCTCACAGACCCAGTTGAGCCAGTTGGGATTCGAGCCGCAACAGGGCATCGAGATGTACTTCCTCGGCCGCGCGCAGCATGACCATAAGAGCATTGCCGGGCTCGAGACGGCGCACGACCAGATCGCCTTGTTCAAAGCATTGTCGCTGGATGCCCAGGCGGACTACCTGGTGTCGAGTCTGTCGCAGGCCCATGACCTGCCCCGCGAAGTCGGCGCCATGGTGCATGCCTGGCAGCGTGGCGACAGCGCCTGGTTCGAGCAGGAAATGCACTCGGAGTTTGGCTCTGATCCAGCCCTCTGCGATTCGCTGCTGACCGCGCGGAACCGCAAGTGGCTGCCCAAGATCGAGGCGCTGTTGGATGCCGATGCCAATTACCTCGTGATCGTGGGGACTGGCCACCTGGTAGGCCCCAACAGCGTCATCGACCTGCTACGCAAGGCGGGAATCAGCGCCACTCAGCGCTGATCCCCACCGCAGCCCTCAGCCCGCAGGCGCCGGGTCGCCATGCGCGGACTTCCAGGCGGCCGCTTTCGCCGCCCACTGCGCTTTCAAACTCGCCAGCTGCGTCTTCTGCGCGGGCGTCAGCAACGCATACATCTGAGCTCGGAGCTGCGCTTCCTGGCTGGTCCGCTGGGACGCCAGCGTGGCGTTGGTTTGCGCGACTTCGGCCACGACCGTGGAATAATTCGCATCGTCCGGCGTGACCTGGGCCAACTTTTGCTGATTCGTCCGCATCTCCTCGTGCAAGGATCGCATCTGCGGCTTGGCCGCGGCGAAGATCGCCTTCATGGACGACTTCTGCTCGGCGGTGAGCCCGAGCTTGCTGTAGAGGTGCCAGGGTCCGCCATGGCCCCAGGCTCCGCCATGGCCGTGATGCCACTCGTGACCGTCAGGCGCCGTCGGCGTCGTGCCAGTCGTCGTATCTTGCGCGAAGGCCGTGCCGAGCGCAGCGCAGGCCGCGACGACGCCGGTCGCAAGAACCACCGCCAAACCATGTCGTTTCGTTATCATGATCGTAAGCTCCAAGAAGTTTCGAGAGATGAACAGCAGAATCTTAAGGGAACAACGCGTCACTCCCTGTCCGAGTACACACACGACCGTGCAAAGAAATGTCAACCCGGGAGGCGCATGAATACGCTCAATCCCAATCCCGCGGAAACGGCGCCGCCGACCGATGCCAGCGTGCTGCTCGTGGACGACGACCGTGAATTGTGTCAAATGCTGACCGAGTACCTGGAGGCGGAGCATTTCGATGTCACCGCCGTACATGACGGCGGCGATGCCCTGGCCGCTCTCAAGCTCGGCGAGTTTCAGCTGGTGATTCTGGATGTGATGCTGCCTTCCATCGGCGGCTTCGACGTGCTGCGCAAGCTGGGCGCCTCCTACGCCACACCGATTCTGATGCTCACCGCCCGCGGCGACGACGTCGACCGGATCGTCGGCCTCGAACTCGGCGCCGATGACTACTTGAGCAAACCTTTCAATCCGCGCGAGCTGGTGGCCCGCATGCGCGCCATCCTGCGACGCGCGACGCATCGCAGTGCGCGCGGCGGCGCGCCGGACGAGTTGAGCGTCGGGCGCATCGTACTCAATACCGGCACACGCCAGGTGCGCGTGGCCGAGGCCCCGGTGCAGCTCACCGGTGCGGAATTTCGCGTGCTCGAACTGCTGATGCGATCCGCGGGCCAGGTGATCTCGCGGGAGGCGATGACCGAACAGGCGCTCGGCCGCAAGCTCGTACCCTACGATCGCAGCATCGACACCCACATCAGCAATCTGCGCCGCAAGCTCGACCTCGAAATGGGCAAAAACCCGGAGATCAAGAACGTGCGCGGCTCGGGCTACACGCTCACGTGGGCGAGCGATGCATAGTTTATTCGTCCGCATCTTCGTGTTGTTCTGGATCGCGATGGCGCTGATCGTCGGCGGCAGCATCGCGATCACGTTCACCGTCACGGCCCGCGAATACGAGTCGCAGGAACAACAGCGCCGCCCGAACATCGCGATCGAGGCCTCCGAAGTCTTGGACAAAGGTGGCTTGGGTGCGCTGAAAGGCTGGCTCGCGGCCAACCGCAACGCCATCGCAGACCGAGACATCTTCATCGTGGGGCCCGATCACCGGGACATCCTCGGCCGCCACCTGACCGAAGCGGCAACCCGCCGCCTGGAAGCCGCAAGCGAGGGTCCGCCGTCGCCCGGCAATTTTCGTGCGCCGCGTTTCGTGCCCCAAATCGTCGGCCCCGACGGCTCGACCTACACCGTCCTCCTGGTACCGCGCCGGCCGAGCATCTTCGGCGCTTTGAGCCTGCCGGGCATCTCGCTGACCATCGTCTGCATCGCGCTGCTGGTAAGCGCGTTCGCGAGCTGGTGGCTGGCCCAGCATCTGAGCGCGCCGATCCGCCGCATCCAGGAAGGAGCGCGCACGCTGGCGGCGGAAAAGCTCGACATGCCGACGGATCACCCGCGAGTCAGCGCCGGCCTCGAGTACCGCAAGGATGAACTCGCCGAACTGGCTCGCGACTTCGATGCAATGGCCGATCAGCTGCGTGCCAACCGGGCCGTGATCACCGCGCTGCTGCGCAACATATCGCATGAGTTACGCTCGCCGCTCGCGCGAATGCGCGTCGCGTTGGGTCTGGCACGCCATACGGGCGGTGACGTGACGCGGCAATTGGACCGCCTGGAACGGGAGATCGAGCGGCTCGATGGGCTCATCAGCCAGGTGCTGAAACTCGCCCGACTCCACGGCACCGACGCGCCCTTCGAGCGCGAGGAATTCGATTTGGGCGAAGTGCTGGAACAAGTCGTTCAAGACGCGAACTTCGAGGGTGCGGTCAAGGGCTGCGAGGTCCGCTTGTCGGGCGCGACGCGGAGCCGGGTGAACGGCAACCCCGAACTGCTCGGCAGTGCCATCGAGAACGTGCTGCGTAACGCCGTGCGCTACAGCCCCGTGGGAGGTGCGGTCGAGGTCGACTGCGTCGGACGCTCGATCGTCGTCCGCGATCAAGGTCCCGGTGTGCCGCCTGGTGAGTTGGAGCGTATCTTCGAGCCCTTTTATCGGGTGGCCGAATCGCGTGACCGCGACAGCGGTGGCGAGGGGATCGGTCTTGCGATCACCGCCCAGGTCATGAAGGCCCACGGCGGCAATGCCGCGGCGCATAATCGCGCCGGGGGTGGACTCGAAGTAACTTTAAGCCTAGGAGAGCCGTGTTGAGCCTGTATCAAGAGGCATGCAAGTATATTCCCGGTGGAGTCAATTCGCCGGTGCGCGCGTTTCGCAGCGTCGGCGGCGAACCCATTTTCTTCAAGCGGGCGGCCGGTGCTCACACCATCGCGGCCGATGGCCGCCGGTTCATCGACTATGTCGGATCCTGGGGTCCGATGATACTGGGGCATGCCCACCCGGAGGTGATCGCCGCGGTGCAGGCGGTGGCCGCCGATGGACTCTCATTCGGTGCTCCCACCGAACTCGAGACCGCGCTCGCCCGGCGCGTGATCGAACTGATGCCGTCGATCGAACGGGTGCGCTTCGTGAGCTCCGGCACCGAAGCCACGATGAGTGCGATTCGGCTCGCACGCGGATTCACCGGCCGCGACACCATCGTGAAGTTCGAGGGATGCTATCACGGGCACTCCGACTCGCTGCTCATCAAAGCGGGATCGGGCGCTCTGACCTTCGGTGTACCGTCCTCGCCGGGCGTGCCCAAGGCCCTGGCCGAACATACCGTGACCTTGAACTTCAACGACTCGGCCCAGGTCCGCGAGCTGTTCGCCGCTATCGGCGACCGAATCGCCTGCATCATCGTCGAGCCGGTGGCCGGCAATATGAACTGCGTTCCGCCGGTGCCGGGCTTCCTCGAGACACTGCGCGCGGAATGCGACCGCGTCGGGGCGGTGCTGATTTTCGATGAGGTGATGACCGGGTTTCGCGTCGCGCTCGGCGGTGCGCAAGCGCTCTATGGCGTTCGCCCTGACCTCACGACGCTCGGCAAGATCATCGGCGGCGGCATGCCCGTGGGCGCGTTCGGCGGACGGCGCGACATCATGGAACGGCTGGCGCCGCTCGGACCCATCTATCAAGCCGGCACCCTGTCGGGCAATCCGGTGGCCATGACGGCCGGCCTCAAGACCCTGGAATTGATCGGGTCGCCCGGTTTTCATACGCGCTTGGGCGCCACCACCGACATCTTGATGCAACGACTCGCCGCCGCCGCGGCGCGTGCCGACATCCCCTTGGCCACCAATCATGTCTGCGGGATGTTCGGGTTTTTCTTCACCGCGGAGCCGAAGGTCGACAATTTCGCGCGCGTCATGACCAGCGATGTCGAGCGCTTCCGACGCTTCTTCCATGCCATGCTGGAAGCTGGGGTTTACTTCGCCCCTTCGGCGTTCGAGGCCGGCTTTCTGTCGGCGGTGCATTCGCCCGAGGATATCGACGCCACGATCGCGGCGGCGGAGCGCATCTTCCCGGGATTGCATTCGAAGCCCTGAGTACCCCATGCGCACGCTGGGGTGTTTTCTCGGGCTGTTCCTGGCGGGGTTCGGCTGTATCGCGGCGTTCACCTATCCCGCATGGGTGCTGCTGCACCCGCATTTCGGCTTTCCGTTCCATCGCATCGGGGAACGGATCGGCATGCTGGCGCTGCTGCTGGGTTTGGCGGTCATCGCCCGCCCGTTGCGGCTGGCGGACCGCGCCAGTTTGGGTTACGGCATTGCCCGGCGGCGCTTTGCGCGGGAAGCGACGCTCGGCCTCGCGCTCGGCATCGTGACCATGGCAGCGGTGGTGGGTTTGATGAGCGCGTTGGGGTTGCTCGATTGGAGCCGCGCCGCGGATCTGACGGTGTCGCGCGGCTGCAAGCTCATCGTCGCCGCCACCTCGAGCGCCGCCGCCGTGGCGTTCATCGAGGAAACCTTCCTGCGCGGCGCGCTGTTCACCGGCATCGAGCGCGAATCAGGCGCCACCGCCGCCGTGCTCTTGACCTCACTGCTGTACTCGGCAACGCATTTTTTCGCGTCTTACAAGATAGCCCCGGATCAGGTGACGGCGGCCAGCGGCGTCACGCTGGTCTTGGGTACGCTGCATCTCTTTGCCGATCCCCTGCAGATTGCGGACGCGTTCCTGTGCCTGTTCGCGGTCGGCCTGATACTCGGCACGATTCGCCGCGCCACCGGCAACATCGCGGCCTGCATCGGACTGCATGCCGGCTGGGTCTGGGTCATGCTCGTGGTCCATGAATTATCCGCGCCGCAGCGCGCCGCGCCCGACGGATTTCTATTGAGCCGCTTCGACGGCTTCATCGGCTGGCTGGTTCTCGCCTATACGATACCGCTGGGCTTCGGGCTCCGGCGCTTCTACGTCAATCGCTCGTCGACTCATCCGGCGTAGCCAGCGCCGCCAACTGATCGAGTCGCTCGAGGGGATCGTCGAGCTCCAGTAGCGACTGCTTGTCGGGCAGGGGAATGGGCAGGATCTCCGCGAGCCGATGCCCCACCCACGCCGCATCGTCCAAACGCAGCTCGATGTTCGAGTACAACTCGCCCAACTGCGGCAGCACCGTCGCCAACAGTTCGGCGAGCCGGGCGTGCCGCGGCGGCAGCGCCAAGTCAGGTTCAGGCGCCAACAATTCCACATCGGCGAGATTGAGCCCATCCTTCGCCACCGATTTCGTCAAGATCCGAAAACGCTGCTGCCCGACACAGGAAATCCCGAGCAGACCATCCGGCAGCTGATTGAAATCCGTGATCGTCGCGATCGTGCCCACCGAGACCGTGTCGGCCCGACCAACCTCATTGCCCGCACGAATCAACACGACGCCGAAGCCACGGCTCTCCCGCATGCACGCCCGCACCATGTCGACGTAGCGGGTCTCGAAAATCCGCAGCGGCAAAGGTCCTTGCGGAAACAGCACGACGTTCAAAGGAAACAAAGCGAGCGCGGTCATGCGTGAGTACTCCGCCGCCGCAATTGTGCGAGCAGTTTATCGTGCAATCCGCCGAAACCCCCATTACTCATGACGAGCACGTGGTCGCCCGCGCGGCAGTCCTCTGCCAATGCGGATACCAAGTCCTGCACCGATGGTGCCACGCCGAGGCGTGCGCCGAGCGCCGCCAACGCGCCGGGCAGATCCCAGCCGAGGTCAGGCGCGCCGAGAAACCAGACGCGGTCGGCGAGCGCGAGCGCCGGCGCAAGCTGCTCGCGATGAATGCCGAGCTTCATCGTATTCGAACGAGGTTCCACCACCGCAATGAGTCGCGCATCGCCGATGCGCGCCCGCAGGCCCGCGATGGTGGTCGCAATCGCCGTGGGATGATGGGCGAAGTCATCGTAGACGGTCACGCCGCCGATCACGCCGCGAACCTCCATGCGGCGCTTGACGCCACGAAACTCACCGAGCGCCCGCGCCGCCTGATCGGGCGCCACGCCCACGTGCGCGGCGGCCGCGATCGCCGCGACGGCATTCATCACATTGTGGGTGCCCTGCAGCGACCAATTCACCTGCGCCACCGGCACGCCGGCGCGCAACACCCGGAACTCGGCCGCGCCACCGCCGACATCACGCACCGTCCAATCCTGGTCGAGATCGGTGCCGAAGCGCTCACGAGGGGTCCAGCAGCCGAGTTCCAACGTGGTCGCGAGTTCGGGATCTTGTCCGTTCACGATCACGAGCCCCGCCGCCGGAACGGTGCGGAGCAGCTGATTGAACTGACGACGGATGGCGGCCACGTCAGGATAGATGTCGGCGTGGTCATACTCGAGATTGTTCAAAATCACGGTGCGCGGCCGATAGTGGACGAACTTCGCGCGCTTGTCGAAGAACGCCGTGTCGTACTCATCCGCCTCGATCACGAAGTGCGCGCCCTGCCCGAGTCGGGCCGTGCCCGCGAAATTCATGGGCACGCCGCCGATCAGAAAGCCGGGCATGAGTCCCGCGCTTTCCAGAATCCATGCGAGCATGCTGCTCGTGGTGGTCTTGCCATGCGTGCCCGCCACCGCGAGCACATGGCGGCAGCAGAGCACGTGCTCGGCGAGCCACAGCGGTCCCGACGTGTAGGGCAGGCCGCGATCCAGCATCGCCTCGATGACCGGACGACCGCGCGACAGCGCATTGCCCACGACCACGATGTCGGGTTTGAGGTCGAGCTGATCGGCACCATAGCCTTCGACAAACTCGATTCCCAACGCGTTCAACTGAGTGCTCATCGGCGGATAGACGTTGAGGTCCGATCCCGTCACGCGGTGGCCCGCGGCTTTGGCCAGAGCCGCCACGCCGCCCATGAACGTACCGGCGATGCCGAGAATGTGCACGTGCATGGTGTCAGGCGTCCGGCAGCAACTGCTGTTCCAAGGCGATCGACAACACCACGTAGCCGATACTGACGGCGATGCCGATGCCGAGGCCGGTATCGAGCGCCGCCCGCCAAATGTTGGCACAGGCGAGCAGATACCACACGAACCCCACACACAGCAGCAGCAACACGGGGATGGCCGCGGGTCGATCCGTTCCGATCACGTTGACCAGCGAGCCCAACGGATACAACACCAGCTCCGCCAGCACCGCGACACCCAACAGAGCGCTGCCCGTTTGCAAAAAACGCTGCCGATGACGCGCGACGGCGAGCACCACCCAGGCGAACGCCAATGGCAAGCCAACGCTCAAGACCACGCGGGTGAACAGTCGATCACCGGAATTCGCCGGCAACAACGCGGCGATCACCTCGAGCAGCGCCACCGCGGCGGACACGAGCCCGAGCAGAAACGACGACGCCGGCAACTGGGCCGGCGACGTGCGCCACAGGGCGATGTCCCAAAACGCTTTTACGAGTCGTAGCATCGTGCATTAAGTCATAATCGGTGCTTCAAATTGTACACTCGGAACGATGGCATGCCGGACGCGATTTGGGTCGATGGAAACTCCGATCTACCGGCACTCGCCCGGGCACTCGAATCCGAAGCGCGGATCGGCATCGATACGGAGTTTCTGCGCGAGCGCACCTTCTTCCCCAAACTGTGCCTTTTGCAGATCGCGGCCGCCGGAAAAATCTGGTGCGTGGATACCTTGCCCGACGGCATTCTCGACCATCTGGTGCACGCGCTGACCACGCCGCAAACAGCGAAGATCATTCATTCGGCGCGCCAGGATCTCGAGGCGGTGTACTTGACCACCCGGCGCATCATTTCACCGGTGTTCGACACCCAGATCGCCGCCG